>Ga0233413_10001395_pt1 | contig 10589 bp, 7 predicted proteins | sample Na_anoxic_6_MG_FD_189019 | JGI IMG/M metagenome (GOLD analysis project Ga0233413, IMG submission 189019) | Seawater microbial communities from Saanich Inlet, British Columbia, Canada - Na_anoxic_6_MG | ecosystem: Environmental > Aquatic > Marine > Inlet | place: Canada: British Columbia... | reverse complement strand
GGTTAAACGTTCCTAAATAAGGCAGTAAGGACCTTTGGTCCTTTCGTGATTTTCTTTCCACTTTGGAAAGGTCAACTCATATGAGTGCGATACGGAATCTTTCTTTCAGGTCATCGTACAGCGCCAGAAACTGGCGGTACTGTTTTTCGTACACTGGATGGTCTTCCGGGTAGTGAATTTCCCGTTGATATTTTACGATCCGGGCAACGGCCTCGGAAATCGACGCATTTATCCCAAGGGCTTGTGCGCAAAGCAGCATGTTGCCCACCAATCCTGTGTCCGGGGAGCTTACCGTTCGAATAGGTTTGCGCATGATCTTTCCCAGTGTGCTCAACCACGTTTCACTCTTAAGACCGCCACCCACTGCCATGATCTCGTTGATTTGCATTCCCAACGATTCCACCGTTTCCACGCAGTGCCTGAGGGCAAAGGACACCCCTTCCATGATCGCTTTGATAAAATGCGCCTTTTGGGTGCCCAAATTGATTCCAAAATAGACCCCGCGCGCTGCAGAATCCCAGTACGGGGTTCGCTCCCCATTAAGATAAGGCAAAAAAATCAACCCATCGGCACCGTCTGGAACATCCCGGATGGCATTATTGTATTGTTCGAAAATATCGACTGAGCTTTGCCCCGCTTCAGCAACTTGATCGAAGGCATTCTTAAACCAGTTAAGTGACTCACCGGCGGTTTGCGTAATTCCCAGGCTGATCCACTTATCTCTCAGGCAGTAGTGCCAGCATAGAACACTGTCTTGAGAATCGGGCAGGGGTTGGTCGGAGCAAACCGCAATGACACCGGCCGTTCCGATTATCAAGGTAACCTGGCCGGAATCGACCATTCCGGCACCCAGGGAAGCAGCCGAAAGGTCGGCACTGCCGTTGGCTACCGGTGTTCCAGCTTTGATTCCCGTCGGGCTGGATGCCTCCTGGCTGACGGTACCAATGATCTCGTCGGATGGCATTACATCAGGCAGGAAACGACGCGGTATCTGAAAGAGTTCAAACATGGCCTCCGACCACTGCCTTTCCTTTATATTGAACAGCAGCGTCCCGCTCGCATCGGAATAGTCTATCGCCATGTTCCCAGTGAGCCTGTATTTGATGAAATCCTTGGCAATCAGGACATGGCTGATCTTTGACCAGACATCCGGTTGGTTCTCCTGGACCCACCGAAGCTGCGGGGCCGTATAGGTGGGCGTGGCGAGGTTCTGAGTTTCCTGGAAAACCAGCGCCTTCTTTTCCGGATCCCGGTTGATTTCTGAGACAACGCCGCTGCTCCTCTGATCCATCCAGGTAATGGCGGGTCTCAGGATCCGGTTGTGGTTATCCAAATAAACCTGAGTGTGCATTTGCCCACAGATGCCCACCCCGGCTATCTGCTCAAACTGACTCAAATGAGACTCCCTGAGTTTGCTGCAGCAGTCAACAAAGCTCTGCCACCAGGCGTCGGGGTCCTGCTCCGCATATCCCGTCTTCGGTGAAAGGATCTGATATTCGGAACTCTCTGATGCGACTACCGCCCCCGATGTATCCACCAGACCGACCTTCAATCCGGTGGTTCCCAAATCGATGCTCAGAATGATCTCCACTTTTGTTCCCAGCTCCGTTTATCAACTATCTGCAGGACGCCCTAAAGAACAGGGCATCCTGCACGATTGGGCCTTATTTGAATTGGCCGAGGTATTTCTTGAACTCAGCCACATTCTTGGAATCGATAACTTCCGTCTTGGTGAAGGTGACCTCCGGGACGCTTTCGCCGTTAATCATCTTCAACGCCGCCTGCACGCCCTGGATTCCCATCTCTGCCGGGAACTGTGCCACAGACCCCGCCATCTTACCTTCTTCGACAGCTTCCAAGGCTGCGCTGATGGCATCATAGCCCAGAACCTGGATGTCCTTACGGCCGGCTGCCTTAATGGCTCGAATAGCGCCTAATCCCATGTTGTCGTTGCTGGCGAACACAAAACCAATATTGGGATTGGCCTGCAGAATGTTCTGGAACACGTTGTAGCCCTGCTCCACCTCCCAGTTGGCCGTCTGCTCTGCCACCACTTTTACTTTACCTTTGGTAGCGTCAACGAACCCGTTGCGCCGGTCGGCGGCGTTCTGTTGGCCACTGATACCTGTCAGAACGGCCACTTCCTTACCATTGATGCCCAAGCTCTTCAATGCATAGTCGCCGCCCATCTTGGCGCCGTCATAATTGTTCGTTCCGATGTATGGAACTGGCTTCATACCCTCTGCCTTAACCGCGGAGGGATCGATCCGGGTGTCCAAATTTACCACCGGAATTCCCGCTTTCTGGGCCTTCTTGATAGCGCTGATCAATCCGGTCGAAGAGCTGGGTACGACGCAGATTGCATCCACCTCCCGGGTTATCATGTCCTCGATGATGCGCAGCTGCTCGTCTGCACTACCGTGTCTCTCCCCGGCCTGAACGAGCAAGGAAACGCCCTGTTTCTTCGCCTCGATCTTCGCAGCATTGACCATCGTAACGAAGTATTCGTTGTTCATCGTCATGGGGATGAATCCGATGACGGTCTTCTTCCCGCTGGCGAAAGACCCAAAGCTCACGCATAGCAGCAATGAAAGCACGGTAATTAGAATAAAAATGTTTTTTCCTCTCATTTCATTAACCTCCCTTTTCCTTTTTTATTGTTAATACCAAGAATTAGGAATTATAGCGCCACTTTGACTTTTGCTTCATCACCCCTTTCTCTTTGAATTTATAATCCCTAATCCACCTTAAGTGACTTGATCTGATCGAGAAAAACCGCTCCAATAATCACCAATCCTATGATAATCTGCTGATAGTAGGATGATACATTCAGCAGGGTCAATCCGTTGCGAAGGGTGCCGATCATCACAGCACCCAAAAGGGTACCGAATATGAACCCCTCCCCTCCAGCCAGGCTGGTCCCTCCAATGACCGTTGCGGCAATCACATCCAGCTCGTATCCCATGCCTGCGATCGGCGTGGCGTAATCGAGTCGGGCGGTCAATAGGATGCCGCCTACGCCCGCCAGCAATCCGCAGATCACGTAAGCCAAGGTTTCGTAAACCTTCACCTTAACCCCGGACAGACGCGCCGAATCTCGATTCCCCCCAATCGCATAAATATATCGACCGCCTTTGGTCTTCTCCAAAAAGATAAAGCCCATAAAATAAATAAGGATCGTGTATGGAATGAAAATTGGAATGACTCCGAACAAATCCGTCGTTGCGAGCTTTTCATAGCCTGGGGGAATTCCAGAAATCGGTTGACCACTTTTCAGGGCCAGAGCTCCTCCCCTGGCAATGCTCATCATACCGAGGGTTGTGATGAAGGAGGGAACCCGGCCATAGCTGACGATCACGCCATTGATCAGGCCGATGATACCGCTGAAAAACAGGGCAACGAGAATTCCGAGTCCGATAGGAAATCCCATCTCCACGATCATGTAGGCCGACGAAAGCGAAGTGAACGCCACCACAGAGCCGACGCTCAGTTCAATGCCGCCGGTGAGGATGACGATGGTTTCGCCCACAGCGATGATAGCCAGAATCGAAGACTGTACCAGAATATTCGAGATGTTCCTGCTTTTAAGAAAATGCGGGCTCAGGAGCGCAAAGATAATGAATATGAATATTAATCCGAAATAGATGCCGTATTTCTTGAACACATCCTTTATAATCATGCTGACCTCGCCCTTGTGAGACAGTTAGGCCTGGAATTCAACTCTTTCGATCAAATCGTTCTGAACCTTGGGATCCAGAGGAGTGAAGAAGGCGCTGTATCCCGAGACACGGACCATCAGATCCGTATAATTCTCCGGTTGCTCTTGTGCCTCCCGGAGGATTTCGCTCCCTACCACGTTGAACTGGACGTGGGTACCCTTCTGAGCAAACAGCGATTTGATTAGAGCCGCTACCCGGTTGAGTCCCTCCTCCGTTGTTAGGGTGTCTTCGGTGAGGCGTACATTGAAAATAGCGCCTTTCTGGAACCAGATACTGGGAAGCTTCCCAATGGAATTGATCGCCGCAGTCGGTCCGTTCAGCTCCACCCCGTTTTCCGGAGACACGCCGTTGTTTACCGGTCTGCCCGCTTTTCGGCCGTTGGGCAGGGCACCCACCATGGAACCAAAGGCGATGTTGCCGGTAACGGGGCTCTGGCTGTAAGCATAACAGGCGGGAACGGGTCCCTTGCCGTAGCGGGAGTTGTGAAAATCCTTTTGGTAGGCTGAGCCAATGTAGTCGGCTACGGCCGCCACCCAATGGTCCACCTGATCGATGTCGTTGCCAAACTTGGGGGCCTTATTCCACAGAACCTGCCGGATCTCTTCTCCGCTGGGATTCGTCGTCTGATCTTCAAAATTTGTCTCCAGCGCATGCGCCACTTGATCTGTGGTGAGCATTTTTTTCTGGTAGACAATCAAATCCAAGGCTGCCAGCGCATCCCCGGCGGTGATGGTTCCTGCCGTAGGACCGCCATCGGCAGAGTAAACACTGCCGCCCTCAATGAGCGTAAGGCCCCGCTCGATGCAGTCATCCACCAGGGAGGACCGAAAGGCGTTCAGGTCAATTTGTTTGTGCATCTCATCGTTGACGTGCTCGGTGATCACTTGAAGCTCCATAAAATGGTGCAGCTGGCGTTTATAGGCCTCCATGAGCTCGTCCATGTTCGAAAAGGATCGCAGATCTTTATCCTGCGGCAAAAAAACCCGTCCAGTCGCGGGGTCTTTGCCCCCATTCAGCGTAATCTCAAGAACCTTCGCCACGCTCAGCCAAGGCCCTTTGGCCGCGTAATCCCATTTTCCCTGGATACCGGCTTCGATACAACCCACCGGTGCCCAATTGTGCAGATCTTCCTCCCCTACACCCATGTTTCGCAAAATATCCATAAAGACATCATCATTGTAAAAGGCGGGCTGACCACCTTTATGGTTTTGTACCGCTTGAAGGGATCTCTCAATCACTTTGGGATCCGACCCATGAAAAATCTTTACGGAGACGGAAGGGGTAAACAGCTTGAGCTCTTCACAGGCATCTATGCAAAAATATGAGACCTCATTTAAGGCGTCTTTACCTTCGGCCGTTTGCCCACCGATGGTCAAGTTGACGAACATCTGATACCCCAAGAAGAATGCCGTATCCGGCCATGAGCGCAGCTTGTTCAGTTCGTTGGCCTTGATAAAAAAAATTTCCACGAGCTCCAGGGCCTGGTCGGGGGTGAGCCGCCCCGATTCAAAATCTTTCTCATAGAATGGATAAAGGTACTGATCGAAGCGGCCTAGGGAGATCGCATGCCCGTTGGCCTCCAGATGTAACGCCAGCAGAATCAGCCAGGTCGACTGAAGGGCTTCCCAGAAGGTTTCCGCAGGATGCTCCGGGACCTTTAAGCAGTTGGCTGCAATGATCTTCAGCTCCTGGGCGTGTGCCGGGCTTTTCGAATCTAGGGCCAGCTCATTGCATTTATTTCCAAGCCTTTTGGAGAAATTGATCACCGCTTCGTTGGTAATGATCACCGCTTCGAGGAACCACAATTTCTTGATCTCATCCGGTTCGGTGAGCTTGAGGCGGCTTTTGCGTTCTTCGGCCTGCGCAATGACACCTCGCAATCCAATCTTCAGTACTTTCTCAAAGTCAACAAGAAGATTCCCTAAACCGGAGGACGAAACCCATGTGTCATCGATGATACCCGCATTCCAGGCCGCGTCGATTTCCTTCGGCAGGTTCTTTCGCAGATTCTCATAGACGGTTTTACCCTCCCAATAATCGAGCAGGGAAAGAATCTGCTCCTTGACCTCAGTGTTGTAATAGAACTTGTCCCCAGGGCGCTCATGAAAATGGTAGGGGTTGCCGTTGAATTCATTTCTCAACCAATCGATCGAGTACTCCGGATAGATCGGGGATGATTTGGGCTTACTGGCCTGGTTTCCCACGATCAGCTCCTCCGGGTCCACGTAGAGCGACATTCGATCCAAAACCTCTCGGAACGCTTTGGCCCGACGAAGGACAATCGGCTCGCCTTCGGTCTTCTTCATCGCCTCAGTAAAGATACACGCCCTTTCCGGGCAAATTTCGGGCTTGCCCGCCATGAGCTTTTTTCTCAATCGTGCAATCCTTAAGTTCACTGCAAAACCTCCCTTTGTGTTTTTGTTCCATTTTCGGCAAACTTATGGGCCCCAATGGCATAGTGGAAAACGTCTTCCTGGCTGAGTCCAGTGTTGTCAAGAATCGCTTCCACCCTACCCAAATGCATCACCATGATACGGTCAGACATCTTCAGGATCTCTGGAAATTCCGATGAGATCATGATCATGCAGGCCCCCTCCCTGACCAGTTCCTCCATTATTTTGTGGATTTCATCTTTGGCACCGACATCGATACCACGCGTCGGTTCATCGAAAATGAAGACGTTGGCCTTGCTCAACAGCCACTTGGCAATAACCACTTTCTGCTGGTTTCCCCCACTCAGATTTCTGACTTCCACATCAAGGCCGGTGGTTTTGATCCTCAGTTTGTCCCTCAATTGACAACAGAGCGTCTCTTCTTTTCTTGAATTCAGCAAGTATGCTCGGATAATCTGTCCCAATGAAGAGATGGTGATATTCTTTTTCACATGATGCTTCAGAAACAACCCTTCTTTCTTTCGATCCTCGCTGAGATAAACGATTCCCTCTTTCAGGGCTTGGTTCACGCTGTTGATGCTGATCTGCCGACCATTGAGAAAAACCCTGCCCGCGCTTTTGCGGTACTCGCCGAGGATACACTTGGCCAAATCCGTGCGACCTGAGCCCATCAGCCCAGCCACACCCAAGATTTCCCCTTTTTTTAATGAAAAGCTTATATCGTGAAGCAGATCGTTATATGACAGATGCTCTATTTTTAAGACCTCTTGTTCCTTAACAAAGGTTTTCGTTCTTTTAGACTCTTTGACCTCCCGGCCAACTATCATTTTAACCAGCTCTTCAATCTTAATATTTTCGATCCGGCGTGTCCCAATATATTGCCCATCCCTAAGCACTGAGCAACGATCCCCTATTTCAAACAACTCTTTTAATCGATGCGAGATGTATATTATGCCACATCCCTCCTGCTTGAGCCGCCGGATATGGTCGAACAAGCGTTCTATTTCCGTATCTGAAAGGGCTGATGTCGGCTCATCCAAAACAAGAATCCGGGCATTCATGGACATGGCTTTAGCAATTTCCACCAGTTGCTGTTGGCCGACACCTAATTTCTTAATAACCGTTTGCGGTGATACGTCGAGTCCGCATTGTTCAAGAAGGCGCCTGGTTTCATTTACTGATTTTCTCGCATTGATAAAGCCAAGCCAATTGGTAAACTCCCGGCCGAGGAAAACATTTTCGTAAATCGGAGTGAAAGGGTTCAAGTTTAATTCCTGGTAGATGACAGCAATGCCGAGGTCTATGGCAGCCCCGGGATTATGAATTTCCACTTTGTGGCCATCGATATAGATTTCACCGCTATCTGCTGTGTATGCACCGGATAGTATTTTGATAAGTGTGGATTTGCCGGCTCCATTTTCTCCGATCAAAACGTGAACTTCGCCAGCTCTTAGGGAAAGATCGATTTCGTCTAACGCTTTGACTCCCGGAAAAGCCTTCGAAATATTCCTCATTTCTAATAGGTATTCATTATTCATGGCTACCATTCAACCGTTTGAAGCGGGTACTATCGTTGTTGTACCTATCTTCTTTGACGTCTCCCCTACTATCATCCGGGTGGGTATAATGGTTCTCTCCATCCATGGATGACCGTTGATCTGTTTCATGAGTTGTTCGACGGCGTGTCGACAAAGCTCGGGGATATCCTGCTTGACCGTTGTCAAATTGGGAGAACTTAGCCCAAACAGGGGGACAGCGTCGAAACCCACCAGTGAAATGTCGTCGGGGATTGAAATATTAAGCGTTTGTGCCTTGCTTAATACGCCGAGCGCCATTTGATCGTTTGCGCAAAATATAGCCGTGGGCCATTGGGGCAGGCTTAAAAAATACTCCATTGCCTGGATTCCGGATTTGTGTAGAAAGTCTCCATTGAAAATCAGCTGGGAATCGAGATTTATATTATGTTTTGCCAATGCTTCGGTGAAGCCGGAAAATCGTTCACGGGCTGTTTGCCATTCTTTTGGCCCTGCAACGAATCCTATCCGACGATGATTAAGCTGGATGAGATATTCGGTTGCCTGGAAAGCACCATTGTAATTATCACTTGTTACTTCCGGGACGTTTCCATAACTTTTATGCTGATCGATGAGTACGATAGGAACCTGTTCCCCCGCTCGATCGATTAAGGAAAGGGATATGCCTTCAGTAAAAATAATCCCCCCGATCTTATTTTTTAAAAGATAATCAAGGTAAACTTTTTCATTTTCTTTGTCATTGCCCGTGTCACAGACGGTCAGGGGGATTTTCATCTGCATTGTCAAATGGCCGATTTGGCGAACCATGAGTGCAAAAAACGGGTTTAAGATATCAAATACGAAAAGGGCGATTCCCCAGGTGCCGTTGACCCCCAGGGTTTTAGCAAAGGGATTGGGTGTATAGCCGACCTCTTCCATCATTTCTAAAATTCTATTACGAAGAGGTTTGGAAACCACCGAGGGGCTGTTGAGTACGCGGGAGACCGTGGCTTTTGAGGTTTCACAAAGTTTTGCGATTTCACTGATCGTGTATTTTTTATTCATAGCGGATCAACCTGAAACAGTTTCACGGCAAGCTATAAATGAGTAAAAGAGATAACTATTTGAAATAAAATACAAAATAATTATTTTAAACGTTATCTATGAAACCGGTTTCATATCTGTACCACTACCTATTCCCGATGTCAAGTTTTTTTCTGTTCAATTTATCAGGGTCACTGTCAGGCAGGTATCATCAAGAAAAGATAGGTGCCGATTGGATGGAACATCAGCATGGGGCAACGATAAGTGAATGAAAAGAGATCTGCTCCGGCTTAGATTCGATTATCTTATAGCTCTTCTTTTCTGGGAATCGAATCTGCCGCACCCGACCGGGTAACACAAATGGTAGCAGCACTGCAACCCTTTGCCAATGCCTTTTTTACATCTCCTGTTTGCATAAACTCGGTCAGGAAATAACCGATAAATGTATCGCCAGCTGCAGTTGTATCAATCGGCTGCACAACTTCAGCCGGTTGGTAATAAGTTTTTTCAGAATCCAAATACCAAGCTCCGCTCTCCCCAAGGGTAAGCACTGCCGCTGCCCGAGGAAATTGCTCGCCAAGTACTCTGCGGATTTTCTCCGGATCGGTCTCTTTCGTTAACTCATATGCTTCGATTTCGTTAATGATAAAAATGTCCACCAAATCCAACGGGTAGTTCAAAACCTGAGGCATCATTGGTGCGGGATTGAAGACTATTTTCAGCCCTTGAGCTTTTGAGATTCTGATAATGTCAGCAACAGAACTTACTTCATTTTGCACAAGAAGATAGTCTCCCCGGGAAAAACTCTTTACAATGCGCATCACATCGTCTTCAACAACACGCTGATTCGCTCCACCGCAAATGACAATAGAATTTTCACCAGATGCGTTTACTTGTATCATCGCGTGTCCGGTAGGCCCTTTCGTTAATTCTATAAAGCTTATCTCCACTCCGTGCTGAAGGAGTCGGTCTCTAAGCCAATAGTCTTCTTTGCCGATCTTTCCGGCATGAAAAACCTCCCCTCCGGCATGCGCCAGAGAGATTGACTGGTTCAGGCCCTTACCCCCTGCGAAGTATTGGTAATCTTGACAGTTAATGGTTTCTCCTGGGCGTACAAAGTGATCTACTTTATACACATGATCGATGTTAATTGAACCAAAATTTAGGACTTTCATTGTTCCTAAATCCTCCGATTGATCCTAAATGGGCTACAAAAAATCAAGTATCCCTGATCGCGAAAGGTTAAATTTTTTGATAAGAAGTCGCTTTTCGGTAAAGGAGTATAGGAGAATTTATTTTTGTGTGTCAATCCAAATTCGACCTTCCCGCCTATCTGAGGCGGGATTGTGGGGGGCTGAGGCCAGGAAGGGCGCGGACGCCGCGACGGCGCCCGAGGGGCTTTAACTTGCCAGAAGGGCGGAAAATCGAGGAAATTTTGGTAGAGCTTTCCCTTGAACCCATCTCTTTGTTCCTACTAAGCTCGAAAGCGCAACCTGGCTGAGAGCCACAATGACAGTGCCCTAACATGATCGCGGAAAAAATTCATCCTTAAAAGCAAGATAGAGGAGTTATGTTATTAATGATTGTTCGTTGACACATAACCCTTGTTTCTCTTATATTCCTTGCTAAAGAAAGATGAGCTTTGTGAAAAAACCACGAAGTGTTTTTATTCTATTATTACTAATGAGGTGAAATAATTGAAAGTTTCTATGTGGTATAACAACAAAGACATAAGAATAGAAGAAGCTCCAACTCCAAAGCCTGGGCGAAAAGAAATTCTTGTCAAAGTAATTTCCTGTGGAATATGCGGAAGTGATATTGTTGAATGGTACAGGCTGCCAAGAGCTCCGTTAGTGCAAGGCCATGAGATTGGTGGTGAAGTAGTTGAAGTGGGCCGATCTGTAAAGAATTTTAGGCCA
>Ga0233413_10001394_pt1 | contig 10608 bp, 10 predicted proteins | sample Na_anoxic_6_MG_FD_189019 | JGI IMG/M metagenome (GOLD analysis project Ga0233413, IMG submission 189019) | Seawater microbial communities from Saanich Inlet, British Columbia, Canada - Na_anoxic_6_MG | ecosystem: Environmental > Aquatic > Marine > Inlet | place: Canada: British Columbia... | reverse complement strand
ATATGCCGTGGACGTGTATACATGCAGCCGTAGTAATTGGCGATCTTGATGCCACTCAGAGAGTTTTTAACCTGTGCCGCCAGACCCTCCTCACCAATAGCTTCCCTGATCCAATCCAATGCATGAATAGTTTCGACCTGCCCGGCTTCATAGTTTGCATGGCCGGCATCTTTTGATAACTGCCCTACAACATCAACCGTATCCTGATCGTTTGCCAGTTCGTACTCAGCTTTTTTCAGATTGTGATAACAGCCATTGCAGGGTGACATCACGACATCCATGTCCATTTCATTAGCCGCAATCGACATGACCCGCGAAGAGAGATAGGTCTGAATCTTCGGATCTACATTCTTAACCTCCATCGCGCCGCAGCAGTTCCAGTCTTTGACCTCTACCAGATCAAGCCCGAGTTTCTTACCAACCGCTTTGGTCGAACGATTGTAGGCATGGGCGGTTCCTTCAAGAGCGCAGCCCGGATAATAGGCGACCTTCTTATATTTTGAATTTCCGGCTGACATCAGCCCTCCTCTCGTTCAGTTGCCACGGCTCCGGCTGTCAGGTTCAGTGCCTGATGATGCTCAGCTTCCCGTTCATCGATATAATTCTGCAGCGCCTTGCCGGCCTGAGACCAGCCTCTGGTGCGTGGCGCGACAACGGCCGACAAGCCCATGCGCGTCAACATCCCGACGGGTAAATGACGCACCATTAGTTTCGTCATCGCAATAATCCAGCCCTGAAACAAGCTCTGCCCGGTTCGCTGCAAGAAGCGCCGCAGGGTTCTTCCTTCCTCAATTTTTCCCGTCGCAACAACCTGCTCGGTAAACACCTCATCAAAGATGGTTGAGGGTGATTTCGGTGTGTGGCCCTTCATATGCAGCCAATGAGCCGTCGCCTTCATCACGCCTTCGGGAAATACATCGCGTGGACAGGCATAGGTACACTTGTTGCAGGACACGCACTGCCAGATGATGTCCTTGTCGCGTATTAATTCAGATTCCATGCCGGTCCGAATCAGGTAAATCCAGTGACGCGGATTAAACTCCGGGTTGACCTCATTGACCGTGCATGAATTCGTGCAGGAGCCGCATTGCCAGCAACGGTGAATAAGCTCACCACCAGGCAATGCTGCAATTTCATCCTGAATATCTTCGTTGTAGTCGGTGATAACCCGTGACTCGATGAACGTGCTCCAGTGACCGGACACGTCAATGCCATCGATCACAAGATTTTCTTGAGTCGTAAGGTTCTCCGGGCGAATCAGGGATTCTTCGTGAATTGGCATCTGGTTTCTGCTTTAGCTCAGGAGTCGCGAATCGTCGATAACAAACACATCGTCACCAACAGTTTTCAATCGGGTACGCCCAGACCCCGGTTTGACGGCGTCAAGTCCGAGTAATCTGCGTGTATGTACCAGCGGATCTTCTGCAGTGACAAAATCAGCGCGAAGATATGTATTGCCCTGCTCGCAGATATAGCCGGCATAGACTTGCGCACAGAGCAGGTCTGCATAGAAAAGAATATCGTCGAACAATCCGTTACGGGTTAAAAACTGACTCAATTCTTCACGGAGCATGATAAATGTGCCGTAACCATCCGGCACCGCTATGGAGATGTGATCAACATCATCGCCATGCCATATCTCACGGATAACACCTGAATTTGACTTGTTATCCCATACCCATCTGGACATCAGTGGATAGCGTTCAGGATTTGTATTGTGCAAAATCTCCGCAGCAAGGTCTCGCACCCACCGGTGACGTTTATCTTGTGGAAAACAATTGCAAAAGATGCTGATGCGGGTATCGATGGCACTCGCATCCTGATCATCCGCCAACAACTCTACAATCGCATCGCGCATGACAAAAAACCCGGGTTCCTCCAGGTAGGTGCCGACACGACGTCGGACACTCGCCATGAAAGTGCAAAGACCCTTGAAAGTTTCAAGCTCTAGCTGAGCGGGATCACGATCCCGTAGCGCTTCCTGAAACAAGGTTGTCTTAAGCTTTACGGCATCGACATAACGTTCAATGCCACCAAACTCTTCACTGCCATCTATTAACGTCTGTAGTGCCGTAGTCAAACGGGGGCCACTCAGGTCGAGAGTCGGGCGCTCGATGGCAGCCACAGAATCTCTCCCTTTGCCGCTACGAGACGAGCGCGATTGCATCATCGCATCCAGCATCTCAGGCGCCTGCCTGCCTAACGAGCGCCATGGCCGCCATTGCTGCTGCATTTCCTTGCGCGATGGAATCATCAATTGTCTCAGGCCCCTTGGCGGCGCCGGCCACAAAAATACCGGGGCGGGATGTCTGACCCAATGTCGTATAAGAATTGGCCTGGTCAATAAAACCATTAACTTCCAGATCCGTACCAAACACGGATGACAGCTGCTTGTTATCAATATTCGGATCCATACCGACTGCGTGCACGACCATGTCGAACGGAATCATGATCGGTCGTTTAACCAGCGTGTCCTCACCTTTAACGATCAGCCGCTCGCCATCGGATGTGACCTCTGCAATCCGTGCCTTGATATATTTAACCTTGAACTCTTCCTGACTTTTCCAGTAGTACTTGGTCTCGTACAGGCCGAAGGTGCGAATATCCATGTAGTAGATGTAAACGTGGCAGTCGGGCAACTCTTCACGAATCTCCATTGCAATATTGGATGACACGGTACAACAAATCTTGGAGCACCATTCCCGACCAATCTGCCGGTCACGTGAACCAACGCATAAAAGGATAGCCACGCGCTTGGGCTTACGACTATCGGAGGGACAGCGAACGCCTTGCCCGGAAGAAATCATCTGTTCGACCTGGGTGGTCGTTACGACATCCTCAAAGGTTCCAAACCCCCACTCCGGTTTATTCAACGAATCAAAATGCGTAAAGCCGGTACAGAGAATAGCGGCAGATGCCTCAACACTACTGCCATCCGCCAGTGCAGCGGAAAACTGACCGGGCTCACCAGAAAACTCTGCCACGGTTGTATTCAGGCGCACATCGATCAATGGGTTGTCAGTAACCTGATCGACCATGCTACCGATTGCATCGCGTGCCCATTCACCGCTGGGAACCAGCTTTGCATATCCGGACAGAATTGGAGCACCACCGAGACGGTCCTCTTTTTCGACCAGGATACTCTTGTACCCCAAGCTGGATAGCGCGTGACTGGCAGCGAGACCAGCAGGGCCTCCCCCTGTAATTAGAATTGGTTTTGTCATTTTTGCACTTCTACTTTTGTACTTCTATGGGTATGAATCCGGGGCCGGAAGTAATCATCAAGCGTGGGTCGTAAAGGTTATCCTGATGGCCGGCCTCAACCTGCTTCAGGTATGCCTCAAACTCAACTTTCTTAGCTTGCCAGTCGATGCCGAGTTTCTCCATCAGCCTTTCTGTCGGCGATGCATGCCAGTGCGACTGCACAATCTTGTATGGATGCGCACCGCAAACCAACGCGGCAAACTGACAGTCCGCGAGTACCGGTAATTCATAGTCCTTGCCCACTGCCTTGCCGATCCACTGATTTTTATCCAGCGTCGTGATGCAGCCCGTATCGTGACCAATCATGACATCAGACTTGGCATCCTCAACGGCCACCTTGATCTTGCGATCGATAGCAAAGGAACGGGTGAACTCACGTTCCGAAATGATATGGCGGAAGCCAAACCCGCAACAGTCGTACCAGGTCTTGTAATCGATCACCTGCGCACCCAGTTCCTGCATCACGCTGGTGGATACGGCGACGCGATTACCATCCATGACGTCATCATCATAGATCGCGTCTTCGGGAACCATCTTGTACACATGACAGGCAGGATGAATGGTGGCGCGAACCTGGCTGCAATCAATCTCCTGATGATTGGCAATTTCACTTCGCTGCATGTGCAGCCATTCAGAATAGTGCACAACCTCTTCAGGAATTAGCAGCTTTCCGTCCACAAGACGTCCAAGTTTTCCCAGGATTTTTTTGACTCGCTCGCGTAATTTGGCGGAATGCATCAGATAACTGCGCACCTCTTTGTAATTACCAAAAGAGGTCCCACAGTGAACCAGCGGAAAATAATAGCCATCGGGTAAGCCCTGGGCACGCCCGGAGACATAAGCCTGATGAAAGTTGCGTAAAAATACCGCAGCCAGGCTCTCGATGTTGCCGATACCCGAACCATGATAATTCCAGGCAGTACAAGAAGTCTGGTCGGTTTCATCCAGATACTCGACATTCATCTTGTTCATCAGCCACAACAATGAAGTCGGATAACCCGGAATATTGCCGCACTGACCACAGGACTTGTGGTGCCACAGACGTGAAGTGGGAACTTTCTTGTCCCAGCCATACAGAGTCTTGGCGACTTTTGGCTGATGCTCGTCGGTGACACGATGCACGACGATTTCACCTTCTTTTTCAAGCTGCCACATGTGATCGCGTACGTCTGCTACACGATCCTTGTTGGTCAGCATCGAGCGGCGGTCAATGATCTGTTCGACCCATACCGTCGCAACAGTTGCATCATTCTTGCTCAGGTTGCTGTCGCGCCACTCCGGGCCATGCCCGGTAAATCGCTCGCCGGGCCCATTGTTATTGCCAGGGTCTTTGCCGTCAGTCATATCGCTCTCCTGGCGCCATTGCGGCACCGATTACCGAGACGATCAATCCTCATCGTCTTGCTGTTCTTCCAGCCAGTCTTCCAGATCATCTCTTCGTTCATCCATGATGTCGGTGATGACATCGAACAGATTCTCATCAATCGTTTCCAACTGATCCAGAACGCCGGTCTCTTCCCAAATTGTGTACAACTCGACCGAGGTTTTAAGGTTCACTTCCCAGGCCGTCTTGGTCGTATTAAGCGTCGGCATTGGAATAGCCTTACGCAATATATCCAGCGGTGCATCGATCTTGGATACATTCGGCCCCCAGTCTGCAAATCCATCTGCCGTGATCATGTCCGGTGATAACTGGTTGCCGGTCGAAATCAGTTTCAGCATGACGCGGCTAAATGGGCGCAAAACATTTTTTGCCGATTCCATGCCGTGCTTGATTGCAGTCTCGCGCATCAACATGATCAGGCCACCCGGTGAATTTCCGAACGGGCAACGGGCAGCGCAGGTATAACATTGAGCACAGGCCCAGATCTTCTCCTGCATCGCATCATGGATACCTTCCAGGTTCTCGGTCCACAACAACTGTACGATCTCACGGGGACTGAAATCGTAGTAATGCGCCGCCGGGCAGGTCGCCGTACAGATACCGCAGTTCAGGCAACCATTGAGTTCATGGTCATAGCGGAAATCTGATTGAATATCACTGAAAATTTCTTTGAGCTTGCCACGATCGACCTCGGAGTCATCCGAAACCGGATCACCGATATGTTCCTGTACACGCGATGTGGAAGTTTGGCTCATGTCAGTAAGTCAGTACTTTGCAGTCGCCTTCCATAATTTCTTCAATTAAATAAGCGCCACCGACAATCCCCGAGCACTCGGGAATTAGATCTTCTTGTGTCATGTCGAATAAGTCGAGATTGGGCGAGCAACAGGAAAATTTAACGCCTGCTTCATGAGCATCCTTGATAAAATCATAAACTGACTTCGGTGAACCCTCTTTGATAAACAGTTTTTCAGCAACGCCTTTTTTCATCAGCTTTCCTGATGTAGCGGTACAGATGACTTCCACTTCAAATTCCATGGCAGCCGCGACACTGGCCTGGAATATCGGTGCACCCAGTTCCTCACCATTGCGCGGATCCGTGTTGGCCATAATTATTATGAGCTTATCGGCCATGCTTTCGTATCTCCTGCAGACAGTTGGAAGATTCCCTATTAGGATACCCTAATATACAAACCAAACTTTGACAAACGGTCACTCCACTCGCTGATACTGCCCTCCCTCATGGACTACTCAGGGCCTCATGAGTGCGGTCAGCTGCGTCAACCCGGTCATGATAGATACCAGGGCATCCTCCAGCTCAACCCTGATTCCGCGCAGTTTTTCGAGTCCGGCAGCAATATTTTCGGGTGATTCATCAAACTCCATCATCAGATCCTCAACCATGGCCGGCTTGATACCCGGATGACCGGCAAAACCAAAGGCCCGCTCACCAATCTGAAATAGTGCGGGTCGGTCGGACTCATCCACAGCCAGGATTTTTGCTTCCGCCGGTGGCTCAGCCCGATCACGCCGGTAACTTACCAGTGGATATTGCTCGGGCAGATAGCCGTTGAGCGCTTGAATCTCAGCCCTTCTGGCCTGACCAACCTCAAATACGAGTTCAGCAGGGAGTGAAGTACCGCCTGCGGCAATCGCGAGTATCTGTGCACCGAGGCCAATACCGATGATTGGCTTGTCGTGTTCCAGACAATGCCGGGCCAGTATGATTTCTTTATCCAGCGTCGGCACATCTCTGCTGCCAGCACTGCCCCAAGGTCCGCCACCCAACAGCACCAGACCATCTGCAATCGCATCCGGGTCGGGCGGCTCAACGCCTTCGGTAAAAGGACGGCAATATTTGAAACGAATTTGCCGACCTTCAAAATGATCTTCCATGAGACCGAGATATTCGGCAGATGTGTGCTGAATGACAGTTAGAACTTTCATGCTTGCAGGGCTGACTCAATAGATGCATAAAAATCTGCCGGTGACACAGTTAATGTATCAATACACGTATCCTGAAAAAACTTTTCAATTGTTGCCTCAATATTATCGGTATCCACACCTTTAAGCGCAGCCTCCAGATCCAGAATGACACGCGGCGGGGTGACAAAAAAGTCACCGGTTATCAGCACTGAATGCACACGATCATGATTCACCCCTTCGAGCTTCACATAGGAAGTCACCGTACCGCCTGCTCCACTGTGAGTTCCACATAACAACATATCTTCTTCAGGATGATTGATTTCTGTTACAAACTCGTCAGTGCCAATTTCTTCATCAAATAATTGTTTTGCAAATTCTTCCTCTGCCAAAGTTACCTCACCCGACACAGGCTCAATCCCAAGGTTTTCAGCAAAGCCCGCCAATAATGCAGCCTTGATCTCATCAAGAGACGGAGCCTGTTCACCAAGTAATTCCCGCAGTGTCACAACACGTTGCACGGACGAGTCAAGCGCACGCTTGGCCAGCTTTGCCTGCGGCACATTCAGCGCAGCCACCATATGCTGTGGATTCATATCAACTAGAACAGTGCCCTGAAACAACATCGTGTCGCCGTCAAAAAGCCCGCCCGTGCCGCTGATCTTCCTGCCATCAACTTCAATATCATTACGCGGTCGATAGCAGGCGTTTATTCCCAGGCGACTCAGTCCTGCCGCGGCAGCTACACAAATTTCTCTGGAAAGATCCGTCAAAGACGCAATCCCCAGTGTTGAGCGATGAAACACAAGGACCCAGCCAAGCTGTCCTTCATCCAGATAAATAGCTCCGCCACCGGTAATTCTTCTGACGATACCGATACCATTGTCGTGACAATGATCCAGGTTCAGCTCCCGGCTCAAATCCTGGTGACGACCAATCAACGCGGTCGGGGGGAACTGCAAAAATCGAATTGAATCGGGAATTAAATTTTGCTGATGCGCATCGATCATGGCCTGATCAAAGGAAATATTCGCCCGCCCTTCACGAATACCCGTATCTATTACACGAAAGGGATGCGTCATGACATCAGTGCTGACGCGGCTTGACTCCCAACTGCCGGCGAATTTTTTTAAGATCTTTCTTGACGGGTTGGAACGGATAACTGGCAATATTGCTCGGCGGTGAATCGCCATAGGGACGATCACACGCGGAGATATCATCCTGAAACTTGCCCGGACAACCCGAAGTCCGGAACGCTACGCCTGCATCGATGATGTTATCCAGTTCTGCAGCAGAAATACCATATCCCGACACCCGTCCCTGTTCGTCAAAGGTCATGTTGTCTACACGCACATCCTGGTAGTCGATGAGATACCGGGCCAACTGCACACGACGCCACTGGTCTCTTGGTGTTGCAGGCAGATGATCCATTAACGAGCCCTGTTCGGGGAAAAAGCTGAACATGTGACTGTGCCCACCCAAATCAACCAATCGCTGCACCAGCTGCAAAACTTCGAATTCTGTTTCTCCCATGCCCACGATAATGTGCGCGCCAAACTTACCGGGCCCAAAAATATCGCGCGCCTCCATCAATATGTCCCAGTACTTTTCCCATTTGTGCGGCGATTGCACACCCTTACCCCGGGTTCGATCAAAAATCTCCGGCGTTGCGCCATCCAGCGCAACCGTAAAAATATCAGCACCCAGATTTTTCAGATTCTCAACATCCGCTCGCTGCATGGTGGTTGGGTTGGAAAGAATTGAGACAGGAATCGCATCGGGATCGATTCGTCGCGTCCAGGCTTTAAGCACTGATACTGCATCGGCATCAGATTGCGGATGCGTGATCATCGAGATACACATACGATGAAACGGACTCGCATCAACGTCCTTGGCAACGATATCAACAATCTCTTCCATCGGTACTGCCGGCCAGTCGACGCGAATAAAATTACGGTCAGCAAAATCACGATTGGCTTCCCGATGCCGGGCCAGCCCACAATAAGCACAATTTGCCCGACAGCCTTCCGGATAGGTCAACAAAATATTCAAACAACGAGTACAGGCACAGCGATACATCTTGCCTTGCATGATGCCCAAGGTCAGCGCCGCGGCCGTGGACAACTGCACATATTCAGGTGAGCGCATGTTTGGCGTAATGAAATTTTCATTGGGACGATAGACACCCTGTGGCGCAATGTCATCTGACTTGACGCGCTGACCGTTTCTGCGTTCTTTGGGTGTCGCAGCGGGTGCTCTGGGTTCCATCGCTGCGAATGCGTTGAAATCATCACCGCTCTTTGCCTGGTCAGGCTTTTTCTGGCCAGTCACTGCAGCAGTCTTTTTTTCAACACAACTCATGATTCATATCTCTCAATTAGCGAACCCGTCATGCCACACGGGATGAGGAAACTTTACCGGTGAACTTGCCTCCCAGCTTAATCGCACAACAGGCATGTTCCTGATGAAAAGGTCGGCCGATTGCCCCGGCAACAGCAACGGCTCCATCTGCCGGAAATGCAATGCCGTCAAGCCCTGCCATGATGGCATAGGTATCGGTGACGCGTTTATGCATGCCCGGCGGGCGGGCGCAGCCAAGCAACACCTGCCGATCGGGAAGCCGTTGTCGAGCGGCGGTAAAAATCTCACCGATTGCCGTCGTATTCGGTATCTCGAAGGTACCGGTCCTGGCGTAGAACGGCATGATGACAACCAGCACCAGAGCCTGTACCGGATGCCGTGCGACGATATCCAGCGCATTGGTTTCGCCGAGGATACGTCCGTAATGCAAGCCGATCACGATATGTGGTGTAACCTCCATGTCCGTCGCACACAACGCCGCTAATGTCGCTTCGAAATCTGCCACTGGTCGGTCCAGATGATATACATCACGAATCGTTTCTTGCGCGCCAATGATATCCAGCATAGCGGTATCTACGCCGGCTGATTCCATGGATTTTGCACCAGCCTCATCGACAAGGGCGCTATGGATAGCAATTTTCAAAAAGGGAAAATCGCGCTTGAGCTTTTCTATCACTGGATAATAACGCGGGTACGGAATTTCATTACGCTTATTGGATCCACCCGACAACAAGAATCCCTGCAAGTCCTGAGATTCAACAAGCTTCCTGACTTTCTCTTCCAGCATGTCAGGGTTGGTTGCCGGAATCATCGGCTCGAGTATTTTAGCCTCGCAATGGTCGCACATCAGCGCACAAGCACCGGCGGTAATTGAAAAAGCCGGGAAACTGTTTTTACCGCAACCACTCAGTTCCGTACTGGTGTAGTCCCTGAACGTCGGCGTGGAAAAGCGCACCGGAGTGGCGGGCCGGGTGGCTGCGGCTCGCTCGAATTGAGCAATCAGATCCGCATCGAGATCCGCATCCTCGAGCTCTTCCAATACCTGTACGGATTCAAGCCAGTTCATCTGCCTTACCATTACTTGACCTTAGATTGCTTGAGCAGCGATTGACCAATAGTTTCCGCTGCAACAATACTCATGTCCGGAGTACCGTTGCCACAAGTTTACACACTTCATCGCGCACCGGTCCCGGACGCGGTTGATCTGCGATTGTCTTGATCCATTCATCGCATATATCGGCATCATCATCAATCAAATCGCATTCCAATTGTCGCAAGCGATCCTGAGCCTGCTGCGGCAGCACAGCCGGTATTTCATGCCCGGCCAAACGTGCCCAAAGACCTGACCAGCAACGCGCGACAGACCAGGGATTGTACCCGCCGCCTCCCAGTACGACACTGCAATCAGTCAGGCTCACCAGATTTTCCACCGCCGCCCACAAAGCCCGATTACTCAATGACATTCCCGCCAATGGATCATCGTGCAGACCATCGGCACCACAGGTTACGACCACCGCTTGGGCTGCAAAGCGCCGGGCCAACGGTATCACCGCCTCTGCCATAACCACTTCCAGTTCAGAGTCATTAAACCCTTTTGGTACCGGCAAGTTACGGGCCTGCCCGTGTGCCCGATCGTCAACAGCTCCGGAATAGGGCCAGCGGTTGGCTTCATGCAC
>Ga0233413_10001390_pt1 | contig 10621 bp, 10 predicted proteins | sample Na_anoxic_6_MG_FD_189019 | JGI IMG/M metagenome (GOLD analysis project Ga0233413, IMG submission 189019) | Seawater microbial communities from Saanich Inlet, British Columbia, Canada - Na_anoxic_6_MG | ecosystem: Environmental > Aquatic > Marine > Inlet | place: Canada: British Columbia... | reverse complement strand
ATGGCGAGCCCGCCGACGTTTATGGCTGCGTTGTTTATGCTGTTTCGGTAACCTAACAGCCAGGACGGAACGCCGGTCACGTTGCTGCTGATCGTCACGCCGAGCAAGTTGCTGTCCATGACATCCAACAGTGGGTCGCCAGCAGAATTCAAAATGCCGTTATCGTCTCGGTCCTGGTAGATGCTGATGTTCTGCGTGCTGCCATTCCACGTGATGATGTGCCGGTCCTGCTCCGGATCTTCGCTGAGCCCCGTCGAACCATCAACGGAATTGGCGGTGCTCCAATTTGCGACGGCTTCCCATCCCGTGTATCCGCTGACGCACTTCACGGACAGATTCGTACAATACGCTAGCCCGTCCGTTGCGTGAATCGAACCAATTGACGGCAGGTTGGAATTATTACCCACGTCTGACGCAGTGTCGGATTGCTCAGCGGTCAGAATGTACGTCTGGCTGTACGTGCGGACGCCTTTATCGTTCGTGGCTGAGCGGCCTTCCGCTTTGATGCCCTGGTAGGTGACGGTCATGCGACTGCCTCCTGCACGAGTACGTCGCGTTCCTTCTGTCGCTCCAGAACTGCAGCCATTCCCCGCAATATCTTATTCGTGGTTTGCTGCTCCTGCACTTGTGGCGTTTTCTTCGTGTTCTGCTGTGCTTTAAGGATGGTTGTGAGTGCTTCAGTCGATCCGCGTTGCTGGGATGGCGTGAGTCCACGGGCTTTTATTTTCTGTGCGTTGTCTTTTTCTTTTTCTAACCGTTCAATCTCATCTAATACAGACCGCAATTCGTCAAGCTGTTCTGTGCTGGCTCCTTTTTTACCCATCTCAGCCAGCATCAGGTCGGTTCGTGTTACCGATCCCTGCAGAACGGCCAGATCATCCTTGGCTGCGTTAATCGCCGCCGCAAATCCGCTTTGCTTGTCAATGAACTGGTTAATAAAGTCCTGCCGCTGTTCAGGAACAACGAATAGCCGCACCTCCTTGACAAACTTCGCCAGATCCTGTGCCGCAATTTCAGCCGGTGATTTCAACGATTCCAGTGACTGTGCGAATTGTGTCGCCTGGTCCGTTTGGAAATCCCATCGAGCATCTCCAGCCGCTTCAACCGCTGCCGCGTATTCTGTGGCCCTCTTCGTTGCCTGCTCTGCCGCTGCAGCCATCGCCTCCATCTGTTCAGTCATCTCATCGACTGTGGCTGTCGCCGGTGGAGTCTTAACCGCTATTGAATCAATTGCATCAGTAAACCCGACTGCCTGACCGGCCGCCTTGAATATCCCTGCCCAACCTTGAATGACCTTCTGAAAAAATCCAGCAGCAGCTTCAATTGCTGGTGCCGTCGCAATTGCAAACTCCTGAAATGCACCAGTAACCGCCTTCATTACGCGATTCATCGCGTCGTTTGCTTTTTCAATCTGTGCAAGCTCCTCGCGAGTATGTGCAAGATTCAGCCCCTCCGCTGTTCGCTGGAATTTCCGCAATCCCGCGGACCCTGCCGCCAGCGTGTTGACGAGCCCAACGCCTTCAGAGTCGAACAGACTGAACGCAATTCGCACCTTCTCGCCCTGTCCGGTGACGTTTTGCATAGCGTCAGCAATCCGACCCAATGCCTTGTCGGGTGTCATCCGGGTCAGGTCACGGGCATCAAGCCCCAACTGCTTTATCGTCTTTGCTGCCGGCCCTGCTCCGTTCGCCGCGTCGGCTATCCTCCGCGTCATTCGTTGCAATGCCACCATGCCCGCTTTTGCATCCACGCCCGTCTGCTCAAACGCTAATCCGAGTCCTGCCATTTTCTGCGTCGCAATGCCGAGCTTGTCAGACGTCTTTGCTATAACGTCCAGTTTCTGGAACTGTGCTGCCGTCGCGGCAGCGGCAGCACCAACCGCAAGGATAGCCGCGGCCGCTCCTTTTCTTAGGGCACTTTTCGCCACTGCCCCAAACTTCTGCATTGTCGTCTGAGACTGCTTCATTTTCCGTTGGAACTTGTCCGTTTTCGCGGTCAGGTTGACGACCAGATTTCCGATTGATGCCATTAGAGAATATACTCCTCTGCTGTGCTGGTCGTCACGCCCTGTGACAGTGCAGACGGCGCGACGGACATAACGGCGGCGGTCGCCGCGTCGCGGTCCGCAGCAGTCTCCGGGACGGCCTGACGGTTCCATGGCATCGTCACGTCAGAGATGTCAGAGTCTTTGTGAGTCGCGAGCATTTGGGCAATTAATCCGATCATTCGTTGAGTGTGTGCCACCGGGTAAATCTGATCGAACGCCTGCCATTCCGCCCACTGCTCGTGCCCCATCGCGTCAACCATATCGGACGGACTGACGACGTATGGCGTGCCGAGTGACAGCATCAACATTAACTGTCGGCTGCTGTCCCTTCTGAGTTTTTTACCGACGTTTCCGCGTCCGAATCTGTAATGCCTGACGACTTACTCGCGGCGTTGAACAACCGTTCCACCAGCCCGCCGTGTGACGCGCCCAGTCGTGCGACCTGCTCGCCTGTGAATATCCGTGACCCGTCGTCATCCCGGCAGCATTCCGCCACGAGTCGCTCACGGAATTCCAGCAGTAGTTCGTCACGATTCGTTCCTTTCGCCTGCTTCTGGAATTGCGTTTCAAACCGCGTCCGCTCCGTTGGCGTCATGCCCCAGACAGGAATCACAGCACCGTTGCCAGACTCCGGAAATGGAACGTCAGTCTTCGGACGTTTGGCGATTGTGAAAAACGCTTCCGCCGTGAGGATCTCACGAGTCATCTGTTGTTTCCTGTGTTGCTGGTTCTGATGTGTTTGCGGCCTTGATGCCCTTTTCCCATTCCGCTATCAGGTCCGCTGCCGCCTGCCATTTCTCGTTGAAGACATCCGGTCCCCATCCCTCAGCGGCCAGCCGTTCCAGGCATTCATCGTCGGCCGGTTTCGCGTATCCCGCTTTGCAGAGTCGGTATGCGTCCGGGTGGTCGATGATCGCCCCGGCTTTGATTATCCGATGCTGACCGCAGGCGGATACCGTGACGATTGCAGGATCAGTGCGGCTTGTCGCCAGGCTAGTGCGTTGCAGTTTAGCTTTCACGGTTCGCCCTTACGTTGCGTAGGTTGGAAGTCCGGTGAGCTTCATTCCGACCGAGGCCTTAACACCGTCGTCCTGTGCGACTGATACGCCCAAGCTGAAGCCGGCAATCTTAAACGGCCACGCCGTCGATCCACTGTCGGCGAACGTGATCGATCCATCCAGTTGCGTTGCCGCTGTTGTTGATGGAGTCGTCAGGTGGTCAGTTATCTGCTGATGGCCTGCGTTGGCTGGCAGTAGAAAAATTTCTGCGTTTACGTTGCCCGGTTCCGTCCGGCCAGAGCTCAGATAAGTGTGACCTGACCCGGACGTGTCGAGCGTTGTTGTCTTGAACGTCTCGTTTTCCGCTCCGTCGTGGTCGATGCTGAGCACCTCAGATATGGCAGTCAGGACGGTTGCAACGTCGATTTTTAGAATGCTGCCCTTTGATATTGTCGGCATGGTTTCTCCTTTTGTGGTTATCGTCGCCCGAGTTTGGCAGCTTCTTTTTCAAGAACCTGCCGTGTTTTGTTTTGTAGTTTCAGAAGTGCCGACGCTGCTGATACGCCCGCTCCGATCCGGATCGCGTCAGTCGCTGGCATGACTCCGCGACTGGCCCCGTTCTTGTCTGTCACTCGCGATTTCGTCCCCATGAAATACCAGTGAGCATTCTGTTTGCTGATTCCGACGCCACCATTGGTGCCGCCTTTCCCGCCTTTATGTTTTCCAACACCAGCCCCGACTTTCGCCTCAGTTGTGCCGAATTTCTTACGCCGCTTAAATCGTGCCGCTATCGTTTTCTTTGCTGAGGAATTCGGCGTTGCCGCTCTCATCGCCTTTCGCATCACCCCGAGTCCCGCGCGAACACCGGACGCGATTGCCTTCTGTGCGACTTTGCCGCCAATCTCCTTCAGTGCCCGGTCAAGTGCCTTGTCGCCCGTCAGGAATTCACTCATATCGCATTTCAGTCCCTGACAGATCAAACCCGTTCGGCTTGACGACCGTATAAGCCGTCGCACCGTCCGCCCGCGTTCTGATTCTGTACTGCGTCCGGCCCGTATCCGACCAGTCCCAGTGACTCAAGCCCATGTCCATGTTCTCGACGGTGTACGTGTGAGTCGTTCCGTCAATCACTCGCGCGATTGTGTCGCCTATCGCTGGATCCCCGAGCGTCAACGCCGTAGCGTCAATCAACCAGTCGACCAACTCGACGACAACTTCCGCCCCGGCATTGCCGATTGTGCCGTACCGCAGTTCGCCCTGTATCGCTTTTGATATCGTGATACTGGTTGATGCTCGCGTGTAGGTGACGGACGCCCCGGCGATGTGCCGGGATGCCCGCATTCCTACCTTCAACGCTCGCTCATGTGCGGACAGCGTCATCGGTTATACTTCCACGGCTTCGGTGATTGTGATCGCGTCCGACGTGAACAACGGCACGTTAAACGACGACTGAGGAAACGGAGCCGGTGCCCCGGTTGGATTGGTCGCAGTTCGACCCTGCTGGAGTTCTTTCAGCATCGTCCGATTCGTGACCATGAAATCAGGACCGCCGCCCGATGGAAACGCTGCGAGCACGTCGCTGATCAGATCGTCCGTCAACGGCTTGCTGTCGGTCGTCACGCTCAGATTGGCGATTCGTCCTGCACTGTACTTTCCGCCCAACTGGAGCCCGATATACATGCTGCCGGGGCAGAAATAGACTGGATGGTTCGAGTCGTTCGCTTCAGTGACGATAGCTTCGCCGATCTGAACGCCGCGAGCCATTGGCGTTACGAGCTTCACGTCGTTGTCGCCCGTCTTGATCGCGTACAGACTGGACTGTTGTGACGCAGTTGTGCCGCCCGCACCGATGACCATATCGTCAGCCAGTGCGTCGAGATTCGAAGAACCGAGCAACCCGACGAAACCGGCAGAATCGCCGGGACTGGTCACGCCGTAGATGACCTGCTGCTCAAGAGCGAACAACGCGGCGTTAAGGTGCCGAACACCTTCACGGGCGATTAAGTCTTCCGGACCATTCCGCCACGCATTTGCCACGGCGAAGTCAACACGCCATGAGAAGTCAAGAATCGTGCAAGCGGCAGACACCACGGTATCAATGGAGTGATCGTAATCACGGCCCGCGTTCGCCGCTCGAAATCCGACTACGGGCGCACCAGTGAACGTATTGTACTTGTGAGTCTCCGAACCGTCGGACGTGTCGGAAATCGGAAGACGTGCCACCAGCGGCGAAGCGTTAAGCACTTCGCTGGTCGTGGTGTCATCCACATCGAGTGCGTCGGCGACGAAATCCGCCACCGTCAAAAGATCGTTAGCCATGAGTTCAGTTCCTTTGTGAGTTGTCAGGCGTTGCCTGTGTTAGTTTTCTTCGTAACTGCGACCAGAGATTCTGATCTTGCTGCTTAGTCCGCCCCGCTTCGGCTGTGGCGAATCGTTGCCTTCACCATATTCCGCCGGCTCAGATTCGCCGGTATCGATGCTGTTCAGCGTTTCCTGAAGTTCGCCGACCTTCGCTTGTAGAGCGTCGATCTTTGCGTTCAGTGCCCCGATGTGGCGTGATTGAGCGTCACTGAAGGACAGCCCCTCAGCGACCCATTCAGCCGCACTGGTTGCACCGAACGCCTCCGTAAATCGTGACAGTTCCGCCGCGAATTCCTCGCGAACGTCCGCCGCGCTCAACTGTGGTTCTTCTGCCGGTGTCTCAACCGGCGTGTTATCTTTCGGCATGTCGTCACCTTTCGTGACTAGGGTTAAATCGTGGCGAGAAAGAAAGCGAGTCACTGCCGCAGATACGCGGTCAGCGTCAACGCTCAAAAAAGCACACTCCGGTTTCTCGCCAGATAGGCCGAGTGCGTATTCCATGAGGCTGTCTGCCTCTTGTGCAATTTCCTGCTCCCGGTGAAACAGTCCGTTCGGATTCGCAGCCGGTTCATCGACCACGTCACCCGCTCGCAGCCGCGTCAGCCTCGCGTGCTGGAAGTTGTTTAGATTGTCTTCGTCTGGACTGACAAACCGTGCCGGCTTGCCGCTGGTGTTTTCCGTTTCATGTTCGTTCATTGCCTGCTGATCGAATTCAAAGACAATCGACAGCCCGAACGATTCCGGATCTTCTTCGGCCAGGCTCATGACGTAGTCGGCCAGATCACCGTCAGGCGTTTTCGTCGCAAACTCCGCGAAGTTCAGGTCGGCCACAACGCGATCACCGATAGTTTTCGCGTCTGTGATTCTGCCGAGCTTCGACGCCATGCCGTCAGACGATAGCCCCGGATGCGTGAAGCGTGCTTTGATTCCGCCCGATGCCGCCTCGCTGCCGTTGATTGCTGCCGTCACGTCAGACAGGAAGTCCTGGTCAATCCACATTTCGTGACCCAACGCTTCGCCGCGAGTGATCACCGACACGCCGCGAATCACGCCGGCACCGAACGTGCCACCGGAACGGTCGACGGATTCCGCACCGCGTGCGACCGATGCCCGCAGATATTGCGGTTGCTTGCTGATGTCCTTTTTCATTATTGCCGCCCCCTGGTGTTGTTTGGTTCCGGTGGCGGTTCCTCGACGACTGGCTGCATGGCGTATTCCAGCGTCACGCCGCGTTCTTCCGCGTATGCGTTCGCCTTCGCGATTGCGTCGACGTTCTCTTCAAACTCCCCGCGTCCTGCCTCTTTCGTGATGCGGTACGGGTTATCCAGTCCGGCCTTAATTGCGGCCACGGCTCCGTTGATCTCTTTGGCTGGATCCCACCACGGCATACCACGGTGAACCCATTCAAACGGCAGGTCTCTGATTGTCATGCCTTCCGGCAATGTCAGTTGTCCGCTGATTATCCACTGCTGCAATTTCCAGACTGTGACCTTCCGCAGAAACTCCAGAACATCCGCCCGCTTGTGCTGGCATGATCGGTCATACAAGAGCCACGCGGCCCGACTGCCAAAGAAGTTTGTGTGAGATTCGTCCACGAAGTTGTAGGGCAGGTCGAGCGACTTAATTGCGATGCTCAGAACCGTCTGCATGAACTCGCGTGTGTTGCTGCCCGGATTGTCGGTCTTTAGGAATTCGGCCTTGTCGCCTGGATCCAGATCCAACTGCACCGGACCTTTGCCGAAGTCGATCTCGTAGCCGTTCGCGTCGGTCCCGGTCGCTGTGCCGATTGATTCCTCCGCGTCGCGATAGAAGACTAAGGCGAACAGTTGTTCCACCTTCATTTTTGCCAGTGCCAAGTCGATTGATTCGTAACAATCACGAAATGAATTGAGAGCGGCGGCCAGTGGCGAGATTCCCCGCACCTGGTCGAATCGCTCGAAGTGTCCGTGATGAATCATCCGCCGAGCTGGCACGTTGCGAGCGAATTGAAACTGACTGGAATCTGTACGGTTCCAGAGTGCGTACTGAGCAGATGCCCCGGCACGATTGACGCGGATTCCGTTGTACCAGCGGTCGCCCTGTTCGATCTTGTCCGGCTGCCGGATGCGGTCCGCTTCGATGATCTGAAGTTGCCCGCCCTGGAGTTTCAGGGCCATCACGTCGCCGTCGATAGTGCGGCGTGATTCCACCATCCGCAGCATTTTGGAAAACGAGTGACGCCCGGCAGCGTCGCATTGTGACGGTCGCTGCCAGTCCCTCATCAGCGTTTCAATCTGCTGATTCAGTTCGTCCGATTCCGTCCGCATCTGGAAGTCAAAGAGACTGACGTAGTCGAGATGCTTCCGAATCGCCCACGCGACAATCGAGAAGTTGCGAGCCATGTCCCGAGTCGCACCGATCATCCGGTGACGGTCGGCATTCTTTAGGTTCTGATCTTCATGCTTCAGGACCGACGAAGCGGCTTTGCGTTTGCCGCTGGATTTGACCGCGTCGTATCCGCTCGCAAATGCGGCGGTCATTCGGTTGGCTGTGCGTGTCAGGATGTTCATGGGGTGAAGTTCCCCATGTTGACCTGCGCCGCCCGTGGTCGCTTCGACGGTTGGCCTGTACAGCGTTCAATCTCGCGATTAATCCGGTTCAGCGTCGACTGCCGATCCGCAATGGACGCAAACGAAGTTGACTGACCGTCCACGGTGATTGACATCACGCCCGAGGCGATAGCGTCTTCGAGTGCGTCTCTACGGTCTCTGAGTGTTGCGAGCGTTGCCATGCCTGCAATTTTGCGGGCGGCGTTTAGTCTACGCTACACTTTACGGGGTGCAGTTCTCGGATTCCGAGACTCATTGATACAGCCGCGTTTTCACTTTGTAATGCTGCCCGCACCCTCTGCATTTCACTGGTGACCACGCCACTACATTAAACGGTCGATCCGTGACGCTGCACGTTCCGTTTATGTGACGAACGATAATATCGCTAACCGTTCCGTCCACCAGATGCCTTACCACCGCCTCTTTACATGATCTGGTGGTCTTGCTGCATCGCGGGCAAACTGCCGGCACCTCATCGACCACCGGAATATCTACCTTCTTCGGCGTTGCCTTCTTTTTCGTTGCCTTGCTCATAAGTAGCTGACCTTCCGTTGCCGTTTTGTTTTTGCCTGCGGTTGCACCGCCTTATTAAACGCCACCTTCCCGCTGATCGATGCTGCGATGATCGCCCCGCACGTTGTGTCGAGCCAGTGATTGTCCGGTTGCCCCGGCATCATTCGCCATTCTATGCAGGTTCCGTGCGGCCCGCTCGTTTCGGTTGAATACTCTGACGACGAAAGATGCTCACAGTATCGCCGGTGATCGCCCTTCGGCAACTCGAACGATCCGCCCCGGCCCGCGTCGGTTGCCAGTCGACGATGGAGGAATGTCTTTGTCGCGTTTGTGTCGTTGAATGCGGTCCTGATTCCCTTGACTGATTTGTCAGCGGCCAGCGTCCAAGGTAACGCACCGTCCGTGCTTCTCAGTTCGTTTTTCTTTTTTTGCCGTTGCAGCATCGGAACGTCACCCGCTTTCACGCCGCGACCGAACAATGGGAATACCCGCCGTGCGAATCCGCTATTCAGGATCGCCGTTTTCACGCTGCCGATCTGGTAGCCACCGTCAACCAGTCCGATATCAAATCCCAATTCCACGCCGTCCTGGCGTTTCCATGATCGATTGCACAGGTCAGATAGCAACATCTCGATGGCCTTCTGCACGGCCCGTTCCTCGCTCAATCCTCGATGCGTCTGCTGGATTGACTTCCGGATTGTCCGATAGTCGAATGACTTCTGACGCTGCTCCGGGTACGTGCCGTACACTGGAAACAATCGGAAATCGTCAGTGACCCCAATCACCGTCCAGTACAACGCCCGCTTCATCACGTCGATATGAAATCCAATCGTCGTAACCTCTGCCGGGAAATCCACCCACGTTCCGACGCGGTCCCGGTTCACCTCGCTGGCCGTTAAGAATTCTGAGTTGTCGCCCATGCGAATCGGCTGATTCTGACACTCGCTGGCGAATACATCTTCGCCGTCATCGATTCGGATATTGTAGGCGTGCTGAATCGCTGAGAACTCATCGTCGCCGTAACATTCGCTCCACGTCGCTTCCGCTCCTTTGTCCATCGCCTTTCTGTTTTTCTTGTAGAACTTATTGCTGTCCGCGATTGCTCGCTTTCGGTCGTGCGGATCTTCTGGATCGTAGGTTCTCCGAATCTCCGCGTATTCTTCGAGCCATAGCGTCTCATGTGCGGTCGCGTCCGATTTCAACATCGGTATCCGCAGCCCCTCCCATTCCGGATGTTTGACGTGATCGGCTAACTGGTCGACCGCATCATCCTCCATGATTACCGTCGCATTCATCACGGCAGCCATTGCCGCCTGATGTCCACCCAAACGCAAGACGCCTTTGCGGATTAGGCTCAGTCGCTTCGTGCATTGTGCCGGACTCATTGCCGACATGTCCGTCTGCGGATCGTCGATTATCACGAAGTCTGGCCGCTGCTTCGTTCCGTCCGGTCGCTTGTGAGCCATGCCGCGAATACGACCCGTCAGCCCGCGAGCGGTCACAATGCAGCCACTGCCCGCCGTCCATTCGTCACCGATCTTGATTGACGGCAGGACCACCGTATCTTGACCCCACTGAATATGCGTCAGCCTGCCGCTGTGCGTTTGACTTCGGCAGCGTTGCGATTTGTTTTCCAGATGCCGCACCGCCGCGACTGATTCGGGGAAGTCATCGAGCAGGACATCGTTCGTCATCAACTCAGTTTTGATCGACTCGATATTATCGCGTGCCGCGTTCTCATCCGCTCCGATGATCGGGATGAACTTCCGGTGCCCGTACAGAATCGCCCACAGTGCCGCGTTCTCGCTGATCGTCGTTTTTGCGAATCCACGCGGAAACAGGTTCAGTACCCGGCTGCCACCTTCAAGGATGGCAATCTGCATCCGGAGGATGGCCCCCTTTTGCTCGCTCGAAAATTCTTTAAGTCCGGTTGTCTCTGGAAAATACACGGTCAGGAATCCGAGCAGATCCAGCCGACAGAATTCACGACGCTCCGGATTCGCGACGGGCGGAAGCGTGCCGACTTCGGCGGCTCGCTGACGGTCGAGTGCCTGCTCTTCAGCTTGCCGGGAATCAAATGCCATAAGCGATGCCAGTAACTGTGCCTCTTTTTG
>Ga0233413_10001386_pt1 | contig 10645 bp, 10 predicted proteins | sample Na_anoxic_6_MG_FD_189019 | JGI IMG/M metagenome (GOLD analysis project Ga0233413, IMG submission 189019) | Seawater microbial communities from Saanich Inlet, British Columbia, Canada - Na_anoxic_6_MG | ecosystem: Environmental > Aquatic > Marine > Inlet | place: Canada: British Columbia... | reverse complement strand
TACCTGTCATTCCGGTAGGTCCAGTTATACCCGTTCGTCCTCGTCTACCAGTCGCGCCTGTCGAACCAGTTACACCAGTTCTTCCAGTAAAACCGGTGTCTCCTCGTCCTGTGGCTCCAGTTATTCCAGTATCGCCGGTTTTTCCTGTAGTTCCAGTGACACCCATTCTGCCTGTAGCACCTGTGTCTCCTGTTTTTCCTTGATTTCCAGTATATCCAGTAGTTCCTGTACCACCGGTGTCGCCTTTTCCAGTCGGACCAGTTTCTCCAGTGGGTCCAATGTCTCCCTGTTCGCCTGTAGGTCCCTCCTCTCCTTTCTCTCCAGATGGACCCGTAAAGCCTGTGTCACCTGTGTCACCATTATCACCTTTTTCTCCTTGTCCGGTTGGACCAGTAGCTCCTGTTTCACCTTGATCACCAGTTTCACCAGTAGTTCCTGTGTCTCCTAATCCGGTTGCTCCGGTATATCCTGTTACACCGGTTGGTCCTGTACGTCCTGTAGAACCAGTTTCACCTGTCCTTCCTACAACACCAGTTGCACCTGTTTCACCGGTTGGGCCAGTCACACCTGCAATACCTGTTGCGCCAGTAATACCTGTGTCACCTGTATTACCCTTAATACCGGTAGTTCCAGTTATACCTGTATAACCTGTTGTTCCAGTTTCTCCGGTTCTTCCTCTCTCTCCAGTTGATCCGGTTTCACCGGTTTCGCCCGTTCTTCCTCTGTTCCCGGTTTCTCCTGTGGGTCCAGTTATTCCCGGAACACCTGTAGGACCAGTTCTGCCTTCTCCTGTGGAACCGGTTATTCCAGTATCTCCAGTAATTCCTGTAGGGCCAGTTCTTCCTGTAACTCCTGTCCCACCAGTTATTCCGGTGCTTCCTCTCCCAGTAGGACCAGTGACACCGGTTGGTCCTGTTCGTCCTGTGACACCTGTATAACCAGTTTCACCTTTTCCTGTAGCTCCAGTAATTCCTGTACTTCCTCTTCCAGTTGGTCCGGTATTACCAGTTTGGCCAGCCTCGCCAGTTTGTCCCATGACCCCTGTGGGACCTGTCCTTCCAGTTGCACCTAATCCGGTAGGTCCTGTGGTTCCAGTAACACCTGTATCGCCTAGTTTTCCAGTAGGCCCTGTAACACCGGTAATACCAGTAGCACCTGTAATACCAGTAGTTCCTGTAGCACCTTGACCAGTAGCACCAGTAAACCCAGTTTCTCCAGTTTCTCCGGTTCTTCCTGTTTCTCCTCGTAATCCAGTGGGACCAGTTCTTCCGGTGTATCCGGTGGCTCCAGACCACCCAGTATCACCTCGTCCGGTGGGTCCAGTCATACCTGTTTCTCCGGTGTACCCTGTCTCACCTCTGACGCCTGTAGTTCCAGTTTCTCCTGTATAACCTGTTTCACCAGACCATCCGGTTTCTCCTTTTGTTCCTGTAGGTCCTGTTATTCCAGTATCACCTTTTTTACCAGTAGTTCCTGTGTAACCTGTAACGCCTGTCAGACCTCTAGGTCCAGTTCGTCCGGTATGTCCGGTATATCCAGTAGCACCGGTGTGACCGGTTGCTCCAGTATTACTTGCAGTTCCAGGAGTTCCCTGAGGACCTGTTTGTCCGGTCATACCAGTATCCCCAGTTCTACCGGTTTCACCGGTTGCACCAGTATTCGTAGCAGTTCCGGGTACTCCTTGTGGCCCTGTGTATCCAGTTGCACCAGTAGGTCCAGTAGCTCCGGTTTTACCTGTTTCTCCTCTAATACCAGTTGTTCCTGTTACTCCTGTATAACCCGTTTCACCAGACCATCCTGTCGGTCCCAACGGAACTAATGTGGTTCGAATAAAAGAAGGATTTGAACTCTCAAAATAAAGAGATATTGATGGTTTATCGGTCGATTGTGTATAAGCCTTTATTCCCACTAACAAACGAGTTCGGTGGTTACATAATATGACTGGTCTATCAATATACATAGGGATAATCACTTCAGTTGACTGAGTAAGTGACGAAGATTTTATGTCTGCAATATGTGATACCGATATGGGGTTGGGCGAGAACACACCGGGAACATCTTGAGAATATAATGTCCATTGCAGTGTGATTAAATCAGACACAGCAGTTCTGACCCATATGTGCATATCCCATTTACCCGGGGGGATAATAGTAGACGACAATACATTAGACATAATTCCAAACTGAATTTCATTATTGCTATAATAATCTCCATTGAGAGCAATAGGTGGTGCACTTGTTCCCAGAATATCAGTGAGAACCCGAGTGGACTTAATGGTAGGGCTACATGTATCATACAAATCAGAATCAATGTTATAAAAATTCACATCGTTGATATCAATGATTTCATCTATGTTCATAAATAATACAATTCCACCCGATGAACCGATTGCACCTTCTGCTCCTGTCATTCCAGTCTCTCCTTGAGACCCTACTCTGCCAGGAATACCTTGTCTTCCTTGTGGTCCAGGTGGACCAGGAGGACCAGGAGGACCTTGGCGTCCTGGAGGTCCAGGTTGACCTGTAGGTCCAGGCACAATACAAGGTGTGTTCGAGGGAGGGGGACAGCTTCGGTTGTTACTGCTATTTAAGCCTCTAATTGAATCCATATAATTATGATAGCCCCTATTACCACTCATTGTATATATTATATGATAATATAAGATTCTATATTATCAGTTAAAATGCAAAAAATACGTATAGGTTTAAGAACCAACTGGCTGGTGATGAGATTTAGTACCCGTCCAAGATACTTGTGTCGTGACTAGAAACATAATACAAAAACTTCCATCTATCTTGGTTATAAATGAGTTTCCAGACATTTATTTCCCACATTAAAGATTTCTTTGTTTCCATGATATCAATACACTCTTTTTTTGTTAAATCTGCAAATTCAAGCAGAGATGTCTTACTGCCTCCGAAAATACTTCCTGCAAAACACCAACATACATCTTTATATAAATCCAAATCAAAGTGGTGGTCTGGGTTCCAGATTGTAGCAATTCTCACATGAAGAGGGTATTCTAAATATTGTAACCTCATTACTTTCTGTGTAAAATCATCTTGAGAAATATCCATCATGTGTTTTATCCCGATGTCCATCCAAATAAATTGGCTTGCGTTGTAGTTATTTAGCTCAATTGCCTTTCTGACAAATTCTGTCTTGTATGCCATAGTGAAGATATATTCTATTGTATCTTTCGAGGGATTGGATGTGTTCAGTTCGAAATTGTCTAATTTATTTTTGTATTCATAAAGGTAGTTCTGATCTTTCGTGAAAGGAACTAGTGTGTTGTATTCATTCATATAGTCTTTAAAATACGACATAATGCTTTTATCTAAAAAAATCACTTTGTTGATTGGGATGGAAAGGAGTTGTTTGGCCAAAGAAAAATATTTATCGTAATTTCTATCGGCTCTGTAATTGATGTTTATCATAAAAGCTGTTACAATGGTTGCTCCCGGACCACGCTTTTCTGAAACAGATTTGTCGATAAATTCCATTGAACCTAGATACATATGAAACATAATTTTATATCTTCATATGAACATATTATTCTCACTAAATGCTTTAATATATTCAAAAACAATTGTGTTTTTTATAGCTTTTTACCTCCACAATGGTAGAATTATGAACATCGTTAATCATTTTCTTGACATCATACCTTTTGTCGTTTGTAGAATAAATTAACCTAGAAGTATTGACAAACTCTTCTCCGAAGTTTCCTTTGGAATCCATATCTCTAATAGTATCCTCCAGTTCCCATAATTGTTGGTTTACATCAAAAAGCTGGCTTTTGATTTCTTGCGATATATCGAAAGTATCGATAATTGGTTGTAATTTTTTTATTTCAGTATTTACGAGTGTCTGCTTTTCGTGTTCGGTAATTTTCTGCTTTTTGATCAAAAGGATCGAATATTTATCCCATAATTCACCGACAGATACAGGAACAACACATTGTTTATCCATAATCTTCTTCATAACATAAATAATGATATTTTTTTAGGTTAAACAACTTACATAAATATGGATATCATTTGTATGGAGGCATATTTTGTATCTCATCTTGGTTTAGGAGATAACCTGTATTGCAACGGAGCTACAAGATACCTCACTCAATTTTACACACGGGTATATTTTTTGTGCTTTGATAAGTATCTGGACAATGTGACATCCTTTTTTGCAGACAATAATAAAATTGTGTGTGTTCCTGTATCACATGAGCAGTTTTCGAAAGGAAATCCTCCTCCTAATTGGGAAACAATACGCGACATACTGCACGACAAGTACAAAAACAACGATATTTTTATTTGTGGTCAAGCGATAGTGCCTTTTTTCCCATCCAAAATTACAAACCCTTCTTTTTTACAAAGAGACACCTACGATAAAGACTATTCACTGACACTTGATACAATTGACGATTATCGTTATCGGTTTATTAGAGAAATGTATGAACACGCGCGATTAAATATCGGTGTCATGATAGATTTTTGGAAACTACCTGATACACATGAGTCTCGCTCAATGTATGAAAGTGTAAGAGAATACAGAATTGTCTTTTTACAGACAATTTCGTCGAATGGTAAAATTCTACCAGTAAAAAACGTTTTGCGTAGATATTTGCATGATAAAAATACAATTCTTCTTTTTAATGATTACAATATTTACGATACAATTGAAAACGGCGATCCAGATGTTGAGGAAAAAAAAAGGTTGGCAAACGTCTTTGTAAAAAACAAACTAGTTTTTTATCTTGATACCATTAAAAACGCCAGTGAGATTTATTTGATTGATTCTTGTTTTACAGGAATAATCTTACCCTTGCAAAAAAAAGGGTTATTGAAAGCCAAAACAATAAGGTTGATTATGAGAGGGGATGTTGAAAAGTACGAACTATGAGTATTTCATATCAATACACAACCTATCTGTCACTAGCATTCGTAGTAGATCTATTTACTCTCGTGTTCCCAGCAGATCCCACGGAAGAAGATATTTGTCTTTCTGTTTCACGTATCAACGTTAGTATTCTCTCAAAGTATGACTCTTCCAATGAGTTATTGGTCATGCCGCCCCAGACATTGTTATTCGTTGCAGAAGAAGCGATGATTGGTGAAGGTGAAAATATTCTAGAAGTTTCGCTATCGCGAACATTATCAGGGTGACGTGGCTGCTGTAAATCAGACGATCTGTTGTTTGGTTGTCGATTTGCCCATGGAGCTACCATTTAATATACCCAAAGTTAAAACATTTAACTAGTCTATGCTAGATTTGAAATGATGGTTTTTATTGTTAATAATAACAACCATCATTTGTGTTATGATACTATACGCTTGGGAGACTAGCCAAACACAGCTTTATTTCCCCTAAAGATGCAACGTTATATTTGACAACCAACGGCAAATCATTTTCCAAATAGAGCTCTATCTGTGAGCAAAGATTGGTGCATTTAATAAAGTAGCCTAGATTCTTCAACGAAAACTCTCCTTGAATAATCTTACTTGAATCCTGCTTTCTCACAAAGCCCATACTTCCATCTGACTCTGCTCGATGGATCTCGGCTTGTGCGAACTGACCAGAACATTTGAATATAAGTTCATTTCCAACAGATTTGATTTCCAGTTTGTCTGAGATACAAGAAAGATCGCGAATGATTTTCTGAAAATCAGATGAAGGTAGATTGATAACAGACGAGAAATTCACATCAGGATATTCTAGCTCTTCAGGCTCAGGTTCAATCAGACGAAGCTTTTGGGTCTTGCATTGCTTAATTTCTCCATTCTCAAATTTCAGGCCTAGATGTGAGACAATTCCGTCAGCATAATCATCCTTTTCAATATAGATTGTGAGGGTGTCGTCATTATCAATGGAATTAATTAACTTAAACAGGTGAAACATATTTACGCCAATAATAATCCTCTCTTTTTTACACTCATAAAACTCAAAATTCTGTGCCCCCAAGTGTAAGTGAGCAAGAATGGTGTGCGATTTGTCCATGTTTATAATGCGAATGCCGTCGGGTTGAAAGGATATGTTTGTTTCTAAAAGAATATCTTTTAAGGCTGTCATCAATGTGCGAAAAGGGGAGATTTGCACAGTTTTAATGGTTAGTACATTGTTATCCGTGTTATTTGCTGATGTATCCGAGTTTAACGTATATTCAGCCATTATATGGTATTTTTAACGCAAATCTTTAAATAGTTTCCCGTGACCTAATTATTTTGTTTGAACGTACAAATTATTTTCAGATACAGATATATTATGGCTTTAGTTACCTTTATTATCCCAACAATCGGACGCGAAACTCTTAGTCGTGCATTACAATCGTTATATTGTCAAACCAATTCAGAGTGGAAGGCAATTGTTATATTTGATGGGATACCTCCCAACATTGAGTGTTGTGATGAAAGAGTGACACTTATTCAATGCGAAAAGGCTGGAACTAGTGAGATGGTGAATGGAATTGAGAAGGCAAATGGAGCTGGCTATGTTCGCAATGTCGGTATCGAAAAGACAGATACCGAATGGGTTGCCTTTTTAGACGACGACGACACACTGGCACACACGTATATTGAAACGCTGTACAACGAAATCTATTTGTGTCATAATGTGGATGCAGTGATCTTTAGAATGTTGCACCCTGAGTACGGAATTTTGCCTAAAATATCTAGCACACATTTCCAGAAATACGAAGTGGGAATAAGTTTCGCGATAAAACGATGCATTTTTGGCGGACAAATTTCTTTTGTTTCTGGTCATGATGAAGACTATACATTTTTATGTTCAATTAGAGATAATGGGCATAAGATCGTGATGTCGCCATATGTAAAGTATTTTGTTCACAATGCACATCATAGCGAGAGGATTGAAGACAAGGGAAGACGTATTGTAATAAACTGCAATAAATAGTATAAAAACAATAACACAATATATAGCAATGGAATTTTTGAATGAAAAATGTACAAACGTCATTAATCAGATTTTGAAAAAATATGAAACAAACAGCTACGCTCTTCAGCGATTAGAATTCCACGTAAACAACCTTGACCATACGATTTCGGTTGAATCCGACAATCATTCGAAAAGGCTACTTCGTGCCAACAATCTGGCTATTGAACAGGAAATGTTCATCGATGTCTTTTTGAGTCAAAACAACTACTTTTTCCTTCCTAATGGAGACGGGTGTTATTACATATATGATGGAAAAACATACAAGGTCGTCAAAGAGGATGATATACTTCATAAAATTTTAACGACCATCTCTTATGATAGTGGTTTACAAGAGTGGAAATACAAGACTAAAAATGCGATTATCAAGCAGATAAAAAATACATCTCTATTTTCTTCCATGCCTGAGACGGCAACCATTCAGAGTGTATTAAAACGCTTATGTCCAGGGGTATTTTCGAATAGAGAAACTGCAAAATATTTTCTTACCATTCTAGGTGACAATATCTTAAAAAAAAACAAAGAACAGATTTATCTAACATCCAATAAAACAAAAACATTTCTAAGTCAGTTGGATGAATACGTTTACATTACGACAGGACAACCCAACATTACGCGTAATTTTATAAAATATCATGAAACGCACGAATATGCAAATTGTAGGCTCTGTGATATTAACGATGACAGCGAAGACATTGTGACCATTGATCAAACTTTAAATTTGATTTGTGTGGCTTGTCATTACTCGAACCGATTTCAAAACGCAGACGAGTTTTTGTTGAAAAAAGGAAGTCATATCATAAAAGAACACGCGCTTTACCTGAAAACCAACTCATTGGATACAATTATTGAGAGTTTTTGTAGTAGAATGATTGACCCAACAGAGACTATCTCTTCTACACAAACCACGTTTGTACTAAAATGGAAGGACATGCATTATCTATGGAAAACCTACTTGTCGTCTCTTTCTATTCCAAACATCGTTTATTCAAATAAACTCAAACAGATACTCATTCAAAAATACACTTATAGCGAACTGAATGATTGTTTCATCGAGATAACAAGTAAGCATCTACCACACGTACAGAAGTTTTTGCATTTCTGGGGGGAGTATATTGAAACAGAAAAAGAAGACGAACTTGAAATCGACGAGCTATGTAATCTGGCGAAACAAACAGGCAACACAATTGGCGAGACGGAAACGTTGAAGATAATATGCCATTTTTTTCCTGAAGTTCCGATGGAAGACAACAAATATTTGTCTGGAATTTCGTGTAAATTGTGGGACAAGGCGTCTGACATTGAAAAATCACTCGATGCGATGAAAAAAGAGTTCAAAGAGAAGAACGACAATAGTTTTATTTCTTTTAGCTATGCATACAATTTTTATTGTCAGATGTTCACCTCCGGATTAATCGTTAGCAAAAACTATTTTGAGAATTATTTGCGCAAGCACTTATCATTGCATATTCATTACGATACATTCATCCACAGCGACTGGTATTCTCATGGTGAATAAAGTATTCACTCTTTATAAATATGTATTTCATGTTAATAATATATATATATACGTTATAGAAATGTTTAATTCAAAAAAATATTGGAATGACAGATATGTAAAAGGAAAGAATTCTGGTTCAGGAAGCTATAACCATTTAGCTCAATTTAAAGCAGATGTAATAAATGATTTTGTAGAAAAAAATCAAATCAAATCAATTGTAGATTATGGTGTTGGTGATGGTAATCAACTAAAATTAATTAATACAGAAAACTTAATATATACTGGAATTGATGTAAGTGAATTTATTATATCCAAATGTAAAGAAGAATTTAAAGATAACAAAACAAAAAAATTTTTTCATGTTGATAATATAGATAATGAATTAAAAGAAGAGTTGGTATTAAGCTGTGATGTAATTTACCATTTGATAGAAGAAAGTGTATATAAAAAATATATGGATAATCTTTTCTCATTCTCCAAAAAATATGTTATCATTTATGCGAAAAATGAAGATGTAAATCATACAATTCATGTTAAATTTAGAAAGTTTTCTAATTATATTGAAAATAATTTACCAGAATGGCAATTAATAAAACATATACCAAATAAATATCCACAATTAAAACTTGGTAAAAACAATGATAAAACTTCCCCTAGTGATTTTTATATATATGAAAAAATGCTAAAATAAATTCTTCATCTGTGATATTGTTTTTTAGTTCATTGATATTTTCTCCCAAACCAATTGCACCTTTAACAGATATTGAATAAATATCTAGTTCTGTATCTTAATATTTCTCGTTCATTTAGAAATATATAACATAGCATGTATATATTTTTTTACGATGATATTCACTAATTGTCTTGTGTTTTTCCCGCTTAATTTATATTTTTTTCTCGTATTATTCTATAATGACTAATCTTTCGAAAGCCGAGAGAGCCAAGTATGCCTCAGTGATTGGTAGTCGTCGCCAAGTGTATAATGGTTCGTCCCATCATACATCTGGTGGTCTGACCAAAAACAAACTTTTCATGACAAGGAATGGACGCATTGTCAGCAAATCAAAACACCTTAGTGCCAAAAAGGACAAACGCCTTGTTAAAGCAGGATACGGAACCAAAAAAGGAAAATTTGGGTATGTTTTACTTAAAGGAAAAACTATTAAAGCCAAGGGTTCCAAAAAAGGCAAAAAGTCTATGAAGAAGAGATCCAGAAAACTGCGCGGAGGATTTGCCGGTCATTTGCCTCTCTCTCCCTCCAACTTTGATGGACAGGGTGTAGGAACAAGTGGTGTGGCTCTTCAGGAAGTGGCTGGTCAGGCAGGAGGATATGCTGGACATTTGTCCCTCTCCCCATCCAACTTCGACGGACAAGGTGTAGGAACTAGCGGGGTAGCTCTTCAGGAAGTGGCTGGTCAAGCTGGTGGAAAAAGACGAAGAAGAAAAATCGGAGGGGAAGAAATTCCCATCCAATAAAGTGGTGACTAACATTGTAGTCTGAAATAATGCATGTGATATCGTGTATATGCATTATTTTATTTCAAAATCTGTTTCTGATTGGAGGGCGAATTCCGCCAGGCTGTCCCTGACGCTGTCCATTTTCATCTGCATTAAGGACAAACCGAGCACAAGTATTTCCTTTTCCATGACCTGTTAATAAAATAGATTCGTACGCTTTCCTAGATATAGCGTTCGGAGAACCGAGAGTGCCTGGCAGCTTTTTATTTATACGACATCCTGCATTCATCGCAGTAATCCCACGTGTTTTATTGATACAGGTCTCGTACATTTTTTCCTGACTGGGATAATACAATCCTTTTGCCTTTGCTATTGCATAATGAGAAGTATAATCGTGTGGTTTATTCATGAATTATATACTCTACACAGACAAAATAAAAGAAAAATGAATTGATATAAAAATATTTGTTTAGGGCATAACAAAATGAGTGAACTGGTCAACAATGAAATCGCTGAAAAATACCAGCAAAAGACCGACAAGGAACACATACTAGACAATCCTGACACGTATATTGGCTCGGTAGAAAATGTCGATAGCGAATTGTATCTTTTCGAAAAAGAAACAAACAAGATTGTTCAAAAATCTGTGTCATACATTCCTGGTCTCTACAAGCTGTTTGATGAGGGAATTGTGAATTGTCGCGACCATGTGGTAAGAATGACCCAGGCAATCAAGGATAA
>Ga0233413_10001383_pt1 | contig 10657 bp, 10 predicted proteins | sample Na_anoxic_6_MG_FD_189019 | JGI IMG/M metagenome (GOLD analysis project Ga0233413, IMG submission 189019) | Seawater microbial communities from Saanich Inlet, British Columbia, Canada - Na_anoxic_6_MG | ecosystem: Environmental > Aquatic > Marine > Inlet | place: Canada: British Columbia... | reverse complement strand
GGTGCAGGATTTTGCGCCCTTTACCCGCGCCAAGGCCGTGCTGAACCTTTGGGCCGGGGTCGAAACCGTTGTGGGCAACGAGACGCTGCAGATCCCTTTGGCGCGCATGGTTGACCCCGGACTGACGGCCGGCATGGTCGAATGGGTGACAGGGCATGTGATGCGTTATCATCTGGGGATGGACACCGACATTCTGCGCCGGGATGCAAAGTGGGAACCCCGCACGCCGCCACTGGCCCAAGAGCGCAGCGTTGTGATCCTGGGGATGGGTGCCCTGGGCAGTGCCGCTGCGCGCACGCTGGTCAGCCTGGGATTCCATGTGACCGGATGGTCGCGCAGCGCCAAATCCATAGACGGTGTGACCTGTCTGCATGGGCCAGAGGGTCTGCGCAGCGCCCTTACCAAGGCCGAGATCGCTGTCCTGCTGCTGCCCGATACGCCTGCCACGGAAAACACGCTGAACGCTGATACCTTGGCGCTGATGCCCAAGGGCGCATTTATCATCAACCCCGGTCGTGGGCCGCTGATTGAGGATGACGCCCTGCTGGCGGCACTGGATGACGGGCATATCGCCCATGCCACATTGGATGTCTTTCGCGTTGAACCCCTGCCGGCGGATCACCCCTATTGGGCGCATCCGCAGGTCACCGTCACGCCCCATATCGCGGCAGAGACCCGCGCGCTGACCGCATCCCAAGCGATTGTCGAAAACGTCCGCCGCGGCGAGGCGGGGGAGCCGTTTGTGAACCTGGTGGATCGCAAGCTGGGCTACTGACCCCGGCTGCCAGAGATAAAAAAGGGCGGTGGCATTACCTTATGCCCCGCCCTTTGTCCTTTATGCGACAGCGGTTCAGGCTGCCAGACCGCGCCCCTTGAGCAGGGCCTCAACCCCCGGCAACCGCCCCCTGAACGCAACATACAGCTCTGCCGCATCCTGAGAGCCGCCAGCCGACAGGATATGGGTTTCCAACGCCTGTGCACGGTCCGCGTCAAAGGCACCACCGGCTTCCTCAAAGGCTTCGAAGGCATCCGCATCCATCACCTCTGACCACATGTAGCTGTAATAGCCGCTGGAATAGCCATCGCCCGAAAACACATGGGCGAATTGGGGCGTGGCATGGCGCATGCGGATCGCGTCGGGCATGCCGATTTCCGCCAGAACCTCGGCTTGTTTGGCCATTGGGTCGGCAGGTGCACCCCCATCGTGAAACGCCAGATCGACCAAGGCAGAGGCCACATATTCGACCGTCTGGAAACCCATGTCAAACGTCGCGGCCCCCAGTACCTTTTCCAGCATTTCCTGAGGCATTGGCGCGCCGGTCTTGGCGTGGGTCGCGAATTCGCCCAGCACTTCGGGCACTTCCAGCCAGTGTTCATAAAGCTGGCTGGGCAGTTCCACGAAGTCACGTGCGACCGATGTGCCGCTGATGCTTTCGTAGGTCACGTTGGACAACATCTGGTGCAACGCATGGCCAAATTCATGAAACAGCGTGCGCGCATCATCATAGGACAAAAGCGCGGGATCGGATTTGGCAAAGTTGCACACGTTGATCACGACGGGCGACTGAACCTGCGGGAACTTGGCCTGTGCGCGCATGGCCGAACACCATGCACCAGATCGTTTGGACCCCCGGGCAAAGTAATCACCGATAAACACCGCCACATGCTGCCCCTTGCGCGTGACTTCCCAGGCGCGGCAGTCGGGGTGGTACAGCGGCACATCAAGCGGTTTGAACTCAAGGCCGAACAGCCGGTTTGCACAGGCAAAAGAGGCCTCAATCATGCGGTCCAGCTGGAAATAGGGTTTGAGGGCGGCCTCATCCAGATCATGTTCGGCGGCGCGGCGTTTTTCAGCGTAATAGCGCCAGTCCCAAGGGGCCAGATCACCGTTCACGCCATCGGCATGCATCATCTGCGTCAGCACGGCTGCATCGGCATTGGCCTGCGCCTTGGCCGGTTCCCAGACCTGCATCAGCAGATCGCGGACAGCCTGGGGCGTCTTGGCCATTTCGGTTTCCAGCTTGAAGGCCGAGAAATTCTCATATCCCAGCAATTTGGCCCGTTCCTCGCGCAGGCTCAGGGTTTCTGCCGCGATGCCACGGTTGTCTGTCTTGCCACCATTCGCGCCGCGGGCCTCCCAGGCGCGGAATGCCTTTTCGCGCAGATCGCGGCGCGGGGAGAATTGCAAGAAAGGCACGATCAATGACCGCGACAGCGTGACAACGGGGCCAGCCGCCCCTTTTTCCTCACCTGCCGCACGGGCGGCACCGATCACAAAATCAGGCAGCCCTTGAAGATCATCCTCGGACAGTTCCATGAACCATTCGCGTTCATCCGCCAGCAGGTTCTGGGTGAATTCGGTTCCCAACACGGCAAGCCGCCCCTTGATCTCTTTCATCCGGGCCTCTTGGGCACCGGACAGGGCCGCACCGGCGCGCACGAACCCCCTGTGGGTCAGCATCAGCACACGCGCCTGTTCGTCGGTCAGCTTCAGCGTGTCGCGCTGATCCCAGACGGCGGCGACACGCGCAAACAGCGCCTTGTTGCCAGAGATCTCTGCGAAATGCGCGGCCAGTTTTGGCGAAAACGCGCGCTGCAGGTCTTCGCGTGCGGGGTTGCTGTCGGCACCTGCAACGGTGAAAAACACGCCCAATACTTTGTCCAGCGCCTTGCCCACTGCCTCCAGCGCCTCGACCGTATTGGCAAAGGTGGCAGGCTCCGGATTGGTTGCGATGGCGTCAATCTCGGCGTTATGGGCGGCAAGCGCGTGATCCATTGCGGGGGCGAAATCTTCGTCTTTGACCTGATCAAAAGGGGCCAGTCCGAAGGGGGTATTCCAGTCTGCGAGCAGTGGATTTGTCATAGGTATTCTCCTTTGCCCTTACAGCTAAGGGCGGCATGTCCGCGATACAATCGTACCCGGTAATAATCAGATCAATCAGGCGGTCCCACAGGTCGGACAATCGGCCCGGCGCTGCAATTGGATCGTGCGGCTTTCGCCATAAAGCGCATCATAAATCAGCATCTGTCCCCGCGCCGCCGTACCGGCCCCGGTAAGCACCTTGATCGCCTCAACCGCCATCATGGAGCCGATGACACCCGGCAGCGGGCCGATCACACCGGCCTCAGCGCAACTGGGGGCCAGATGTGCTGCGGGTGCCTGGGCAAAGATACATTGGTAACACGGTGCCCCTGAGGCCGGATCAAAGACCGACATCTGCCCTTCCCACTGGCTCAGCGCACCGGAAATCAGCGGCACCTTGGCCGCCACACAGGCGGCATTGACCAGATAGCGGGTGTCGAAGTTATCGGTGCCGTCCAGCACCAGATCATACTCCGCGATCAGCTCTGCGGCGATGTCATCGGTCAGTCTGCGGTGGTAGGGCCGGACAGTGATGAAAGGGTTTTGCGCCTGCATCTGGGCCTGGGCCGAAAACACTTTGGGCATGCCGATGTTGGCATCGGGATGGATGATCTTGCGTTGCAGATTGGCGTTTTCCACCAGATCATCGTCAATCACACCGATCGTGCCGACCCCTGCCGCAGCCAGATATTGCAGCACAGGTGCGCCCAGGCCACCGGCCCCCACGACAAGAACCTTGGCGTTTTTCAATGCCTTTTGTCCGGCCCCGCCGACCTCTCGCAATACGATGTGGCGGGCGTAGCGGTTCAATTCAGTCTCGGAAAAGGCGGCGGGTCTGGACATGGGTGTTTCGGACGGGCCCCCTGCCGCCTTGGCCCGAAGGGTGCGGATGACCCAGCGGTAGCCCCAGAAGATCAGCACAAAGCCGCCCAGGATCAGCCAGAGCGCCGCGCTGCCCCCCGTGGCCACACGCAGCGGGTTGGTGACCGGAAATACCACCTGAATGCCCAGCACAGCCACATAGAGCAGCCCCAGGAATGCGCTGCGTACCTCGCGGCTGGCCCCCATACGGCCACCGCCAAACCAGATGGCCGCCGCCAACAGCAATACCAATACCATTATTCTACCCCGGTTGATCCAAATCCGCCGCCCGCGCGCCGGGTGCTTCCCAGGGCGGCAACTGTGGCAAAGGTAGCCTGCACCACCGGGGCTGCCACCATTTGTGCGATACGCATGCCATGGGTGATCTCAAACGGGTCCGCCCCCAGGTTCAGGACGATCACGCCCACGACCCCGCGATAGTCGCTGTCGATGGTGCCCGGAGCGTTCGGCAACGTCAGACCCTGTTTCAACGCCAGACCGGAACGGGGACGGATCTGCACCTCGAACCCTTGTGGAATTTCCATGTGCAGGCCGGTCGATATCAGGGCGCGCCCCATGGGCGGCAAGACCACAGCGCCCTGGGGCAGGTTCGCCCGCAGGTCTGCACCGGCGGCACCTGTCGTCTCATATGCTGGCAGGCCAAGCGTTTGATCGGCCCCCTGCGCCCATGTGCATTTGATCTCAACCACGGCTCAGCCCAGCGCCTCGGCGATGCGGGCGGCCAGTTTTTGCGCCACCTGTGTCTTGCCCATGCGCGGCCAGCCTTCGGCACCGGCATCAGAGATCAGCGTGACCGCATTTTCACTGCCTCCCATGATCCCCGTCTCGGGCGAGACATCATTGGCCACGATCCAGTCACATCCCTTGCGGGCCCGTTTGGCGGTCGCGTTTTCGATGACATCATTGGTTTCTGCGGCAAAGCCCACCACCAATGGCGGGCGGCCCTTTTTCATCTGGCTGACGAATTTGAGGATGTCGGGGTTTTCGGCAAAGGTAAGGGTGGGCAATCCGTCCTTGGATTTCTTGAGCTTGCGGTCACGGGCCCCCTCAACGCGCCAGTCGGCCACGGCGGCGGCAAATACGCCGGCATCGACCGGCAGGCTGGCCTCTACCGCTTCCAGCATCTGCTGGGCGGTCTGCACGCGGATCACCCTGACCCCGTCGGGGGGCGGCACATCGGCTGGCCCCGTGACAAAGATCACTTCTGCGCCCAAGGCGGCCAAAGCGCGGGCAATCGCGGTGCCCTGCGCGCCTGAGGACCGGTTTGCGATATAGCGCACCGGATCAATCGGTTCATGGGTCGGACCAGAGGTGACCAGGATCCGTTTGCCGCTCAGCGGGCCCTCAGACAGATGCGCCTCGATCGCCGTGACAATCTCAAGCGGTTCGGACATGCGGCCGGGTCCGTATTCACCGCAGGCCATATCGCCCTCATTAGGGCCAATGACCGTGATGCCATCGGCGCGCAGCGTGTCTAGATTGCGCTGAGTTGCGGCATGTTCCCACATGCGGACATTCATTGCGGGCGCTATCAGCACCGGCGTGTCCGTCGCCAGCAACAGGGTTGATGCCAGATCGTTGGCATGCCCCTGCGCCATCTTGGCCATCAAGTCTGCGGTAGCGGGCGCAACAACGATCAGGTCGGCCACACGGCTTAGCTGGATATGGCCCATCTCGGCCTCATCACCGAGGTCAAAAAGATCGCGGAACAGTTTTTTGCCAGCCAGCGCGGTCACGGACAACGGGGTGACGAATTCTTCGCCGGCGCGGGTCAGGACCGGCGTTACATCTGCACCGCGTTCGCGCAGCCGCCGGATCAGGTCAAGCGATTTGAACGCAGCTATCCCACCGCCGATGATCAGCAGAATGTGTTTCCCTGCCAGCATGCTCCGCCCTTCCTTGGCCCGTCAATTCAACCAGACCATAGGACGCAAGCCAAGGGCATGCCAGCCCTGACGCGAAGCGATCAGTTCAGGAAGTGGAAAACTTCGCGGGACTGACCCTCAAGCGATTTACGCATCTTCATGAAAGCGGCAGCTTCCAATTGGCGTACACGCTCCTTTGACAGCTTCAACTCTTCACCAAGGCTTTCCAATGTGCGCGGCTCTTCGCGCAGCTTGCGTTCGCGCACGATGAACTGCTCACGATCGTTCAGTTCTCTCATCGCGGCCAACAGCCAAGCGCGCAGCTGTTCTGTATCATGGATGTCCTCGACACGCTCGGCGGCCTGCGCACTGTCATCAACCAATGCGTCAATCCACTCTCTGCCTTCGTCTTCGGCCGATTGGGTCGCGTTCAGCGAATAGTCAGAGCCGGACAAGCGGCCTTCCATCATCTCTACATCATGCAAAGGCACACCAATCTCAGTAGAGATCATCTGACGCAGCTGGTATTTGTCCAGCGTTTCGCCCGCTGCTGCCGCATCGCGCTCAAGCCGGGCCTGAACACGGCGCATGTTAAAAAACAAGGATTTCTGCGAAGATGTCGAACCGGTCCGCACCATGGACCAGTTGCGCATGACATGGTCCTGAATGCTGGCCTTGATCCACCACACCGCATAGGTCGAAAACCGCACCCCGCGATCAGGATCGAACTTGTCCGCCGCCTTCATCAGGCCCAGACCCGCTTCCTGGATCAGGTCGTTCATCGGCGCGCCGTAGCGCTTGAATTTGCCCGCCATGGAAATCGCCAGCCGCATATAGGCGGTGATCAAACGGTGCAGGGCTGCCTCGTCGCGCTGATCGCGCCAGGCATAGGCCAGCTTCAGCTCTGTGTCCGCGTCCAGCAGTTCTGCTTTCATCGCGGTCCGGGTCAGTGAGAATTCGCGTGCCGTTTGCAATGTCATCTTCGATTTTCCCTGATCTTGGTCGCACGCCTTGTGACGTGCTGTTGGTTCCTTTACGCACTCACCACTGGTTTGGTTCCCGAAAAAAGTGAAAGAAATGTTTCCACAATCAACTTTTGTTTTAGGGGGGGCTGCCTCTGGCAAGTCCCAATGGGCAGAGGAATTTGTCAAATCTTGCGGTTTGCCAATGGTTTACCTTGCCACGGGGCAGGTCTTTGATGCTGAGGTCGCGGCCCGGGTCGAGGTTCATAAAAAGCGCAGGGATGAACGCTGGCACACAGTTGAGGTTCCTTTGGACCTTGGTCCGGCATTGGCCGATATCCCGTCTGATCACATCGCGCTGATTGATTGCGCGACCATGTGGCTGACCAATCAAATGATGGAAAACGCGGATCTTGCCGCCGCGCAATTGGATCTGGTCGCCGCCTTGCGCGGCTGTGTGGCACCTTGGGTCATCGTCTCAAACGAAGTGGGACAGGGCATCGTCCCTGACAACGCCCTGTCACGGCAGTTTCGCGAAGCGCAGGGCAGGCTGAACATCGCACTGGCAGCCCATGCAGAGCTGGCCGTGCAGGTGATCGCCGGGTTGCCACAGGTTTTGAAAGGACAGCTGCCATGACCGTCTGGCATTGGGTCCGCCACGGGCCAACCCATGAAAAGACCTTTGTTGGATGGCGCGACGTGCCCGCCGATCTGTCTGACACGGCACAGATCGAGCGGCTTCACCGGCATCTTCCCCTCGATGCGATGATGATCTCTTCCGATCTGATCCGCTGCGTGGCGACGGCGGATGTCCTGGGCATCCCCAGCCGCCAACGCCTGCCCCATCACGCCGACCTGCGAGAGTTACATTTCGGCGTCTGGGACGGCATGCATTTTACCGAAGTCAGCAAACGCGACCCAGAGCTGTCGCGCGCTTATTGGGAAAAGCCGGGCGATGTGGTGGCACCGGGCGGCGAAAGCTGGAACCAGGCCTCTGCCCGTGTCAGCCGCGTGGTCGATGCGATGAACGCCGCGCATCCGGCGGCGCATATCATCGCCGTGGCCCATTTCGGTGTGATTTTGACACAGGTGCAGCGCGCGCTTGGCGTCACGCCCTATCAGGCGATGGCGCATAAGATCGACAATCTGTCCGTCACGACCCTGCGCCATGACGCTGGCAATTGGCACGCCGAAGCAATCAATCACCTACCGTGATGACGGGAGGCACATAATAGCGTTTGCCGGGGCGCTATGTGGCCGCATAGATTAATCGTCATGACTTATGACCTTTACATCGGCGATCGTACCTTCTCCAGCTGGTCCTTGCGGGGCTGGCTGATGTTGGAGAAATTCAACCTGCCCTATCGGACCCATCTGGTTGGTCTGTACAGCGGCACAATGGCTGCCGAGCTGGCACCACTTGCCCCCGCCAAACTGGTGCCTGCGATGCGCACGCCAGAGGGGACAGTTGTCGGCGAGACCCTTGCCATGGCAGAGACATTGGCAGAGCGGCACCCCGAAGCGGGCCTTTGGCCCGCAGACCCCGCGGCACGTGCCACCGCACGGTGGCTGTCAGCGGCGATGTGTTCGGGTTTTTCAGCCCTGCGCGGGGCCTGTCCCATGCAGTTGCAGCATGTGAACGTAGGATTTGTGCCCAGCGCCGAGGTTCTGGCAGATCTGGCCCGGATCGAAGAGCTGTGGGTCCATGCCCGAAGCTTGCGCCAGACAGAAGGGCCCTGGCTCTTTGGCGGTTACAGCCTTGCGGATGTCTTCTATGCCCCGGTGGCGGCGCGCATTTTGGGCTATGACTTGCCCGTCCCCGATGCGGCGCGCGCCTATTGCATGACCACTGTTGAGGATGCCGCCTTCAAGGCTTGGCGGGCAGAGGGGCTGAAAGTGACCTATGACCCCTTTCCCTATGATCTGGGCATGCCGACGCGGCCTTGGCCCTAAGGTGCAGCCGATACTTTGGCTGCCGTTAATCATTCCTAAAGACACCCTGCCTACCCATTAACCATTCACATGGGAGAGTGGCGTGGTTTCACGGGCCTATACAGTCGCGTTTCAGGGGGTGGAGGCCCGCATCGTCGAGGTGCAATGTGCGGTCACCGCCGGTCTGCCGGCCTTTTCCATCGTAGGCCTGCCGGACAAGGCCGTGTCAGAGGCCCGCGACCGCGTGCGCACGGCCCTGACCTCTATGGCGATTGCGCTGCCGTCCAAACGCATCACCGTCAACCTAAGCCCTGCGGATCTGCCAAAGGAGGGCAGTCATTTCGATCTGCCCATTGCCTTTGCCCTGCTGGCTGCGCTGGACATCCTGCCGGCGGATGTGACCGAAACCGTCGTGGCATTGGGAGAGCTGTCCCTGGACGGCACGCTGGTGCCCGTGGTGGGTGCCTTGCCCGCCGCGATGGCCGCGGCGGAACACAACCGCAGCCTGCTTTGCCCGCTTGGATCCGGGGCCGAAGCCGCCTGGGTCGGTCAGGCCGAGGTGATCGCGGCTGCCACACTGGGCGATGTGGTGCGGCACTATACCGGGCAGAATACGCTGAGCCCGGCTGAGCCGGGCGAAGTCAGCCTTGGCCCTCAGGGGCGCGACCTGCGGGAGGTCAAGGGGCAGGAACGTGCCAAACGCGCCCTGGAAATTGCGGCAGCGGGTCGGCATCACCTTATGCTGGTCGGCACGCCGGGCTCTGGCAAAAGCATGCTTGCGGCGCGGCTGCCCTCTATCCTGCCGCCCCTGTCGGCGGCCGAGGCACTGGACACATCCATGATCCATTCGCTGGCTGGTCTGTTGGACGAAGGGGGCATTTCCCGCGCGCGACCCTTTCGCGAACCCCATCACACCGCGTCGATGGCTGCGATTATCGGGGGGGGACGGCAGGCAAAACCGGGCGAGGTCAGCCTGGCCCATAACGGCGTTTTGTTCATGGACGAATTTCCCGAATTTCCCCGCATGGTTCTGGAAACCCTCAGGCAACCGATTGAAACCGGCGAAGTGATGATCGCAAGGGCCAATGCCCATGTGAAATATCTCTGCAAGTTCATGCTGGTCGCGGCGGCCAATCCCTGTAAATGCGGCTATCTTTCCGATCCCGCCCGCGCCTGCGCACGGGTCCCCCAATGCGGCGATGACTACATGGGCCGGATATCAGGCCCGCTGATGGACCGCTTTGATCTGCGGGTGGATGTCCCACCGGTTGCCTTTACCGATCTTGACCTGCCGGCCAGCGGGCCAAGCTCTGCCGAAGTCGCGGCCCGTGTTGCCGCCGCCCGCGAGGTGCAGCGCCAACGCTTTTCAGGCAAGGCAGGCCTGCGCGTCAATGCGGATGCCGAAGGGGATATGCTGGAACAGATCGCAAGCCCCGATGCAGAGGCCCGTGCCCTGCTGATGCGCGTGGCCGAAAGGTTTCACCTGTCGGCGCGGGGCTATCACCGGGTCATGCGGGTGGCGCGCACGATTGCGGATCTGGACGGGGCCGAAACCGTGGCCAAGCCCCATATCGCAGAGGCGGTCAGTTTCCGCCTGCCTGCGGCAATTGTTGCCTGATCCAATCGGCCAGATCATCCAATGTCTGGCGCGCCTCGGGCAGGATATTGTGAAAGATCGGCCAGGCATGCGGCAGGTCCCGCTGCTCAATATAGGTCACGGCAACCTTGGAGGCCTGCATCAGGGCCGTCATGCGGCGGGCGTCATCACGCAGGATTTCTGTGTCCCCGGCAGTGATTCAGACGGGTGGTGCCCCCGCAAAATTCGCAAAAAGGGGGCTCGCGCGGGGATCGTCCGCTGCATGCCCCTGCAAATACATCTCTGCCATTTGCGCGGCACGATCTGCGGGCAGCACCGCCTCGACCTCGGAGTTATGCCGAAAACTGTCGCCGGAATAGGAAAGGTCCGTCAACGGCGAAAAACAAAAGACCGCGCCGGGCAAATCCGCCTGATCCGCCAGAAGCTGCCCCAATAGCGCCAGGGCCAAGGCACCGCCTGCACTGTCCCCGCCGATCACGATTTGCCTTGCGGGGACGCCGCTGGCACAAAGACCGTCAAAGGCCACGCGCACATCGTCAAAGGCTGCGGGAAAGGG
>Ga0233413_10001382_pt1 | contig 10659 bp, 17 predicted proteins | sample Na_anoxic_6_MG_FD_189019 | JGI IMG/M metagenome (GOLD analysis project Ga0233413, IMG submission 189019) | Seawater microbial communities from Saanich Inlet, British Columbia, Canada - Na_anoxic_6_MG | ecosystem: Environmental > Aquatic > Marine > Inlet | place: Canada: British Columbia... | reverse complement strand
ATATAATTTATTTGGAAGCATAGAAGATGTACCCAATATTACTTGGTACATGTCTAGTGAAGCACCACCAAGAAGCAAAAATGTCATAATAAAAATTCCAACGGCCGAAGAGACTAGACAGGCGCCAAACTCTCCAATCGAGAGAAAGGCCAGAAGGAATACATACGGTAATCTTGTTTATACTATAAATGAAGTTAATAATAGCATAGCTAATTCAAATAAAAAGCAATATGGTGAAGGTGACATATTAGATTTTGCTGAGATTGATGATAAAGAATCTATTGATATTCCGCGAGGAAAGAGAGTTGAGCATAGGCACAATTTGAATGAACTAGATACAGAAGCTATTGGCTTAGATAAAGATGATATTGAGAAATTTAATTCTGATGTTTATGATAAAAAAGAAGAATTAGAGGAACAATATAGATTAATTAGACAAGATGTTGAGAACATAGAAATAAATTTAGAAGAGATTCAAAAGAATATAAATGAATCTAATAAAGCACTAAATGCCATAATAATTCTTGGTGATAAAGAATTAGAAGATAAAATAAACACAAAGAAAACCGAATATGAATTACAAGTAGATATATTAACTAAACAACATAAAGAGAAAACACAACAAGTTGCATTGATTGTTGATGACCTCAATAAAATAGATATGGTGGCAATATGAGTGATTGGTATGGTATTAATTACCCATTTTCTGGTGGTATTCAAAACGTCTTATCTAAACAAATTGGCACAAGGATTATTAAGAATGACATTCTCCAACTGTTGTTTACCAATCCTGGAGAAAGAGTTTATAGGCCCTCATATGGTGTGGGTATAAAGACTTATCTATATGAACAACTCAATAGCGAATCTCTTACCATTTTAGATACTAATATCAGAGGCCAGATAAGTACCAATGAGCCGAGAGTTAATATTGATCAATTAACTTTATCACCAAATAGAGACAATAATAAATTAGATATATTAATAATACTTTCTTTAATTCAATCTCCTAACGAAATATTTGAAATCAATCTCAATTTGCCGATATTTGAGGAGGCAGCATAATGCCTGAAAGCTACTTTAAGACACCTACCGATCCAGAAGGATTTGGTGTAAATCTTCCAAAAAGAGATTTTAGAGCTATTGATTTTACAGCACTAGAATTTGATACTTTAATGCGTGCAGTTACTGAATATGTAAAAACATATTATAGAGATGACTTCAATGATTTTGTAGCTAACAACGGTTTTATGATGATATCAGAGATTGTTTGTTATGTTGGGCAAGTTTTGGCTCAAAGACTTGATATATTATCTAATGAGGCATTTTTACCAACCAGTAAAAGCAATGCAGCTATAATTAATCATTTGGATTTAATTGGCCAGGAAATGCAGAGGCAAACCCCAGCCACTGTACAGATAATGTGTAGTTTAAACTCACCGGTGGCTACTGATTTGCACATTCCAGCCGGTACAATCTTTAATCTTACAGGTCCGGACAATAATCAACTTACATATGAATTATTTGCTGCCCCATATGATTGGACTTCAGACATAATTATCCCAGCTGAAAAATTTGCCATTATTGGCTGGGGGATAGAAGGAAGATTTCAGCCACCATTTACATCAACATTGGCTGGTGGGCCAAATCAGATTGTAGTCATAACGAATAATGATATCATAGATGAGCCGATTATTGTTGATATTGATGGTATTGAATGGACTAGAGTAAAATTTTTAGAACAATATGGCCCAAATGATCAAGTTTATGTAGTAGATATCATTGATACTCAAATGTCTGTAATGTTTGGTGATGACATTAATGGTAGAGCACCACTTAGTGGTCAAATGCTCGAAATCAAATACAGAACCGGTGGTGGATCAAGGGGAAGAATAGGTACTGGCATCATAAGTACTACTAAAAATTTATCACCAGAATATCCAGTTACTGCCCCGGTCCCTGTGTTGTTTAGAAACACCATACCTTCTTCTGGTGGATATGACCAGGAAACACAAGAAGATGCTAAAAAGAGAGCGCCAAGACAGTGGGCTACACATGAAAATATTGTTACTGCTGATGATTATATTGATTTGTCATCTACTTTTAGACATCCAGTCTATGGCGGGATAGCAAAAGCAGTAGCAACTGTGTTTACTAGTCGTAATGCTAATGTTGTTAGAATTTCAGCTTTGGCAGAGGGTGAAGGTGGATTGCCAGTTAAACCAAATAATGGCTTAAAAGATGGTCTTAAAAATTATTTAAATAAATTTAATGTTTTAACAGATGATGTTGAAGTAAATGATGGTGACATATTACCGATTGACGTTGATATGGTAGTTGTAATGTTTAAAAATTCAGATGCAGGAACCATTAAAGAAGAAGTCGATAAAGCAATTGAATCGTTTTTTGATCTCACACAATGGAATATGGGTCAACCATTATATGTTAGTGCTTTGTATGATAAAATTATGAGCATTAATGGCATAAAATATATAAACATATTCGGCCCAGCTGATGACGTATTACCACAGAAAGATATTGGTAATATAACTGGGGCAATTACTGTTGGGTTTGATGAATTAATTACTCTTGGAAGTAAAAGCATTAGGTTATATTATGAACAATGAGTTTGGTTTTGGTAATTTGTTAAAAGATGCAGAGCCGACTGACTTTTTCAAAAAAGTCAAAGAGGCAATTCAAGAAAGACATACAAATCAGCTTATTGATCCATATTTTTTAAGACAAAGTAGGGATTGGGCCAGATTAGCTAATCAGGTAGTTGGGGCAGAAAACCCCAAAGAATAATTACCATACCTTTGGTATTACTTTTATTTCATCTTCCCAAGACGCTGGGTGCCATTTTTTATTTAATGCTTTTATGTATCCTGGTTTGTATTCAGACGATAAATCATTAAGTTTATCAAATATTTTTCGTATGACTTCTTGATCTTCTTCGCTCATTGTTTCAAGAAATAATTGCAAAAATCTTGCTCTAATCGCCCAGTATGTCACATATTTTTTGAGATCAATTTTATTATAGTCTAAATTGCCGTCAAAAAATTCAGATTTTGCCTCTTCCATAATTGATGTCGATGTGATTTCTCCATCTATTATCTTACTAGCAATTACATCTAAAACATCGTCTAGACAAAATATGTCAAAATCAAGTGGCCCAGTTTCATAATTTGTCTCTTTATAAATTGAACTGATTTTGTCCGAAAAGTTACAAATCATAATTTGTTTACCAATTGATCTTGCTTCTCTAATGGCTGGATAGAGTGAGATGTTACCAGAAACTATAACAGCAATATCAAAAATGTCTTTATATGCATCAGATATAAGTTTTGTTGTCATTGCAACGTCCACTGCCTTATCCATATAGTCTAAAGCAATAACATCATATTTATTTTGGACCATTACATCTGCAAACTGAGCATGTGGCTCTGTTACCGGCGTAGATATGAATACATATTTGCGAATAATTCTTACGTCTACTCCGACATTTTTAAAGATATGATCAGTAATTATATTTGGTATTTGAAACATATCGAGCTGGTATTCTGACGACATAATGTTTTTGAAATCAATAAATAATGCTATTCTCATGGGGGTTTCCTAGATAATTAACTATTGTGTTATAAATTAGTATGAATTGAGTTAAGAATAATGTTAAAATACGGGGGATTCATAATGGAGATGGTTGGAATTTATAATGAAGAAGGGAACAAAGATGATGACAAGTATGAAATTCTCGCACGTACTACTGGTACAAAGAACATAATTAGAATTAAGAATTCTCGAACTGGAAAAGAGAGATTGATATACAAGGACAGAACTTTTTTATTGGAAGAACAGCAAGAACAACAAGGAGAACAAATGGACAAGGAAAAAACACCGCCAGTAAAGAAAAAGGCAAAGAAAAAGAAACCTCTTACAAAGTTCGATATTTCAGAACTTGAAAAGATGGGTATCCTTTTTCGCTCGAAAAAGGAAGGCAATATGGATGCTGGCGAACAGAAGATTGCAATCGAATCTTTCTGTATTGTCTCAGAAGATGCAGCAAAATGGAAGCATTTTAATTTGTACAATGGTAGCCTTGGTAAGAAGGGCCGCCCACCAGAATTCGGTGAGAATGACAATGTCAAAGCAGAATTCTCTGGCAATCTAGATGCTGTTGAGAAATATCTATCCAAAAAGGGATATAACAAGATCTAGTATTAACAAAAATAATTATATCAATGATGGGAAGGCTGAAGAGTCTTCCCATCGGTGTATTTTAAGATTGTAGTTCGGTCAAAAATAAACCGTAAAGTTGATATTCTTTTAAGGAGATAGAAAAATGGCAGCAGCACAACCACTCAATGCTGAAATTTCTGTTTTTCGCAGAGTCAGAGCGCAAGCAGATCAAGACAGACATGATGCCCTTAAGGGTATGGGTCGTTTTAGAGCCAAGCAGGTAATTGCACCATCACAGGAAGTTAGAGTCCTTGAAACTAAGGATAACGCAGTTTCTGATGCATGGCGCTATGGTCACCCAGTTGTTCGTTATGTCCGTGGTAACGGCGCACCTACACCAGCTGGTGAACGCACCAAGACACTGCAACAGGTCTATGACAATGTTAGTGGTCTTTCAATGCCTCTCAGACTCACTGTTGAGAGACGTGACATCTACATCGAAAAGAGTGCCGCCGATGTGGCTGATGACCTCCAAGGCGATACCCGCGACGCCAACTAAGTCTGACACAGCATACAACTTGAAAAGGGCGCAGGATTTCCTGCGCCCTTTTCTTTTGGGTTTTGTCAAAAATAACTAAGAAACCAATTTGGGAGAACCAAATGAATATACCATTTACTGTATATGCAAAAATAGTTCCTGATAGAGATTGTAACAAGAGACGAACCTATACAAGATCAATTGAAAAGATAGCTGAATTTGTAGCTGGCGATATTGCTGATTATATTGAAGGTAACCCAACTTCTATAAATATCAATGCCATCCCATCTGTATCAGCAACTCCTCAATTTGCACAATATCCATCTAGACTTACGATTACTGGGTGGGATTTACAAGACGGTCTTAATAATTTTCAGCCAGCTAGTCAAATTGCAGTAGATGCCCCGTACACAGATGCAGAATGTGATGGGTATGATGGAACTCCTGGCAAGGTTGTAGATGGTTATGCAGCTACTCAATATTTGAATCCACAGGGACAAACATTAGACCCACAGATTTTAGTTTTAGTTGCTGATTTAAAAGCTAATCTTGAATCTGCTAGTCCATATCTCAGTGATATTATGCGAATTGACTACATGGGTGTTACGTTTGGTGAAACAGGACATAGCTTTCCATAATGAAGACTATATCAAAATCTATAAAAATTAAACTTGATGGTGAATTCTATCTTCTTGAAGAAGGTGATAGAATTGATATTTTACCTGGTGGCAAAGCTGATGGGCATACTGTAGAAAGCATTGCTAAAAAACATGATGTTGAAGTTGGACTCATTGAAAAGCAGCTAGAAATAGGTAAAAAAGTTGAGTTTGAACATACTAAAGATAAAAAAATATCTGCCGAAATAGCCCTAGACCATCTAGAAGAGATTCCAGACTATTATACTCGTCTTGATAAGATGGAAAAGGAAGCTGGTATTGAAGAATCAAAAGAAGCTGAGGTTTTAACTGAAGCGGCTGTGCATCGTAGGTATCTTCTAGTAAGTTGTAATGGGGAAGAAGATAGATGTTTCTCTCCTTCTAGTGCCAATGACAATTATGTGCTTTATTTTCTCGATCGTCTTTGTAACAGCAAAAGATTCAATAATAGATCATATAGTGTAAAAATTGTGAAAAAGATTCCTAAAGGTTGTAGGAAAATGTCATTGGAGACATTTTTAAAAGAATTAATACCAGTTCCGGAGAAGGAGAAGAAATGAAGAAGACGATAATTATATTGACAGGCCTAATGATTAGTTGTTGTTATGTTATCGGAGCAGAAGAAGTCACAGAACCTGTATCAAATGGATCATGGGTACCTGTTATGGGCGAAGCTGTTAGGCTTCTGGTCCAAGTTGTTGGCGCCGGCCTTATTGCCTTAATTTCTGCTATTGCATGGAAGCTCTTAGGTAAATTCGGTATTGAAAAGAATGTTGCCATGGATTCTTTATTAAGAACATATATTAAACAAGGTATTAATTATGCTGATAGTTGGGCAAGTACTCAATCTGCCAAACCAATCGGTGATGAAAAATTAGCCGCAGCAGTTAAACACATTATTGAGTTAGTTGCAAACTCTACACTAACAAAAGTTGCTGAAGAAAAATTGAAGGAAATGGTTGAGGCTCAATTAGCATTTGACAAAAAACAGGCTAATATACCAGATACTGCACCCAAAGTTATTAGTGAATAAGAAATAAACTAAAATTAACTATCGGGCGTAGGAATTCCCTCCTACGCCCGATATGTATTTATCAAATATATATAAGAAGGAGTCTTGGTATGGCTATTATAAGTCCCAACAATCTACCTCATGTTCTAAAGGCAGATTCTAACCCACTAAAATTGCGAATGTTGCACCATTTTGGTCATCCAAATGTCCGTGTAGAACTTACAGAACCACAGATGGAAGAAATGTTAAGGGTTACTGGGGATTTTATTTGTCAATATTTTCCATTAGAAGAACGATATGCATATTTCTATACACAGCCTCTTGTTGAAGAATACGATCTTCCAGAAGACGCATATTGGATAAGGGAAGTGGCATGGGATCCGGTTATGAATAGGATTCAAGATATCTTTGGGGCAGAAATGTTTTTATTTAATGTTGGTAATATTACTGGAATACAGAATATGCTAACTGATTATCACCTGCTTCAATCTTATCGAAAGTTTTCCCAAAGAATTCTTGGAACAGATGGCGGGTGGGAAATCACTGGCAATAATAAGATTCGATTGAAGCCAACACCGAAGGGTTCATTTCCAGTAGTAGTTAGATACCTTCCATCTGTTGATGATTTCCAAATTCCCAGCCATAAAGAAGTTTGTACAAGAGCTTTGATTGCTGAAGCCAAAATTATGATTGGCCACACCAGGCGCAAGATGTTAGTGCCAAGCCCAGATGGTGGCACCATGAATTTAGATGGTGACTCTTTAGTTACTGAAGGAAGAGAAGAGAAAAAGGAAATAATTGAGTTAGCTATTTCGCTAGGCGAACCGATGGGATTCATGACAAGATAAGGTTTATAATGAAATTAACGAATATTAATGAGGCTAGAAGAATTAAAAGACAACATGTAGCCAGTATTGCTGGAAAAGATTATACCGACATTACTTTTAGGAAAGCTAAGATGATAGCTCATAGTCTTGGTGCTGATATATTATGGTGGGACAATGTACCATACATATTTGCTGACGGAATGTGGAATTTAAAATGATTGAAATAGCTAATAGGCTCAGAATCTATGAAGGCAATATTATTATGATTCCCGGCTGTGAACCTATTTCTGTAGTTACTCACATTTCTAATTATCAATATGACCCGAATGTTACTACTATCAATAATAATTATGATGAGATTTGTAAATCTTCTTATGTAACATTAAATAGGGCTATGGAACTAATACCAGATGCTACTTTATTTTATGGTCACGATATGGCTAATAGGTGGTTTGTTCTTCCGGATGGCCCACCACCCTCAGGTAAAAATTGCCCCAGAAACTGTGTTGAAGATTGGTATAAGATATTAAGAGAAGGTGCTACTGGTGTTGTTACGAAGGACGACACGCCAATGTGTAATGGACAAAGCTTACCTTCTTTTTCTTTTGGTTGTGATGGGAATAATTAAATGAGACTTGGACTAATAAATGAAGATAAAGATATTTTGTTGGTTGAAGAGGCATTACAAAGTGGAATTATTAATGAGGGTATTCTAGACATTGTAGATACTGCCACTGAGGTAGTTTTAGGTGCTGTTGGGTTTATTCCTGGATTAGGAGAAATCATAGGGGACGCTCCTCTTTTGATCAAAAATCTAATACAAAAAGACTATTTAGGTGCGGCCATATATTTAGTTTCAATGGAACCTACCCCTATTTCTGATACAATTGCTAAAACATTAAGAGCAATACAGAAGTTAGCAAAGCATACTGGTCAAGAAAAGAGACTTAATAAACTAGTTGGTTGGTTGATTGAAAAGACTGGTGGCAAACAGACTAAAATGGTTCTTGGTCTGTTTGATAAAGCCCAAAAAACTTTTGCTGATGTTGATAATAAAATGAAAAAAGTTAATAATAAAGACCCAAAAGTCAAGAAATCTATGGGTGTTATTGATAAAATAACATCTCATGTTAGTGATAATCTTGATAAAATGAGATCCGCTCTTGAAGAATTTCTTGGTCTTATTGACAACAAGGCGGAACCTGTTGGTGGAATTGATGAAGATATCCCTGACCAATATGTTATTGATTTAACTGATGAAATTAAAGAAAAATATCATGAGCTTAGAAAAATTGATATTAAAAAAGCTTTAGATTACAAAAAGAAGCTATTGGCAAACATCAACAAGGTAGAAGTAAAGCGCGCTTATGAAGAGATTTTTGGGCCGATACCACCAGAGATTAAATAATGTCTATTTATAATTTTGATAAATCACAACAATTTACTAGTCTTCCGATATCTGATTTTAGATCAGATAATGAAAAAACCAACCCACTAGGGTCTCTTTATGATCATAGCAGCCCAGACATTGCTCAAGCTGAAGCATATGCTCTTGAAAATTTGAGAATTTCTGGAGCATGGGTAACCGTTATACCTCGAACAGAAGACAACAAATTTGATAAAACATGGAATGAAGATTCTGATCCCACATATTATACTGGGTTTGATTTCAAAGCATTTTTCGCTCCTCCTGCTCCAGAGATAACATTGACAAAATTTGGTATTGATGGGGCGAATAAATTTGAAATTATTTTTTCTAGGTCTGAGTTACTTGGATCTCTTGGAGAAAGATTATTACGGAATGGTGATGTTATAATAATTCCGCATAATAGTCTCGTCCTAAAAGCTAATAGATTTAAAGTATTACATTCACAAGATTCTGGTAATTACAAATATAGGTGGATGTACATAAATTGTACAGTTGAGAACATGAATAAAGATGAATCTTTAGCACCAAGGAATACTTGATGGATTTTAAAGATTTAGATAGGTTAAAGGCTAATATTCTTAATGATGTAACTTCTCGCATTAAGAAAGATTCAGTAAACACAGCAAATAAAGTTGTTTCTAAAGTCGATGATGTTATAAAAGCAGCAGATGCAAATGGAAAAGTCAATATTTCAAGAACAGATAAGGGTGTAATAGTTAAAGCAAACATTGATTGCCCAACTCCCAATGCAGTTGACCTAATTAACGGAATAGATGACGCAATCAAAAGCACATTTCGTTTTGGAAAATGGTCTGATATGAAGGTAGATTAATGCCAATTCATGATTTCTCTCAAATGCCGAACTCAATAAATCCACAAAGCCCTGTTTTTCAGGGTAGTCAAACTATACCAATACCGCAAAAGACGACTCCTAGTCTTGCGAAGTCACCTGTTGTTGCTGACACACCGATTAATTATGCTCCAGAAGAAGTGAGGGAAGTTGCTACTAGAGGATTTTTTGCTCTGGATGATGGTTTTAAAAATTGGTTAAGTGGAATTAAAATCCCAACTCTCGATAGTTATAAAGTAGCATCTGTTCACATTGTAAATCAAGATCGATCCATTCTATCATGGGCTCAAGAATTCATAGATGGCCGAGTTACTCTACCTATTATATCTGTTCAGAGAACATCATGGTCATTTGATCCAAATAGATTTACCCCTCCCTATGTCCCCATTAAGACAGAATTTACTGATACAACATTAAGAAGGAAAAGACTGATTTATAGGCCTATTCCATTTAAGGTTGAATATTCAGTCTATGTCTGGGCCCAATTTAAACAAGATTCAGAATATATTGATAGCAATATTATTAGAAGAAGTAATCCATTAGGGGAATTCTATGTCGAAGATGAATATTATTCTCAAATTGCCCGAGTTAAACATACTGGAACCAATGACAATAGCGATATTGACGTTGTAAAAGATAGGGCAAAAGTAATTTATAACATGAGTTTTTCTCTTGAATATGCTTTACCAATCAATGAGAAAATTGCTCCTACTGTTCTTGGTAGGGTGACTACTATAAAAGAGTCACCCGTTGGCGAGGTTTTTGACGTATATAGAGTTGATGATTTTTAGGAGAAGCAATGAGCAGACCACTGACACAAAGAGAAATTAAACAAACCAAACAATCTAAGACAAAGGAACAAACAGCAACTGTCGAAAATTTGACAAGAAGAACTTTAATCCTTCAATTGAGGGACCAGAATTCAGATTTTTATGTTGGAGAGAAAGCAATCCACATTGGCCCACACAAGACTTTAACTGAAAGAGTCTCTCTCTTCAATTCTTCCCAGATTTCCAATCTGAAAGCCAGAGGGGAAATTAGAGTAGTTGGGGATATTGTATAAAAAATCTGTCTTCTGATCAAAAATATCGTAATGAAAGTTATCTGACATAGGAGACAGTCATGGCAGTATATTTGTCGCCTGGAGTTTACGTTAATGAAATAGATGTAAGCT
>Ga0233413_10001380_pt1 | contig 10664 bp, 6 predicted proteins | sample Na_anoxic_6_MG_FD_189019 | JGI IMG/M metagenome (GOLD analysis project Ga0233413, IMG submission 189019) | Seawater microbial communities from Saanich Inlet, British Columbia, Canada - Na_anoxic_6_MG | ecosystem: Environmental > Aquatic > Marine > Inlet | place: Canada: British Columbia... | reverse complement strand
ATACGTTTTATTACCATGCCTAATGCCAAATACATCATAGTAACAGGTGGAGTCCTCTCCGGGTTAGGGAAAGGAATTGCTGCTGCCTCCATTGGCCATCTTCTCTCTTCGAGGCTGAAAATTATCCCTATAAAATGTGATGGCTATCTTAATGTTGATCCAGGAACAATGAATCCATTTGAACATGGAGAGGTGTTTGTCCTCGATGATGGAGGAGAAGTAGATATGGATTTTGGGCACTATGAACGATTCCTTGGTATTAGTTGCAAATCAAAGTGGAATCTTACCATGGGTAAGGTCTTTCACATGGTAAGAGAAAAAGAGAGAAGGGGTGATTACTTAGGGCATACCGTTCAATACATTCCCCATGTTACTGATATTATTAAAGGTCACATCTATGAAGTTGCTAAAGAAGAGCTTGCTGATCTCATTATCGTGGAAATAGGGGGAACAGTAGGGGATATTGAAAATGAGCTCTTTCTCGAGGCAATGAGGCAGATGAAGGAGGATGTTGGCAGGGAAAATATTGCCTACATACATTTGACATATGTCCCTATCCCCCATGGTGTGAGCGAGCAGAAGTCAAAGCCAACACAGCAGAGTGTCAATCTTTTAAAACAGAGGGGCATTTTCCCTGATGTTATAATAGGTAGATGCTCGGAATTTTTAAGCAAGGAGGTAAGATTAAAGATCTCTAATTTTTGTGATGTGAGCCCCGAGGCAGTAATCACTGGTCTTGATGTAGATGATATTTACGAAATACCGATTGTCTTTGAAAAAGAGGGGATAGCTGAAATCCTCCATAAAAAACTAAATATTTACTCTCCCCCAGACCTAAGAAGATGGAAGAAACTGATTGAAAATATAAGGAATCCAACAGGCGAAATAACAGTAGCCATGTGCGGAAAGTACACCAAGCTCGAAGATTCTTATGCCTCTATTATTGAATCATTGAATCACTGCTCAGCCCACCTGGAATGCAAGATAAACCTTGAATGGATAGAGACAACAGACCTTACAGAGACTAAAGTTTTAGATGGCATAAATGGTGTGATTGTTCCTGGTGGCTTTGGCTCCAGGGGGACGGAAGGTAAGATTGAGATTATCAGAAGGGCCAGAGAAAAAAATATTCCGTTTCTTGGCCTCTGCCTTGGGCTTCAACTGGCAGTTGTAGAATATGCAAGAAATATCTGTCATCTAAAAGGGGCCAATAGCACCGAGTTTGATCCAGATACACCCTTCCCTGTGATAGATATATTGCCTGAGCAAAAAAATATTAAAGAAAAGGGCGGCACCATGAGACTCGGGGCATATGAGGCTATTTTAAAGAAGGAGACAATAGTCAGTGAGCTTTACAAATCTAATGTTATTTCAGAAAGACACAGACATCGCTATGAAGTTAACCCAGAATATCATAAGGACCTCGCTGATAAGGGACTTGTCTTTTCAGGCACTTCACAGGACGGAAGGCTGGTTGAATTTATTGAGCTTCCAGAGCTGAAATATTTTGTCGCTACCCAGGCACACCCTGAATTAAAATCAAGGATGGAAAACCCATCCCCCCTCTTTTATGGCTTTGTCCAAGCCTGTTTGCATAGAAAAGGTAAAAATTCAAGTCAATCTCAAAATCGAGCCGCATAAGAAAAAAAATGTCACCTTTTGCTGGAGAAGGTCTTTAAATCCTTCGCAGCAAGCAGAGGTGTTTTATCGAAAACGTCCCAAGACCTAATGCGCAGTTTTTCTCATATTAGCTTCGGAAATTAATTATCCAAGATCCCCTTTGCTTCCTCCTTGTCGCAATCCATTATGTACTGGATCCCGCTAATCTCGCTTGCTATGTGTGTTAAAGCAGCAATATCATTCCTTGAGATATAATCTAACGAAAACTTTCTCGCGCCACACATAATTTGCTTGATCCCCTGTTCGAGTCTCTGCATATAGGTATACAGCCCCATAGCACCTGTAGGAATGGCATCAAACCTGTCTTTAAATTCACGCTTGAGTTCAGGAGCAGTAATAAATATCTGTTCTTTCGTTCGCCCAAACCGCATAATATAAACAGGTGTCTCATTTGCTTCTACTCTTTTGCCTATATTTTTGCCTACCATTGCAGCGGTAAGCGGTGCTCTTGCCATGCCAATAAGTTTAAAGTAAGGCGCTCCTAATGCCAAACCTTTAAAGATCTGGTCTTCCAATGTGAATCCAGAAGCAATTGCAACATCAGGAATATATTTACCTTTACTTGCCAATCTATCAAGGTATTGATAGAGAAGTGACCAAAGCTCAACACCCGGCACACCCCATTCATTCATCATTCTCCACGGGCTCATTCCCGTTCCACCGCCTGCTGCATCTACAGTCAGTAAGTCAATCTTTGCCTCGGATGCACATTTTAATGCAAGAGCAAGGTCTTTTGGTCTGTATGCTCCGGTCTTAAGAGATATATATTGCGCCCCTACCGCTCTTAATTCTTCTATCCTTTTACAAAAGCTTTCCAAATCGACCATGCCAACCCTTGAATGCCTTTCAAACTCATCGAAAGAATGGCTTTCAAATGCTTCTATAACCGCCTTGTCATAACAATCCGGCAATACAATATACCCCCTCTCTTTGAGCATCTGGGCGCGCTGTAAGTTTTTAATCTTTACCTCACCGCCAATGTTTTTTGCTCCCTGTCCCCATTTGAGTTCTACTGCCTTCACGCCTAATTTCTCTATTGCATATTCATGCAGTCCAAGCCTTGTATCTTCGATGTTTGCCTGTACAACAATAGCCCCATAGCCATCTTGTTGCCAATCCTTAAAGAGTTTCACCCGTTTTTCTAACTCTGGGGAATGTCGCACTCTACCTTTTTCAATTTCTGCCTCCGGGTCCATACCACACACGTTCTCTCCAATGGTGACTATTATTCCTGAAAGTGCAGCACCAATGGCAAGCCCTTCCCAGTTATTTTTTGCTATAGCTGTTGAGCCAAGCCCGGGAATAACAATAGGTAACCGTGTTTTTATTCCCTTGTCTTGCCCTATTCTTTGCTCTAGATTCACATTTGTAAAGAGGGCCTTGTCGGAATCTGGTTCTATTCCGTATGCACCACAACATGTCCCGAGCATTGTAAAGTGAGATAAATCTACAGGATAATTTTTCTCTCCTGCCGTGGTGATTATCCCGAATGGCTGAGGGTATATTACCTCTGTCCCCCTGTATGAGGATTTTCCAACTTCGCACATACCTATGCAGCCGTCTATACAGGTAGCGCATAGTCCGCTTGAGGGGACAATAGCGTCTTCCGTTCTGTTCTTTGTTAACGTTGCTGCTGTTGCATTAATTTTTCCGAAATCCATTTTTAGTCCTCCTTTTTCTCTTCAAATCTTTCTTTTACACACGTCCCGCACTCACCTTTTAGGCCCATCCAACACGAGAAATTATCGTAAAATTCCAGGCAAGTCGGCTGAAGTGAATTTTCACACCTGCCACATAACACGCCTTCAGGTGCTGTGCCCTCACATCGTACAGTGCACACAGGGCAAATATACATGCAAGCACCGCATTTCCTACAATCTTCAGATGTTATATCGAATGGAGTAGCGATCTTTAATTCGTTCCCTCTGTTCACAAACCCAATGGCCTTTGCCATCATCTGTTCTTCACACATCCTGACACATAATCCGCAGTAAATACAATCCTCCCATTTTGGGGTGAATCTAACCTGCTGTAATCCCCACTTTGCCGCAAGATCCTGAAGTGTCTTTGATGTTGGACATTGTGAGATCAACAATTCAAGTATCATTTTTCTTGCACGTATAACCCTCACAGTTGCTGTATGCACTACGAGACCTTCCTCAACAGCATACGTACAGGAACTTACCATCTTCGTGTTATCACCTTCGCCTATCTCTACTACGCAAAGGCGACAGCCACCCCCTGGCGAAAGTCCCTCGTGATAGCACAGCGCTGGAATGTCTATCCCAAGAAACCTTGCCGCCTCAAGCACTGTCCAGCCTTCTGGTGCGTCAAAACCTATTCCATCAATTGTTATGTTAGGCATTTCCAACTCCCGTTTTCAAAACTGCATCGAATTTACATAAATCGTAACATTTGCCACACTTTACACACTTATCCTGCACTATTGATTGGGGTTTTTTAATCTCACCTTCTATTGCCTTCTCAGGGCAATTCTTTTTGCAGATCCCACAGCCTGTGCACTTTTCATTATCTATCATGTACTGAATAAAAGCCTTACACACCAGGGCAGGGCATCTTTTTTCCTCTATATGAGCAATATATTCATCCCTAAAATATCGTAACGTTGAAATTACAGGGTTCGGCGCAGTCTGCCCAAGACCGCACAAGGAGGCATCCTTTATTACCTTTCCAAGTTCCTCAAGCAAAGCCAGGTCCTCTATGTTCCCTCTGCCTTCTGTTATATTTGTGAGAATCTCATTCATTCTTTGTATGCCTTCCCTGCAGGTTGAGCACTTCCCGCAGGATTCTCCCTTCAGGAAATTGGTATAATATCGTGCAATATCAACCATGCAGGTATCTTCATCCATTACGATCATACCACCAGACCCCATGATTGAACCTGCCTCGGTCAGGCTTTCGTAATCTATTGGTAGGTCAAACATATTTTCCGGGATACAACCGCCCGAGGGTCCACCAGTTTGAACCGCCTTAATCTTTTTATTATCCCAAGGGCCACCTCCAATGTTATAAACGACTTCCCTGATGGTGGTACCAAAAGGCACTTCTACAAGTCCGCTGTTTCTTATCCTTCCAACCAGTGAGAAGATTTTAGTGCCTCTATTGCCAGGCATGCCGACTTTTGTGTATCTGTCTGCGCCGTCACTAATGATTACAGGTACATTAGCCAATGTTTCTACATTATTTATGCAGGTAGGGCACCCCCAAATCCCTTTATCAACAGGGTATGGGGGGCGCTGCTCGGGCTGTCCTATCTTCCCTTCAATCGATCGCATGAGCGCTGTTTCTTCTCCGCATACAAATGCTCCTGCCCCCATGATAATTTTAATGTCGAAGTCAATATTCGTACCCATGATACCCTTACCCAATATCCCAATATCCCGTGCCTGGCGTAGCGCGATGAGTGTGTGTTTGATGGCCAAGGGATATTCCCTCCGCACATAAATGTACCCTCGTCCTGCGCCAATAGCTATTCCGGCAATTATCATTCCTTCAATGATAGCATGGGGATTACCTTCTAAAAGGCTGCGGTCCATATAGGCACCAGGATCTCCTTCGTCAGCATTGCATACCACGAACTTTTTTGTTGAACCATTACCGGAGTTTCTGGCCAATTCCCACTTCTTTCCTGTAGGAAAGCCGGCTCCTCCACGACCCCTAAGTCCCGCCTTTGTAATCTCGTTGATAATCCAGTCAGGATCAGGGTTGGATATTACTTTCTCAAATGCGGCGTAGCCTCTCGCCCTTAAATAGTCGAAAATCCTTATTGGATCCAGTTTTTGATTTTTACCCAAAATTGCTCGCGTTTGATTCTTGAAAAGAGGAATCTCTTGCATGGAATGATATTTCTTTTGGCCCCCATTTTCCCTGTAAACCATCTCTTCGATGATATTTCCCTCAATGCTGGCATCAATAATTCTTTTCACATCTTCCATTTCTGGCTTCGGATAAATAGTATTGCCTGGCTCAACCAGCATGAATGGCTCCATCTCGCAGTTACCCAAACAGCCTGTAATCCTCAATGATATTTGGTCATGAAGATTTTGCTCAAGTATGTGGCGCTTTGTTATCCGTATGATATCATTCGCACCGCTTGCCTGACCGCATGTACCTGCACTGATTACAATGCAGGGTTTATCGTCTTCAGGTTCATCCAGAATGAGTTGACGAAAATGAGTGAAATCTTCAACAGACGAGATTCGTTCCATTCGATTATCCTTTTCTTTGAATTAACAGCAAACCGCAATGTTATTTCTGCCTGTCAAACATCTAACCTATGCCCTTTACACCCTCGGCGAGGGCACACTTGAGCCATGCCGCCCCCGCGTACAATCATTGGCACCATTACTGTACCGCATTCAGGACACTCAAATGCTCCTATGAGCTCTGAATGGCAATGGGGGCAAAAATAGTGTGCCACTACACCCAAAGCCCTGTGATGTTCAGATTCAAAATTATCACTGCCATACAGGGAAGACAACCGGTGCCAGCCATGCTGACGACCAAATGAAATAGTGACTCGGATGGATGGGTAGCCATCAATGGCATGTTTCTGGTCCATTAAACTATGGTTGCAACGAGGGCAATTGACCTGCACGGGGAAAATCCGTCTATCGACTTTGATCTTTTCTTTATCCAATCCTGCAGATGCCTCATCTATTATTTTTCTCACATCTGCAGTCTTCACATTCGAGAAGTATCTGCCATCCACAACTACAATCGGCCCAAGGGCACAGGCCCCTAAACAATTAACAGTTTCTAAGGTAAACTCTTTATCAGAGCTAGTTTCACCAGGTTGTATTCCAAGTTGATTTATGAGCTCCGCTGCAATAGCTACAGCACCTCGAACGTGGCATGATGTACCAACACATACAGAAACTAGGTGCTTTCCTCTAGGGCTTAGCCTGAAGGATTTATAGAAGGTTGCCACTCCATAAATATTTCTCAAAGGCATTTCTAAACTATTCGAGACCTGCCTTAGAACATCTTCAGGCAAGTAATTGTAGTGCTCCTGGATGTCTCCCAAGATATTAACGAGATGTCCATCATGCTGCAAAATAAGGTTTTCAACAAGTTTTGATGCTTCTAACATAATAAACTCCAAAAAATAGTGGCATCTGTAAATTATTCTGCTGTAACCCCGCTCTGTCTATTGAGGTAAGGGTGTTTAGTATCCATAGGCTCCTGCAAAGGCGAAATGCTGTTTTTAGGAAATGCCATAGCAGAGACAATAAAAAAGCCCACCCCTGCAAATCAGGTTTGGGCTTCCTTTCATAAAGTTCAATATTATAGACTACGTTGTCTTTAGACATCATTGTCTTCTTGAATAATACGCCTTTGTATTATTGATAACTAAAATGTAAGATTACTATAATATCAACAAAACTGTTCGTCAAATCCTTTTTTAAACTTTTTACCTTTGGTTATACCTCTTGGGAGAGAATAACCGCCTCAGCAATCTCACGCATAGATTTTCGGCTATCCATGCTCTTTTTTTGCAACCACCGAAAAGCCTTGTCAGCTGGCAAATTCTTCTTGACCATCAATATCTCTTTGGCTTTCTCAATCCTTTTTCTAGTTTTCAATTCCTCCTCAATGACTCTCGTTTTCACTAGAAGTTCTGTGTTTTCAATCGCTATAGCTGCCTGATTCGCCAGCGTCTTTATGAGGTTGGTTTCTGTTTCCGAAAACGTATGAGGCTCCACCGTAAAACAATCTAGCACACCTATCACCGAACCGTCTTTGAGGCACAAGGGAACGCCGATCATGGATACTAGGCCCAACTTTTTTGCCATCTCCTTTTCCTTAAATCTTGGTTCCTTTAAAACGTCCGTGAGCATTAGTGTGCGGTTATGGGTGGCTATATATCCCACCACACCCTCATCCATGTTCAGGGATCTATCTTTGAAGTAATCAGGTTCCATAGACTGCGTAGCCTTTAGCAGCAATTTCTTTCCCCCTTTACTCTCATCCACCAACCAGAGTGAACAGATTTCTACGCCAGTGACTTTGGCTGTTACCATCACTATCAGCTTGAGAATATCTCCTAGATACAAGTCAGAGGTGATGGCCTGGCTGATATCCATAAGGCCCTTTATATACTTATCATAGGTTTCCGGTATGATTTTCTCCATTGATAATCAGATCCCATTCTGTTATAAAAAGTTCATTATTTGATTGATTCGTGCCATTCCATAACAATAACATCCTAAATGTTATTTATATCAATATTGGTGATCTTTAAGTCCTAGCGGCCTATTCACAAACCCCTTTCGGACATTACATTCTAAAATCAACGATTTTTTATATCTTCCTTCCTCCCTGAAACCTAACCCCTGGTTTTTGCGAAGGAACAATACTGCTCATAGCCTATTTCAGCATTCCTTGTAAAGCCCACTCAATTATCTTATTTATACAATATTTATTCTAAAAAATTCCACCTCTTTTCATCACACTTCCCACTAAAAGTAATTATTTTTTTCGTTGATAGGATATTGTACTTATCAATTCAAAACATTCAAACATTATGATAGATACCCGAAAAAACATGAAAGAGGCCGCAAAGGCAATCATATTTTCCCAGTACATAAAAATAAAGACATAAAAATAAAGACTTGACATGTTTTTCATTTTGAATTATATAAAAAAACTACAAGTAATACAAAGACGTACTACAGAAGACAAAGATGTCCACTTCATCTCGGAGACGAGATGGGTGGATTTTTTTTGTTCAAACAACTAATTTAACGTCTCGGAATTTCTACAACTTACTGAAATAACAGCATTTTTATTGGAACATGTTTCATGTAGGCCAAATGGAATAGTGGAACGTTGACTTGAACAAGGAAGTTACTCACTTATTGCCCTGTTAAGGGGAATTTTGCCATTCCTTCACTTTGTCCAAGACGGGTTCACTCAATATTCCATCACTCCATTATTCCAATTGCGGAGCGGAGCTAAGTTCAGTGTCTATGCACTTGATGTTGACCGTGTGCATAAAGCAATGGAACTTCACAGTTGGGTTTAAGCCTACTTTCCTAAATTCCAACATACTGTGACAAAGCAGAATTGATATTTATTTCTAAGTACTATCAACGCTGGGAGTTTAACAAGATAAAATAGAAAAGGATTAACGATGGAAAAAGAATTGAATTGTTTTTGCATTGCTCAGAAGCAATTGGACGATGCTGCAGAAAAACTTGGCCTTGATAGATCCACTCATGAGCTTCTCCGTTGGCCTATGCAAGAATTGAAGGTCACAATTCCAGTTAAAATGGATGACGGCTCTACTAAGATATTCCATGCCTTTCGCATCCAGTACAACACAGCCCGTGGCCCTGCTAAGGGTGGCATCCGCTGGCATCCAGATGAAACTGTCGACACAGTACGTGCGCTCGCAGCATGGATGACCTGGAAAACGTCCGTGGTAGACATCCCTTTAGGTGGGGGCAAAGGAGGAATTATTTGTAATCCTAAGGAACTGTCTGAGACTGAGAAGGAACGATTGGCTCGTGGTTACATTCGAGCCATAGCGAGATCTCTTGGCGTCACAAAGGATGTTCCTGCCCCTGATGTTTACACCACCCCGCAAATTATGGCATGGATGATGGATGAATATGAAACGATCATGGGCGAAAAACATCCGGGTGTGATCACAGGAAAACCTATACCCTTGGGTGGGTCCCAGGGGCGTGGTGATGCCACGGCGAGGGGTGGAATCTATGTGACCCAGGAAGCAGCCACAGCATACGGCATAGATCTAAAGGGTCAGGTTATGGCTATTCAGGGTTTTGGCAACGCTGGTCAGCATGCAGCCCGACTCGGTGAAAACATTCTCGGACTTAAGCTGATTGCTGCCTCAGATTCTAAAGGAGGCCTTTACAACGCCAAAGGCATAGATGTGGAAGCACTTATTGAATATAAGCTCAAACATGGCAGAGTCAAAGGGTTTCCAGAGGCAGACGAGATAAGCAATGAGCAGCTACTTGAACTCGAGGTTACAGTTCTTTTTCCTTCTGCATTGGAAAATGTAATTACAGGGAAAAATGCTAAAAAGCTACAGTGTAAAATCCTCTGCGAATTGGCAAACGGACCCACAACGCCAGAAGCCGATGATATCCTGTTTGATAAAGGGATAGTCGTATTGCCCGATTTTCTCGCCAATGCAGGAGGCGTTACTGTCTCTTACCTGGAACAAGTCCAAAATACCTACAACATGTACTGGGAAATAGAAGAAATCCACTGGAGACTAAAAGAAAAAATGACTCGCGCCTTTAAAAGCGTGTATGAAATGAGCCAAAATCAAAAGGTCAATATGCGTCAGGCTGCCTATTTGGTGTCTGTAGCAAGGGTTGCTGAGGCCTGTAAGCTTCGTGGCTGGGTGTAAACACAAAAAACAGCCTGTTTAATGCAATTGCTTAAGTTGTCAGGTTCAAGCCTGCCCGCAAGACGGCAGACGGGGTTTACAGTTCACGGTTGGCTGCATCCAGGATAGCATAGGTTCGACTCTGGGCTTTCGCCTGCTTAACATATCACAAGAACCGGATGAACTCCGCATTCGTCGTCGAATCGAACGCTTCTTTTCATCAATTTAACCTTGAACACCGGAACTTAAATAGAGAACTTTATTCGGCAAGAGGGGTGTTAGAGGGGAGTAGACATAGCGTCGATTCTACTGCATTTCATTGCGTTGCGCCACTCTCTTTTTTTGAAAAAACTCGAAAAAATTGTCCACATGAGGGACACTGTCGCGAAGAAGGTTTGCTCCTGGCCCTGCTGACAGGAAAGAAAAAGTTGGACTATAATCATAAAGTGACAATATAGCCCTCACAAGTCTATTCCTTGACGAAAAATCCTTTTTTTGGTAGTTTTTCATAACATTTCGCCATAGTGTATTAACTCTGCCCAAAGGGGCACCATAATCTGAACGCCAAGGCCCGATTTCTTGCAAAAAGATGTGGGTT
>Ga0233413_10001379_pt1 | contig 10664 bp, 18 predicted proteins | sample Na_anoxic_6_MG_FD_189019 | JGI IMG/M metagenome (GOLD analysis project Ga0233413, IMG submission 189019) | Seawater microbial communities from Saanich Inlet, British Columbia, Canada - Na_anoxic_6_MG | ecosystem: Environmental > Aquatic > Marine > Inlet | place: Canada: British Columbia... | reverse complement strand
TTCTTTTTCGATTTCTTTAATCATCGATTTTATCTTATCTTGTATTCTACTAATTTTGGTTGATGTTATCATTCTTTTTTATTTTTAAGGATTAATATTAAAACAAATATAAAAGAAAAAAGTCTAACAGCAAAACGCTATTAGACTTTTTAATGTATTTAGGTACAAAATTTATTTATTTAATCGTTATTGATTTAGTCGTTGATGTTGTTACTAGGTGTGGAACTTTTACTATTAATAGTCCGTTTTCCATTTCAGCTTCAGCTTCGGTTAGGTTAAACCTTGTTGCTACCTTATACCCAAAACTAAAGGCTCTCTTAGTGAGACCATTGTAGTAATACTTTTTCGTATTATCCTTAGTTATCGATTTAGATTGTTCTTTTGGTTTGTTATAGATAATTCTTAATACATCTCTTTCTATTTTTATATCTACCTCTTCTTTACCTAAACCAGTACAAGCAATCTCTAATGTAAGACCTTCTTTGTCTTCGTAAACATCTACTGGATGCTTCATTTTTGCTGAGTGTAATGGGTTAAATGGGTCTTCTATATCGAAGAAATTTCTGACAAGAATGTCAAAAGGTGTTGTGATTTGTTGTGTTAGACTATTGTCTATTTCTCTAAATAATGTCATAATTCTAAAATTTATGTTTTTGTTATTTTATTAATGGCCCCCTTTAGGTGAACCTAATTGTACCTAAGTTACATAAATAAATATAATATAATATTTTTTTTTGTCAATATCTTTATGGTTAAAATTTGAGCATTAAAAAACCCACATAAGTTAATGTATGGGTTTTATTTAACTAAATTATCTAATATATTTTTATAATACTTACTATATTTGTCATTAACATTAATAGCGTCTATTAGTTTATTAATAATTTGCTTTTTATTTAACTCTTTGGTGTCTAGTATCACGATACCGTTATATATAGTATCTTTAATGTGTTCTAGTTGTAGTATATAACATTTAAACTCTTCACTATAATATATTTTATCCATAAAGAACGTGTATATATTAAAATACCCACCATTGGTGGGTATTTTTATTAGTGATAGTAATTTACATAATCTCTACCACTTCTAAATCAAAAATTAATTTTTTACCAGCTAAAGGGTGGTTAGCGTCAACTGTCGCTGTTTTTTCTTTAATCTCGGTAACTACAACATTCATCTCACCTTGTTCAGTTTTTGCTTGTAACATTTGACCTTGTTTTACGCCTTCTGGTAACTTATCCATTGGTACATCATTAATCAACTCGTCTCTAATCGGACCGTAAGCTTGTTCTGGTTCCAATTCTACCGTTTTTTTATCACCAGTTGTTAGCCCTACTAGACCGTTTTCAAATCCAGGTATCAACTGACCCTCGCCAAGTGTGAACTCTAATGGTTCTTTATCTTTAGACGTATCAAAAACCTGGTTATCTTCAAATTTTCCAGTATAATGAACTTTTACTTTACTTCCTTCTTTAATCATTTTAATTTAATTTAATTTTAATTATTTAGTTAACTATAACTATAAATTATTTTATTGTAAAGTGTTTATTACAGTAGACTATGTCTTATAGTATTGTTATACTTAATATATAAATAACACACTAAACACATTTTTAAATAATGAAACTATCTTTTTTTGATTTTGACGATACACTTTTTAAATTACCATACACTGAAAACACAGATTATATGGATAACAACGGTAGTTTATCACCACTTAAGTGGACCTTTGAACCTAAACAAAACATCATAAATCAATATAGGGTTGAGTCAAATAAAAAAGGGGTTAAAGTTATATTACTATCCAACAGAACAACAAATGTTATTGATTCTTTAAAAGAATTTTTAAATTCACAGGATATAAAGTTTGATTACTATCGATTAATTGAGGGTGGTAATGGTGATAGGTTGAAGAGTAAAAGAATGGAAAACCTAATAAAAAAATACCCAAACACGACTAATATAGAGTACTGGGAAGATAAAGATAAACATATATTAGACGTTAAATCAATGATTCAGAAATACCCAAATATTGATATTAAAATCAATAAGGTTACTTAACCTTTTCAATGTTGTCTGTTGGTCTGTTGGAGATATCTATCAAATCTTTATTGTCTACAAACCAAACACTATCAAAACCATCTATTAAATGTCTAATATTATTTTTAACTTTTTCGTGGTAGCTAGAGACCATATCAAACGGTAAGCTTCTTGGCCTTTCTACATTTCTTTTCTGGGATATTTCTAATGGTGTCCTTACATATACTAGTGTGGTGTGAAAACCATTGTCTTTAGCTAACCCCAAAACCTCTTCCATAGTTTCTTTTTGACCACCCCCAGCGTCATATAAAACATTAACACCTTCTTTTCTTTCTTGTTGCAAGAAGTTTTTTAAAAATTTAACTGTTAGGTTTCTTGGGTCTGAAGTTGTATGTGTTAAGTCTAAGATTTTTTGGTATCCTTCAGGTGTTGACATATTTTCTGACCAATCATCACCCCATAATTTTTTGGCTATCATTACCCTAACTTGGTCGACATTAAATAACTTTGTATTGTTTAAATTTATAAGATTATTAGTGATAAAACTTTTACCAACACCTGGACCACCAGCGATTAAAACAAAATTATTGTTTGGTTTACTAAAATTTATAACTCTTTCCTCTTTTAATACACCCTCACCTATTTTTTCTTTTTGTAAAGCTTCTTCTTTTTCTTGTAGTAATAAAGAACCGACTCTATATAATTTTTTCTTCCACTTTTCAGCTTTTTTATGGAATCTCTTTTCAAAAAACTTAAAAAACTTAAGAGGATTTTCTTTTGCACTTTTCGGAACGTTGTCCATCGTTATACCAACACCTAAAGACTCCATACCTTCGTTACCTACATCTAAAGTTTTATCCCATAAATCTATTAACGATTTCAAAGCTTCGTCCTCACTTTCTTGGTTGACCCCCCTTCTGTCTAAGTTTATTTTTTTAGATATATTGCTTAACATTTCTAATGGGTTAAATCGTCCATCAACCATTGCGTTTGGTAACTCGAATGATTTAATATACTCTACAGCGTTAAAATCTTCTAATTGTTTCATTTGTTCCCACATACTAGATTTTTTTAGTTCTATTAAAAAATCTTCTTTTGTGTTTATATCTTTTTCTTTTAAAAGATAATATAATTGTGTTACCCTCGCATTAACCTCAAATGATAAATGTAAATAAATTAAATTTAAAAATTTTTTCCACCAACCTATCTCTATGTCGTCTACTATTGGGTTTTGTATGATAGCGTTTAAAACCATCTCTTTACCAAAATGTGACGGTCTACCGCCTTCTAATTGTTTTACTTTTTGATATGTATGTAGTAATTCGTGAGCTATTGTGTCTGACATGTGATTTTTTAAGTTAGCTAAAGGGTCATCTCTGTCCACTAACATATCTAAATGAATTGTTACACCTGGAAAAACCATATGTTTGCCAATCTTTTTAAGTTCTTGGTCTATTTCACCCGAAACACTGGCGTTCATCTTACCTTCACCCTCAAGTTTATATAGTTCCGTGGGAACACCAACAAGGTTATAAGATAGATTAGGTCTCCATAATGGTAGTTTAATAAACATATCTGAACTTATGAACTCTTTTAAATCACTAAAACCATTATTTTTAACTATAGATTCCATTACATCTTTACCAGATATTTCTTTTTTCTTTAGTCTGTAGGCTATACCCTCAACCTCTTCACCATCTTCACCATCTTCACCATCTTTAACGTAATTAACTGGACCTTGCTCATCCCAATCAACCATTTTATTAATATCGTCAAATACTATTTGTGATAAAGAATTAACCCAAGGTGTTAAAGCCTTTGGTACACCCATTATCTCATTTAATAATTCTTTCTTTTTCATCATCTAAAATAAAGTCGTTTTCTATTATAACCCATAATTGGGTTTTGTGGATTGTTATAAATTTCTTTGAAAATGTTTAGAGACTCTGGTCCATCTACTTTTATAGCCTCTTTTAAACCCATGGTGAATTTAGTGGATGATTGTTCTAATTGTTTTGGGTTACACCCTTTAACATCACAATAATCAGCTTCACAAAGTTCAGAAATAACCATCCCCGTATAAAAACCATGTAAATCATTGGGTACAACATACTTATCCGCATTACACCAAACACATACAGTACGTTTTTCCCTTAAAATATCAGCATATGTATCGTTGATTGAGTAGTCACTATACTCGAATAATTCACCATTTTCACCCTCCTCTACACCTTCTATTTGTGGCATAAACAAACCATTTGGAGACCCATGACCCATCATAATAATTCTATTGTGTCTTTTCATCGTTTCCGCAAGGTTATAAAATTCATCACGTTGTGTTAGAACAGTAGCATCTAAATCGGCATAAGACGGTTTAAGAAAATCGGTTGACCTATCGTCTGGGTGTATCACTAAAACATTACCTTCTCTAACATTTTTATATTTAAGAGATTCTAGTTCTTTCTTAGTCTTTTCCATCTTAGGTTTTTTTTGCCCAAAACTAAATTGGTCAAACCAACCCCATTCGTCACCCAAATTATCTAACTCATTATTTTCCCTTATAATTCTAACAAGTCTATTAATATCTTTTTCAGTTAGTTTATCCATTCTTTTTTATATACTATAAATATGTTAGTGGCTGAAGTTAGGTAGGTTTTTTAATTCTTTTAGTTTAAGTTCTTCTAATTCTGTTAACGCTATTGGTGTTTGTGGGTCTAGAGTTACATATAAATCTCCAGTAATGTTAGTTTGTTCATCCATGACACCCATACCTTTTAATCTAAATATTTTATTCATCTCAGATAGTTTAGGTATTTTTATTTTAACTTTACCACTTAAAGTTTCAAACTCTTTATCTGTACCTAAAATTACATCTAAAACTGGTATGTTTAATTTTCTTCTTAAATTCAAACCGTCCACAGTGTATGTGTTGTGTGGTCTTACTTTAATAATAAAATATATGTCACCCCTCACCCCTTCTTTTGTGTAGTCACCGATATTTGGGTACTTAAACATGACGCCGTCACTAATGCCTTTGGGTATTTTTAGTTTTAATTCCTTAGTTGTTGGTACTGTTCCTTGTCCGTTGCAGGTATAACACACTTTTTTATAAAGTTTTCCACCACCACCACAATTATTACACGCAAACATAAAAGGTCCTTGTTGTATACTGCCATTGCCACCACATTGATTACATGTTAGTGGTTCAAACCCACCATGACCATCGCATTTGGCACAACTATCTTTAACTCTGTAATTTATTGTTTTTTCTCTTCCGTGAAACACATCCTCCAAGTCCAATTCCAACATTAATTTTAATGGTCTAGTACCGCCCCTACTGAAAGGATTACCACCACCGAAAGGATTACCACCACTGAAAGGATTACCATCTTGTGAGTTTTGGTTACTTGGTTTTTGTTTTCCTGTTAGTATCCCATACGCTTCAGATATTTTTTTAAATTTTTCTTCAGCTTCTTTATTTTCTGGGTTTAGGTCTGGATGGTATTTTTTTGACATTTTGCGGTAAGCCTTTTTTATCTCTTCAGGGTTAGCACCTTCATTTAAACCTAAAATACTGTAATATTCTTTCATATCTTAATAATAATAGTGTGGACATTTATTGTAAATGTATGTAATATTAAAAAATAAAACAAATGTATCAAATAATATTAATAGAGAACAACAAAAAAGTTAAAACACTATATACATATAGTCGTGAACATGATGCTCTTTATCGTTTTACTAATATTAATAATAAAAAAGTTCATTTTCCCAAAAAGCAAGTATACAAAAATAAAGTTTTAACTGAAGTTTCCTACCATGTTTTATTGTTAAAGAAAAGGGTGGCAGGTGATAAGAGTATTATTGTTAGGGATAATTACGGTAAACTATTAGAAGAATTCATGGAAGACCCAGATTGGGTTGTGTTGGGTAGGTCAGACTATAAGGTTGAGGAACAATTTACCGTAAGTGGTTCTAATAGAAAATTAAATTCTACTGAAATATTAAAACATGTGTTATTGTCTAAATTATCTGAAAATAACACTAAACAAGTTTTGATTTTAAATAATAAAATTATAATAGAAGGTTTAAACCTTAACCTAATTACTTGTAAAAATAATGATGAGTCTATTCGGTTTTATAATAAACTAAGAACTTATTGTTATGATAATAAAATTAAAAATGTAATTTTCTTTGGTTCCATAACCAAACCATATAAAAGGGTTTGGTATAAGAAGGTACATGATATAACTGGTATTGGTTATAATCGTCTTTATAGGAATAGTAGTCGTTAACCTTGACCCTATTTTTTAATAAGATATATTTAACTGAGTATTTTCTTCAAAAAGGATTTTCTATGGTGTGGTGTTACACCCTCACTTAAAATCTTTTCTATATGTTCTTTTGACCCATAACCCTTATTACTTTTCCAATTATATTTTGGGTAAAATCTATCTATTTTTACCATATAGTCATCTCTAATTACCTTAGCAACAATTGAAGCTGCAGCTATCGATAGGTACTTATTGTCACCTTTTATTACACATGTGTATGGTATGTTTGTTTTATTTTCAAAAACATTACCATCAACTAAAAGGTGTTGTGGTATAACATCTAAATTTTTAACGGCTTGATGCATCGCGGAATATGTGGATTTTTGTATGTTGTCCTTATCTATGATATCTTGTGTTATATGACAATAAGACCATGATAAAGCATTTTCTTTTATTAATTCAAAGGCTTCTAGTCTTTTTTTTTCGGATAGTTTTTTAGAATCTTTTATTAAGTCAGATTCAAAATCTTTAGGTAAAATAACAGCTCCAGCAAAAACAGGCCCAGCTAAACAACCCCTACCAACCTCATCGATACCGCATATATAATCCAAGGATTCTAATTCATGTGGGTATTTTTCTAAGGCACTATTTTTTATCATCGTTTTTAAACTTAAAGTTTATACCAAAGATATTTAAATCAAAATCACTATCCAAATCTTTATAATCAAATTGATGCTTTTCATTCCTAATTTCTCTATGTAATTTTTCGTGTAAATTTTTTTTAATACTAAAAACTATTTCTTTAGGTAAAGAAAACTTACCATTTTTAACTTCATCCATATTAGTCATGGAATAAGCAAAATCTACAACATCTTTTAATTCCATCCTACTAAGTTTTTTATTTTAGACAATAATGAAGGTTTTTTATACTTGGCGTTAGGCTCCTTTTTCATTTTTTTACCTAAACCGTTTTTAATATCAGTAATAAATTTATCTTTTTTTAATTCAGTCACCATACTATCTTGTAGGAGTTTTCTTTTTTCTTGTTCCACTTCCCACTCTTCTCTATTACCCATTTTGTTTGTTTTTATTTAATTCTAATGTTTATAAGGGTATAAATAAATGGTAACTAATACATTATTTCTATTTCCATTTTAAATTATTTACCATAACATTAATTATAAATATATAAAATTATGAATACACTATTATTTATCTTAATCTCATATGGATTCTCAAACATTGTTGTTTATGGGTCTATATTTGGTGGTATGAGAGATTTTTTAAATCAAATAAACCCAAGTTTCTTAGGTACACTATTCTCCTGTATGGTATGTTTTCCAACATGGGTAGGGTTTTTATTATCACTAACATTTTTTTCACCTACCTTACATTATGGTTTGGCAGATTTAAATGTTTTTGGCTTTTTTGAAATTACTAAAGAAGTTAGTTCTGTCTTTTGGGACGGTATTTTAGCTTCTGGTGTTGTGTGGTTAATCCATACATTTCAAGAAATGATGGAAAGAGCTTTTAATGTAGAATAAAGAAAGGGGTTTTAATCCCTTTCTTTATAATTTAAAATATCCATTATTTTTTTATCCTCAAGTTCCTCTTTAAATGATTTTTTTGTTATATCGATAATATCATAATCATTGACTAACTCCATCTCTTTAGCATTATTCACCCATTCTAAAAACTTTTCATTAGCCTTTTCATCATCTATTGCTGAAAATCTTTTTTCACCAAAAGCGTCACCATCTTTAGATAGTGTTACAGACCCAATAAATTCTTCAAAAGTATCTAAAACAGCTTCCCCTAAATTCTCATAGATTGTTGTTATAGCTTCTTTAGTTAAGTTAAATTTATATTTAAAAACATAAAAAGTTAAATCATTTAACGCTTTTACTCTATTTGGAAGGTTGACCTTCTCTTGATAGTTTTTCGGTAGTCCCATTTTGTTTTATTTTGTTTTTATTATCCAAGTTTTTTATATACTCTGGTTTAACACTGTCATTAATTGTTTTACTATTTGTCCCTAATTTTAAAGAATTGTCTTCTGTGGTAAATTTTAATCTATTTAACTCATCTAGGTTTTTATCTTCAAAAACTCTTTTCAACTCCTCAACCTTCATTCTTAATAGTTTTTCCTTTTCTTCTATTTCTAAATTATAATTAATAACCTTCTCTTCAATAAAATCTAATATTTCATCAAAAGATTTTCTATCAGAAAAAAACATACTATATAATATATTATTAGACTCTTTGGTTTGTTTTTGTTGTACCTCTATATTTGGGTCTTCTTGAACGTTCCAAGAGTTTTTTAGATTTACTTCAACTATTCTATAGTTTTCAGCAATTTTTAACCCCTTAAAGTATGGTTTTAATTTATTTATTCTATTTTGTATCATTATAGTATAATTCCTGTAAATATTGTTGTTATTATGTAAGATACTGAAAACCCTAGTAAAAACCTTTCACTTTTAGTTACTTGGTATTTACTAGGTAATTCTTCTCTCAATCGTATCGTCATATTCCAAATATGTTTTAAACAATTAAGTAAACACATTGAGAATAGTACTAATAAAATTTTATTTAAAATAAAAATTGCCATTATACACCAACCATATCTTTTTTAGTATTACTAATTTCATCTCTAGTGTCCTTAGCTAAATTACGTATTTCTTGTAATGTTTTTCTAGCTCTAGTACCAGCTGTTTTATTCTTTTTTTCGTTAAACTTTTCATAGTCTTCTTTGAAAGAAGCTAAAAGTGATTCAAATTCGATTACTTTACTCATTTTTTCCTTTTTTTTGTGTTTCCCCTTGTTTTGGGATTATTATGTTGTTATTTATGAACTCTTCCCAAAAAGTAATTTTTAGTGAAGAATCTTTTAGTTTATCCAACTCATCTAATATTGTAGACACTTTATCACTTGGGCTTACATTTTTATCCATTAAGATATGTTCCATGTTAGCTTCAGCTTTTATTTTTTGTTGTAATAGTTCACCTCTTACAATGTCTAAAGTTGTTAAATTCATTGGTTGTTTTTTTAAAAATAGGCTATACTTTGTAAAATTAAAGGTTTTACCCTTAATTTACCATAAAACTTTTATTGAATATTTTATATAGTTCTAATAAGCTCTCATACTGAGACATTGTTTTGGTTTTATTAAAGGAAAATAACTCCCCCCAAAAAAATATCAACTTATTGTTGTTGTTTAGTACTTTATTTTCTTCTTCGTAAAAAGATTCTAGATAAAACGTTAAAAAGTAGTTATATAATTCTTTATTTTTTAAAAAATATATTTTTTCCATTTTAAAGGAACTTATAACACTATCCCAACACCAATCAAAATGTTTATTCTTATCATCACCAAATGTAATCTCATCACCTAAGTATGTTGTGATAATTAACTCATTTAATGAAAAAACAAAGTCGTAGAACAGTTCTACCCTTTCTTTTGTTACATTATTTATTTTATATAATAAAGATAAGTCTTCTCTTTCCATATGTTTTGAAATATACTCTATGAAATCTATTGCTTTACCTATTTTTTTATTCGGTTTCATGTATCAATCATAGTTATAATAGGTGGATTATAAATAGTGTTATACAGCTTTTAACATTTCCACTAACTCTATCTGTGGAAAACAATCAAACTTATCTGTACGAACATTCGTATGTGTCCACAAACCTTTTACTCTACCATTGTAAGCATCATCATTAAAATCAAAAGCATCTTTAGGGTGAATCCCATCTTTTAGTAATTGTGGTAAACCTGCAGTCATATCAATCTTAGGGTATATTTTTTTTGAGTGATTTATTAATAACCTTAAACTTTCTATTTGTTCTTTAGTGTATGCGTGCCAATATTGGTGACCTTTAAACTCATAACCTAAATCACATACCATACTTTCAGGAACCTCAGAATTAACATAGGTGTAGTATTTACCGTTCTTTTTAGTTACGTAACCAAAGTTACAAATTTCTACCGCTGAAGAGTATTTTGACATATTAAAATTACCTACTTTACCTAAGTGCCAACCTATATAGTTATCTGGAAAACACTCCACAACTTGTCCATTGTATTTGTCGTCACCATAACTCCCAACCTTAGTACTTATACCACCGATACAATATTGTGTTGCCACACGTCCTCTATCGTCTCTATTCCAACTATTAATGGTATTGTATGGGTTGTTCCACCCTGCGGTGTGATGTATAAAGAAATTCTCTGGTTGTATCTCCCCATAATCTTTAACATATTCATTACCATCTAAATAAGCTTTATCTATTTCTAACCCATCTTCTGTGATATAAGAACCTAAATAATTTAACTTATCATCTCTA
>Ga0233413_10001378_pt1 | contig 10666 bp, 6 predicted proteins | sample Na_anoxic_6_MG_FD_189019 | JGI IMG/M metagenome (GOLD analysis project Ga0233413, IMG submission 189019) | Seawater microbial communities from Saanich Inlet, British Columbia, Canada - Na_anoxic_6_MG | ecosystem: Environmental > Aquatic > Marine > Inlet | place: Canada: British Columbia... | reverse complement strand
CACAATAACATCTAACCCAGACGGGTTGAAAGCTGGTTCGTAATTTATTTGAAAACTAAGGCTACCGTTTACGCCTGCTAAACCCTCTCCCAACACGTCTCCACTCGTAATAGTTCCAACTGTCTCGGTAGAGGCAACCTGCACAGAAGTACCCTCTGAAACAGATGTGGTATTAACAGATACAGCGATTGGGGATTGAGAAACCCCGCCTAAATCTACAATACTATCTGACGTTCTTAAATCTGGAGGATCAACGCCAATTCCAAACGCTCCGATCAGAGAACCAGTATAACTCCCTAAGAAAACTTTAGGCACGGTCGGTGTTGAAACTGAACCGTTAACATTGTGAGTTCCAGTCGAACCGCCATTGGTGATTGTTGTTCCGTTTATAGGAGGTGTTCCTGTTAACAATTGAATCCACGCCTCGTTGCCGGAATTATCAAGAGCTAGTAACAATCCAGTTCCAGTGCTCCAAGTTACAACGTCATCTTCTGTAAATGAAGAGCCGGTTTCAGTATTAAAGTTATAGTAGTGAGTTATACCTAAAAACAACTCTCCGTTAATACCATGAATAGTATCAGAAGTACCTCTTCTTGTTATGTACTTCCCATATTCCCACAACGCTTTTAGTTCATCAGCCTCGCTATTGTATGTCCACCTGCTGTAATATGGCCGAGCACCACTTCCGTTACTTAGGTCAATCGTTTGATAACCCTCTGTATTAGTGACATTGTAACCAGCAACAGTTACAGAGGAAGTGTTGTTTTGTGCGTCAGTAGCGGTAGATATAGCAGCAACCCTTTCTGCCTCTCCCAATTCTAGCGAGAAAAAATCAAAAGTGTCACCAAATTCTCTTGCTTGCACCCTCACTCTTTTTCCATCTATGTCCGCTCCACCACTTCTAGTTTTAATTAAAACCCTTAACAAAGTAGAGCCTGAATTATTTAAACCAGTCCCCCAATAGCTAGTTAGAACAGCGTTGTTTTGAACGACCTGAAGTTCTGTTGAAGCAGAGTTGAGCGATCCCACCACTGAAAGGCCGGAGTATTCCGTGTTGCCACTGTCTTGTGTAATTGAACCGCCGTACAGGTGTTCAGCTAGGTCATCGTCTATATTGTATCCATTTATGAGGGTGATAATGCTATCAGTAGCCCTATCACTAGGGTTTAGGTCTGTTATGTCTAGATCGTCATCACCACTAGAACTAGCATCATCTGCCAAACCCTGTAAAAACCTATGAAGCTCTAGAACGGTGTAATTGTTTGAGCTAACACCATCATGCCTAATATCACCATTCGCGGCTACAGAAACCTCAGTTTGAATTGTCATTATTCATCCTTTACCATAAATATTGTAGCGGCCAATCCTGTTTCCACCACACTAAACGTTCCACCACCCTGCTTGTAAAATAGAGATGACGAACCTTTTCTAGCAACCACTAAAACCGGTTGATCACTAGTGTATCTATGTTTTGGTGCAGCAGAAACAATCCCCGTAACCCCCGTTAAAGCGTCAATAATAACGGAAGTAGAAGTGATAGTCCCTGTTGCTGGCGAGGTGCCAGAGCTTGTCATCGTGTAAGTGTAAGAATTAGTTCCAGTAACGGTAATTTCATACACTCCATTATACACATTTTGATTTGCTCCAGAGATTAAAACCTTTAATCCCGACCTAAGACCATGAGATGAATGGGTTGCGGTAGCCGTAGTTCCTACGCTCGTTATTGTGACCGAATCCTCAAAAGGTAAGTCTCCTCCAGATGCCACTGTCATTAACACTCTAACATCTTGGATGGCTGATCCCGTTGATGAATCAACACACGTTACGCTTACTTCAGGAGCTTGTATCAAATTAACGGTTCCAGCCAAAGGTGTGAAAACCTTGGTCGAATCAATAGAAGCCCCATTTTCAAGAATGATATCTAAGTCACTAGTGCTCTGCCATTCTAAATCCATTGTGCATCTAGAACTAAAGGTGATATTGTCAAATGTTAATTCTAAATTTCCACCCCCAGTCACGTCCATTACCCTCATTCCTAAAGGCCAATCTGGTATTTCTGTATCAGCGAGTCCATCAATCAACACCTGCATTGCAGCCTGCGTGCCTGACGTAATCGTTTCTTTAGGTAGTGCTCCCCTGCGGAACAACTTGTCACGGATTTCAGTAATCTTGTCGAGCGGGACGTTACCACCGTTGTCACTCTCTGCCCAATGCACCCAAGCCGCGAAGTAACAATCGGTTTGACCAGCATAAGCGATGTCAGTACCACCCGTTTCTAGGTTGCCATCGGGGTCGCCCCAACCGCAGTCACCACTATGACTGGAGAAGTTTGTTCCAGTAATTGGATTTCCGTCAGTCGCGTTCTGCTCTTCGCCATCAACAAAAAGTCTAAATTCTTTCGGACTCTCTGTATAAGAGTAACGATAGCAAATATGGTAAGGGCGATTTGGAGTTAATTTAAAGTCACCAAAAGCTTGTACATTGTTGCCCGCAACGCTGTCAGCCATCTGAGCAGTCAGTGTATTTCCCAACGAGACTATAAATGCAAGATTTTGAACGCCGCCACCCTCTTTATAAATTACTGACGCTGACTTTTGGATGCCGCCAAGCATTATCCAACCGCAGAAAGTCCGCTCGTTGACGGTTCCTGTGTTCATATCGCCCACATCCGCGATCTCCCTAGCTGCGGTAAGGCTGGAAAGCCGCCAAGAGTGCGTAGTGTTCTCGCAGATCTCGGTCGTGGTCATGGCTCCACCACCGCCAGTGACGGTGTTATCCATGTTGCGAAGACCTGCCGAACTGCTGCCGGTGTCAGTGTAGGTGTTTTGCAGTCGCCAATAGTGACCGGGTAACAACGTGTCGATTAGAGACAGGTACGCTGTCAGACCCAAGTTGATGGCGAAACCGGTGGAGACATCGCCACTGTCATTCGTCACAAATACGTAAACTACTGAGTTATTTGTCAGCGAGCCTTGCACTACGTCAAACTGGATACTGGTGTCCGACCACGAATCTATGGTTTGCGTCACCTTGGTAGCAGACGCATAAGTGGCAGAGTCACCTAACTCTAGTTTGCCTGTCCCTTGTATAGCCTCAAAGTTGAATCCCGTACAGACCACATTCGTGCTCGATGTAGTCACATCAGGACACGCTGTGACTCCGGGCAAGTTGCTTGGCGGTTGCAACGCGATAAAGGTCGTGACGTACTGCGTGTTTCCGGTAGCTATAGTTACAGAGCCGCTGCAAAGCGTAGCGGAGGTTTGCTGACTGTCAGCAAACGCAGCACCTGACGAACCACTACCAGTTCCCGGAGGGCCATTTTCGTTGTCAGAGACTTCGGTGAAGTTAGTCGGCCAGTTGCTCGTAAAGGGGTTGGAGTTGTTGCCCGATTCGGTTCCAAGGAAAGCAATAACTCGGCAATCGTCCACGGCTGGTGTTATGCTCGTGAAGTTCGCCGTCGAGCTACTTGACCCTGTGTTTCGGCTGGAGGTAATGACCGGAGAAACCGTGTCTACGTCACGATAGGTGATGAAGTAGATATTGCCGCGTTCGTTTGAACCGGCTGTGCCTACTGTGTAACTGGAAGGATCACCCGCCTGTATGACTCGGTAATGCACGCTCGAAGCGTGCGTACCTACAATTTGGTTAGGATAGACTTGCGTGAATCCGGCGGGTGCTTGGTAGCCGTTGGTACCGTCACACTCTAGGTAAAGCATCATAACATCGCCGGTGGTAGTTCCCGAGGGAACTGACACGACAGCACTCGGCACATTGTTTGTGCTCGCAGCGGTATGTCCGACTCGTGTTATTGCCATTACTCGTCCTCAACCATCAATACGGTTAAATCAAGAGGGGTTGCCGTTATAGAACCACCAATAGAAGCTTCCTTATAATAGGTGGAAGAAGAACCCTTTCTAACATATCCGGTTATTGGTTGGTCGTTAGTAAAATCAAAGATTGTGGTGACAACACCCGACCCGTTTGTTGTCGTGTTAACTATTTCTGTTCCCACTGGTAAATCTCCACCTGAATCTGCCTTTATATAAACCCTAGCACCGCTAATAACCGATCCTGTTGAGTTGTCCTTGACAGTGACTGTCAACGTTTGACGAGTAGCTATTATTATAGCTCCTCCAAACGGAGCGGCTCCAATAGAAGCATCTCCAAGCTGCGTATCGTCTATGTTGACCAACGTTAAAGTATTTGCTGTTCCATTGTAACGAAAATGAATAGAAGCTAAATTATCAAAGACCTTATCGCTAGTCAAAGTAAAATCACCCCCACCAGACACAGCTTCCACCTCTATGCAACACGGAGAGTTACCTTGGCTATCTGCAATCGCATCCAAAGCTGTCTGCATGTTCGCCTCTGTATTTGTACTGATTGTAAAATTAGCTAAAGCACCCCGCTCAAACAACGTTTCTCTAATTTCTGTGTCGGTTAAAACTGCGTCAGCACCCGAAAAAGATGCCCAGTATTGGTAACTGCTTTCGTTGGCAGCTTGTAGTAATAACGTATCACCTCCGACACCGGAAGCACCTGACGGGTCTCCTAGTTGTGCCTGTCCTCTTGAAGTTATATCGGATGTGCCAATTACTAGCGGATCAGGGATCTCAATGGTTTGCTTAACACCGTCCACAAAAAACCGTATCTCGTCAGAAAAAGCATCTCCCTCAAAAGTCATGCAAAAATGATAAACCCTATCTACCACCACAACATTACTGGCAACCACTTGACAATCATAAGTAGATATCCCGAATGGATCTGCCGCTTCAAACATAACAGTATTACCATACCCTAATACTAGCTGAAACAAAGGTGTCGAAATTCCATCGGTTCCTTCGCCATAAATACGTTTAGGCGGTGGTTGAATACTGTTCACACTAAACCAGCCTGCTACACACTTCCGATTCATTTGCCCGTTTAGATCAGTGCTAGAACCAAAAGAAATACGAGAGCCATTAGCCGTCATGGTCGCACAATTGGTCGCATCTTTTGTCAAAGCGGCGTTTGTAAAATTAACCGTAGTGTTTGTACCATTGAGACTTCCAACGCTATCATTAGAATTACCGTCAAACGACCAATAATGATCTGGGTTTAAAGCGTTGATATCGTCCGAATAAGCCATTATCTTGAGGTAACCCTGTAATATCGGAAATTAATTAACCTTGCAATATATTGTACGCAAAACTAAGAAAAAAGCCGCCTCCTTCGAAGCGGCTTCCCAAATAAACTATCGAAGTCGTTCTTAGAACGAAGCAGCGACGATTCTACGGTTGTCAAGGACACCGAAACCAATCTCTGCCCATCCGTAGTAACCTTGACGTTGCATACGGTGAAGTGCAGGATCTTCAAAGATTTCGACTGTCTTTTTGACAGGCATAACGAAGCTATCGTTAGCTGACTGGTCAATACCAATAACCAACTCAACGTCAGATGTTTCTATAGAACCACCTAGATCGTTGATGAAGTATTCTTGATACTCTTGGCCGTCACCAAACTCAAACAAGTCATGAAGGTTAACACCAAACACTCTTGTCAATTGTGGGCCATCATCAGAAGCGGTGTAGATTTCACGACGAGAAACATCGTCAAGCTGATCGACACCCCAGTTGCGAATATCTTCGATAGCTTCTGGTGACATGTACATGTCTGTCAAGCGACCCGGAGCAGTAACGCTATTACCACCACCGTTTCTACGCATAACAGTTTTCATCAAGCTAACCAAACGCTTGGTGAATTGTCCCGCACCAGCGTCACCATCGTAAACCAAAATGTTACGATCAACTGCTGCTGCAAGAAGCGTGTGCCAACCATCGTCATTGATTTTCTTCACGAACGAAGACTCAAGAACTTGCATAGCACGACTAACAACGCCCCAATTAGCCTCACGAGCAAATTTAAGCAAGAAATCAATCGAGCTAGTAATGCCGTAAGTGTTAATCATAACGTAGTCACCTTCAACATGACGCTCAGGAATACGTCCATTTCCCGGGTTTGTGAAGGCGATATGATCAACTTCTGTACCCGGAGCTAGAAGGTCAAGCGGAAACTCTGGTGAAGCTCCCGGCTCAAGAGGCATTGCCTCGTAGATACCACGAACAACATCACCAAACAAAACACCCTTACGAAGCGGCGTTTCTAACGCTTTAGCAATATCTCTTTGTGCGGATAGAGCTACTGCTCTGTCTGCATCACCAGACTGTTTTAACAGTGTGATAAATTCATCTGAAGGTCTTTGAATAGACATTATATATTTCTCCTTGTTAGTTTAATTAGGCTGATTTGTTAACAGTGTTTGGAAGATCAATGTAGACCTTCGCGTAACCGTATTGATCTACATCGCTTAAAAAGCGTCCGACAATGCGGCTGGTTCCATCTGCGTCACCTGCGTCATTAGCAAGGTCGCTTGCAGCCAAGTTTCCACTGTGACCAAGATAAGCTAGATCTCCAGCATTAGGAGCAGTACCTTCTAGTGCGTCTGTAACAACCCAACCTTTATTAAGAAGAGTAACTTTGCCACCCTTTTGAACTTCGTCTTTATACTGGTTTAAGTGCTGACGGGTTAGGTCAATGTTAACCATATCGTTGATAAGCAATCCCATTGGAACCGCTCCAGACGGTAGTGCCGAATATGAAACAACAGCAGAACCGTTGTCCATAGATGCACCAGAACCGGCTGTGCTAAGAGCGACTACGCCCCCACGTTCTGCCACTTCATTCATGAAGAACGAAATATCTGTTTGCAGAGTTGATCTGTCTTGTTTAAGAGCCATGATTTTAAATCTCCTTGATCTTTTATTAAAAAATTACTTTGTTTTAGAGTTAATGAAACTTCCGATCCATTCGCTAGCAGAAGAACGCATATTCTGCAACTCTTCTCCCTCGTCTACAGTAGACGCGATGGCATTTTCGGTTGGTGTAGAAGCGGTATCAAGAGCTTTCTCAGCGGCTTCTGCTTGTTCTTCTGCTGTTTTGCTCTCTTGTTCTTCAAGATTTTCAGCTTCGCTATACTTGCCCTTTTTCATAGCTTCGCCGTCTTTTTTATCGTCCTTTTTGTCTTCCTTTTTATCGTCCTTTTTATCTTCCATTTTTTTCTTGATGAAATCAGGCATTGCGGCCTTCTTTTTCATCAGGGCTACAACTTTGTTGAATGTTTCATCATCAACATCTGCAAAGTCTTCCATCGTTGCCGAAGCGACTTCTGCATCTAAGCCAACTTCTTCAAGTTGAGCCTTACGCTTCATCATAGCTTCTTTTTTCTTCATGGCTTTTAGCTCTTTTTCTTTTTCTTCCGCATCCTTCTCTTTAGAAGCAAGTGTTTCTTCTAAAGTTTCTAGCTTTTGGTTAAGATCAGAAATAGTAGCTTCCGCTTCTTTCAAAGTTGATCCAGAATCAGTAACTTGGGTAGAAAGAGCTTCGATTTGAGACTCATACTCAGCTTTCTGTTCTGCAACAACTTTATCTTTTAGAGCTTCGTTAGCAGTCTTTTGCTCTGCAAGCTCATTTTGCAGGGTCGAAACCTGCTTTTCCAAATCACTGTTTGGCATAATATTCTCCTTAGACTTTGTTAAATTAAGATTTTGTGCAATTGACTCACTAAAATCACGTACTAAATCGTTTCCTTCCAGAATAATACTTCGTGGGTTTGCTGGTTTAGAAACAAGACCTTTACCAGAGAACGCTAAATTTCGTAACAACCTCCCCACTCTGTAATCTTCGTATTTCCCGTCTCCTCCGTAGGATCTCAAGTGTTTAGTGAGGAACGCGGACGTTTCGTTTCTTTTAATTATTTTTTGCTCATTCCCTTTGATTAAAGCATAATCGAAATTAGGGAACAGGCACTCCATAGATACATACCACTCGCCAGCATTTATTCCGGCAATTAGTTTATTAATTCTATCTCTTTGTTCTGGATCAGACCATTCAGTATAGATAACTGAAGAGGTGACAATTTCAAACTGGTCAGGAGCAGATTCTCCCGCCTCAGATAGCAAGTTGCCTTCGAGGTCTACAACCCTATTTGACGTTATGTGTCCGATTATATCTTTTTCATCGTGCATAAAGTTAAAAGGTTTATCTTCAGCACTACTTCTAGCCGCCCAAGTTTCTTGAGGGTCGAACACATCGTCGTTTTTATTCCAGCCAGTAGTTACCAAAACTGACTGCATATAATACAAATCTAATTGATTTTGATTTTCGGCTTTTGCAATTCCAAGCCTTTCCAATTCCGAGTCTGACAGACTCTTTAGTTGTGGAAATGGTATATTAGGTTCTGCCTTCTTAGCTACAGAAAAGCTGGCTATTGAGTTGTTGTTAATTAGATCTGCCAGACCATCCTGAATCTCAGAAGCAAAAATAGGTATATTCATATTTGGTTCTCCATATCGGTTAATACACAAAAATACAATAACAGGGATTATTTTACCCTAAATCATTACTTCGAGATACTAAGGATATTCATAAACATATCTGTAAACGTGTCTGCGTAGACATGTTTAATTTCAGCGGAGGTTAGTTTTCTATTATAAACACGTTCCAAATTTACCGTTTTTTCTTTACTAAGATCTAAAAACCCCTGACTAGGTTTAGTGTTAGAGTTTAGTACATCTAGTATGGTTTTCTCGTCTATTGGGAACAAGGGTTTCATTCCTGTAAAGATACACAATTTTAAATATTCTAAATGATCCACTTCGGATTTGCTTAACGCTCTAGCGTTTTTCTTATTAAAATGGCTACAGATTGCTGGAGTCATCACTTTAGATATTACCTCTTGTGCATTGATACCCCAAACTGTATACGAGGTGGATTCTCCTTTGTAAGACTCCTGAGCGTAACTCATTCCAGCCTCTCCACTTCTTGGAAGAACCCGTTTTTGTTTTCTAGGAACAGAGTCTTTAGAAAGAGGAGGTCTGCCATCGTCGCTTAATTTTGGAGTTTCGTCCTTTTTAGTGACATTGGGAGCATTGGGGCCGTTTGGAGAATTGTCCACCTCTGGTTTTTGATAAGGTAAGTCCAACTCGTCCATATACTCTTCGGTATCTAAAACATCTTTGGTAATTGCCAGTTTAGCCATATCCTGCTTATGTTGAGGGTTGTAGAAAGGACTAGCTTTTTGCGGAGTGTTATTGTCTTTTCGACGTTTCTTTTCTTCCCTTCTAACTCTAACGGATTCTATATTAGGCATTTCTCGGAATCTTTCTAGCAGGGTTTCATCTGATAGAATTCCACGGTCAGCTAAATCTAATAGCAACTTCTTTTGAGCGGACTCATCGGAGAGAACGATGGAGTCGAAGTGGATTTCAGCAGGCAAGCGGAACCCCATAGTTCTTCTTACGTATTCGATTTCCTGCATCCAAAAGCCTGTTAAAACCTCTCGTCCGTATTCTAGTCTTTCAATAAGAGTTTTCAAGGATACGTAGTTGTTGGTATATCCACCACCTGACCCAGAGGCTCCTGTTAAGGTTGGAGGAATTCCTAAGCCTGCGTAAATACTTGTTAGAACTGGTTGGTATTTCTCAGAACCTAAGAACTTATATGCCTGAGAGTTGCTTTCTGTAAACTTTAACTCTGGCCCCCAAACAAAGTCCATTGTACCACCGCCAACATTTGCCGCTAATAAATTCTTAACCTTATCTAAGCCAGCCTTGGTCGGAACAATCTTGTTATCAAAGTCTCCCAAAGTCCAAAGTCTTACTTGACTAATTGTACCATCCAATGCGGCAAGATCGGCTAATTTCATTTTCTCAAGCATCCGAATATCGTCGAGAATGGCATAAATCATGGGGTTGGCCCAAACCAACCAATCGTCTTTTTTGTAATGATAAAAGAAGGTGTTTGAAGAATCTAAGGGTAGTTTTCTTTCTCCATCTTGCACTCTTTTCTGAATGTCTGTTGGAAGTGTTTTAAATACTGCGGAATTATTCTGAGTATTAAGCAAAGAGGTTCTAGTGTATTTAGAAACGTTTAAATAAAACTTAGGGCTTCCGATAACCTCACTACCTTGTTCAATGTCTATGGCGACAGGATTTAAAAAGTTATAAGACCAAGGAATCTCTCTTTTAGGAACCTTAGCAAAGTCAATCGTTAGATCCGCTCCTGCGGCACGTCTTATAGCATCTTCTTGCTTCTTGTTGATTTTTGCAGTTCTTCTTTGGACTGCAACATTACCACATCTGTATAAATAGTTTAAAAACCTTTCAGATCTATCGTATCCACCGACATGCTTAAACCATTTTCTATAAAACTGTTCAATGCTTTTATTAGGATGAACCAACACCAACCCCTGACTAGCAAAGTCACTCATCAAGTCAATAACATTACGAATAATACCAACCTTATCATATGATGCCATGCAAGCACCCATAATTCTTTTCTGCCTAACGGGAATGGATTCACCCGGTCTGAAAGCGTCATAATCCGATCTACCAAAGGACGGCCTAACGCTTTTATTAGGCTCAATATCAATATATGTTTGCTGGTTTGTAGTACCCGGAGTTCTGTTAAGCCCAAAGCCATGAGCTTGAGACTTGTATACAGCACCATCATAACCATCTAAGGTTTCGTTCTGATATATCTCTGCGAAGTCTTTTGAATCGCCAAATGTTTGAAAGAGAGGGTCGCTCATTTATATTAGTTCCTTGTCAATGTAACTGCAATTAGACTG
>Ga0233413_10001374_pt1 | contig 10707 bp, 11 predicted proteins | sample Na_anoxic_6_MG_FD_189019 | JGI IMG/M metagenome (GOLD analysis project Ga0233413, IMG submission 189019) | Seawater microbial communities from Saanich Inlet, British Columbia, Canada - Na_anoxic_6_MG | ecosystem: Environmental > Aquatic > Marine > Inlet | place: Canada: British Columbia... | reverse complement strand
TCACCTTGTCGCCGCGATTCAGCCAAAGCTTCGTGTAATCCATTAAATCCTTTTCGGTCGCATTCTTTTCCTCGTCCAAAAGTCGTGTGATCATAACATACCGATCTACCGCCAGAATATCGGTAAAATGCACAAGGACATCTGAATTTAATCCAACTTTAACCTTTTCCACGTCGTGACCAATCTCTTGAAAATGTTTTGCCGCCTGACTGATCAGGGAATCGACTTGTGGGTCGATCTTGATAAAGTCAAGAGTTGGACTGAATGCAATCTTCAGTTTATTGGGATTTTTAGGTTCAGTTTTGGGAATATGCTTATGCTGTAAAGGATCTATGCAATCCCCCCGTGCCAAAGCAGAGTACAATAATGAAACGTCTTGTATCGTCCGAGCACAGATCCCCTTTCGATAGAAAAATTTCTTACTTAGAGGAATCTGATGTTTTCGATCAATGGGAATCATACCTTTCGTCGGAACTAAGCAAGGGATTCCACAAAAACTGCTAGTTAAGCGAAGTGATCCGTTGTAGTCCGTGCTAACTCCCAAAGCTGCCTGTCCCGAGGCAACTGCGACAGGAACACCTCCATTGCCCCCTCCAGGGGAGAATTCAGGATTCCAGGGATTGCAACAAGGGCTAGAAAAACCATTCACTGTGTCAGGATAAAGAGAAAATTCCGAAAGATTTGTTTTTCCAAGGATAATCGCTCCTGCTTCTTTAAGAAGTGAAATTATGGTTTCATCTTCTTTGGGAATGTAATCCTTGAGAATCGAGGATCCAAAAGTCGCTGGTATACCTTTCATATTTATCGCGTCATGAACAGCAACTGAGATTCCCTGAAGTGGAAGAGGCTTTTCATTATTTTGAATAGATTGATCAATTTTTTTAGCTTTTTCAAGCGCGTTATCTGAGTTGATAAATAAGTAAGCGTGCAGTATGGGATTAATTTTCTGAATTCGATTCAGATATTCCTCTGTTAATTGAACGGCAGAAATTTCCCGGTTTTCCATCATTTTCTTCTGCTCTACGGCGTCTTTAAAAAGATTATTGTTATTTATCATGGTTTACTCTCAGGTTTCCGTTAGCAAAGAAATACTATTTTGCAAAATTTCATCCAGGGTTAATTCCCCTTTTGCAATTTTCTCAAAAGAAGGTCCATACAATCGGTGATATAAAACAATCGCTCCTATTAAGCCCAAAGCAAATTTCGGATCGATTGCATCTTCACGCATGAACTGAACAGTTCGAAATTGAATCACATCATCAATCGCATTGTACTCGAATCCGGGTAGATCTACGAGAGTATTAAAAATACAAACCGAACTTTCAATCTGTGGAACAGATTCGTTCTGAATATCAATATTAAAATGCAATAGAAACTCGATCCTGATATACAGAGGGTGGCTCTCCGGATCTTGTCCTTTGGAGAAAGGGATTTGGGGAATAGCTCGAATCTCTACTCTTTGTTGCTGCCACTCATCATCCAGATTAACGAATACTTGCAAAACATCTAATTCATCTTCTGTTCCCGCCTCAATAAAAAGAACATCATAGTTTTCTTTTTTGAATTCTTCACAGAACTTCTGCAAAATTACTTTTCCTTTATTCATTACTTCCATCACTTAAATTTGGTATAAATTTCTGTTCTAGCTCCATCTTTTTATGCAACTTCTTAGCGCGTTTCGCAAAAACTTTTTCATCTTCACCCAGAACCGCACGTAATTCTTTCAGCAACTCTTTCTTATCTGTAATTTTATCGAGATCAATCCAAAAGATCTCCTTTAATATATCACGAGTTTCAGGATCTATTTTGGTTGGATCATCCAATACGAGCCCTTCTACAATAGTTTTCGCGATATCGACGGTTCCACCGTTCGGAAGAATGAGCTTCCCCTCTTCATCGATAAGATCGGAACCGAACGCACTCTCGAAAAAATCTTTTCTCTCCGCGTCGGATAATCTCTTTTTGTAGACTTTTAACTTTTCGTCCCAAAGAGCAGCTTTTTCTTTGGCTTCTTCAATTTCTTGATCTAATAATTTGAGCTTTGCCTGAAGCTGATTCTCTTCTACGAATTCAATTTTTTCGGATTTAATTTTTTCGGATTCAATCTCAAGGAGACGTTTGCTGATTTCCAATCTCTCCTTTTCTTTTGCGATTTGCTTTCTCTTATGCCATAACATAGGAATACTTACCCGAAGCACATTTAGATGCACCATTCGCATCGTTTCTCGAAAGACATTGGGCTTATTCTTATACAAGATCACGAGCCCAACGACAATCAAGCCTATGGCTAATAATGCGAGGCCTACTCCCGGTAGAAGAACTAGGGTCCCAACAAAAATGGTGATCACTGCTATTTTTACGAGAATCGTAATTACTAAACCAATGATTGTAAGAGTAGATCCTGCAATACCTAAACCTAATGCCCATCTTGAACATTTTTTTATAAAGCTAGTTCTCTTGCTCTGAAGCGTCTTTAATGCATTTCGAGTCATAACAGAGATCGTTTCTTTCTTTTCACCTTCAACACCTCTGCTAACAGCTCTATCTCTTCTTTTCTGAAGAAGTCTTTCGAGTTTTTTTACATTTTCTTGGAGAATCAATCCCTTCAATTCTTTTCGAGCTGTTTTCCTCGATGACGGATTATTAAGTTTTTCTGCAAATATCTTTACAGCTTCTAGTCGGTCGTCTACATTTAGAACAAGATCCTCAATCGGATAATCCAATGAACTCAATTCTTCTGCGATATCATTCGGTAGTTTTTCCGATAGATTTTTGATCCATGGAACTATTGTTGATTCTATAACAAAAGTTCGTTCCGCTATTTGAGGAGCGGATATTTTCTCTTCGGCTACTTGCACATGTTCATGGATACTGTGCAGGTCGCGAGCACCCGAATATACTTTATGAAGTTGGGGAATGATCGCAAGGGCGTTGCCGACGATCAAACCGACCGATGCGATTTGTGTGAGCGCCCCTATGGCAACAAGACCTTCATCAGAAAGTAGTGCTACGTTTGTTGCTAGAAAGAGAGTATCGGAAGTGAATTTCGAGCTTGCTGAAAAGATACTGATCTGTTTGACAACTAGATCTAACCTATCTTCTTCATCCAAATGAATTAACACTTCAAACTCTGCAATTTTTTGAAGAAGGTCAGCTTTATCATCTTGACTAAGTATTTTATCCTCAGCCCGGTCTTTTAATATTTCCACCAGGTTCTTTACTATACCAATTCGCTTCTCTTTAATGAAGAGCAGCTTTTCTCCGACTAACTGGTCATGTAGCTTTACTGGTTGAGATAGTGTCCCGGACGCAAAATACAATAATTTCCCGAGAATGAGAAGATCTGCATTGGCAAGGGGTAAACCACCACCACCAACCTTTACAGCATTGAGTAAAGGATCCAAAACAAGAAAGACTTCCCCCACCATTTTGGCATAATCCAGCTCAGCCTGAACAAGACCTGCTTCTGCTTTTTCTTCCTGAACAGATTTTGCCTGTTCCAAAACCTCGCTTATGTCCTGACCATCTTCAATCATCTGCGAAAGTTTCCTCCAATAGGAGGGATTAATAGTTGTTCCGACATCCAGAAGCTGATCTAACAGTTGAAAATAGCCCTCAGAAAGCTCTATCGGTTCAGCTGGTGTTGGGATATGCTCGGAATCCGCCGGGTGCACAGACAGAGCCTTTGTTTCTACAGGCTGTGCAAGACCTGGTGTCTCCTCAGGAACAATGACTCTTGACACCTTTGAAGTTTCGTCACTTCTATCGACAGGATGAACCATAAAGTAATCTCACTCTATTTAAGCAAAAAATATCTGCGTTGTTTCCTTGTCTTGAAGGTTCTCTACATGCCGCTCCAAAGAAAATTCCTTTGCCGGAGCGGCAACTAACCCTTCAGCTTTTTTGCTCCAATATTTTAAACGTCCGATAAAATTTCGTAGCCTTTCCTGGAATTCCGGATAGGTAATCGTTTTTTCATTCATTTTCTCGAAGAGGATTAAAGATTCAAGATCGGAAGCATAGGCTAGTACTGCATCACCGGTTTCCTTGCCAAAAAGATTTCCCTCTAAAGCAGCCGATGCGATTTCAGCTTCCTTATCTTTAGGTATATGATCGATAGAGGCATAAATATAAAAATGCACAGAATCAATGGATCTTTCAATTGAAATAAGGAGTTTATTCTCAATGGAAAAACTACAAACACCTAAGTTGTTTAATTGGAGCTTTTTGCCGATTTGATTTCCTTGCTCTTCGAGTAAATCGTCTAGGCTCATTGGCTATAATTCCCTTTTTCCTCATACTATACTAAGAAACTTAATTATCAAAGGGGCAAGGATATTGGGTGTCCAGACTCCTGCTTATTAACCGCGAAGGAATTGATGGGCTGAACAGTTAGAAAAAGAGTTCAGTGTTATACTCCTTGAGTATTAGAGGTTTGCTCCGGCAGCGGAAATTTTAATCGCTAGTTTATTAAAAAATGTTGCAGTGTTCGCGCCTACTGCCGATAATGATACAATTGATGCAGCTGCGATTAATCCAATCATAAGAACGTATTCGGTCATTGTAGAGCCTTTGATATTCTTCGCTTTTATGGTTTTCATGGCTTGGTCTCCTACGCAACGTAATTCATTTATCTTAATTGAGATACTGCAATTAGGATGCCAAACAGAATTATTAACAAGAATTTTTGGATATATTAGTGAGCTTAAAAAACACTAATTGAAAGTATGAATGGAATACTTAAATACTTGAAGATAGATCGCTTAAAGTTGATGCTAAATCCGAAAATATATAAAACTTGTTGGTTCATTTGAACAATTTAAACCACCTATAACCCAGCGCCTTAAGAATAAACTAATGTCTGCAGGTCTTTTCAAAGAGTATCAGGCTATATTCTCAGAGACAGAAAAAAAACCCTAAAAATAATTTATGGAAAGTGTTCAAAAACATGATCAAGGTTCCAGGAAAGGGCATGTATCCGAGGAGGAACAACCGTCTTTTTTGGGCAGTCTTTTTAAGGATTATCTAGGTAGACCAAGTGACTTGGAGGTATTCAATTTCATCAATTTCATCTCCATCTATCTACTGATCTTGATACTGATTGCAAATTCAAATGCGACAACTTGGTCACTTTTAATCTACCCTCTACTTATTGTTTTTGGGTTCAGAATGAGGAACTCCTGGAAAGAAAAAGAGCGAAGAGTGATTGCTCACAGAATTCCTTTCTTTGCAGATGCTATTGCGAACGCACTTGCCGTGGGATGTACTTTAGAGCAAGCGTTTGAACAGTCTGTGTATTATTTCAAAGGGGATTTTAAAATTGGCTTTGAAAGAGTGATGCTTAAGCATTCTTTTGGGAAAAAAATTGGACCGATGCTGAAAATCCTCGATGATAAATTCCCCAGAACAGGCCTTAAGTATTTGATTTGTCTTCTTGAAGAATATGAAGATCTGGGGATCGGAATTAGTCCTCTTTTAAAAAAAATTGCCGAGGCTTTAAAAATCAAAGAGGAAGAAGAAGAAAAAATACTCACTATTCTCTCAGGAGGTAGTAGTTATGCAAAACTTTCAATCGGAGTATTTGCATTGTCCTTTTTTGCTTTTGCATTCTTGCTGAAAGAGCAGGTGCATCTTTTGATCGGTCCAAAGCTCAAGCCTGTTTTGATTGTATTAGTTTCATGGGCGGTTATAGGAATGATTTTCGTTATACGAATCACATCGATTCAATTTTCGAACCATTTAGCTCAACGTCCTTATGTAAAAGCATTCATGGATAAAAAACAGTGGACGATTAATGAACTTCTGGACTATTGCGGGATCCAATCGTATATTCCTATATGGCAACAAATTCTCCTTTATTTCCCTTTAATTGTTGGATTTGGCTTTTCGTATCTTATATCTATATATAATCCCAATTTACTGAATATTCTGGTAGGTTATGGTCTGGGGATAGTGATTGCACGTTTTGGTATTGAGTTTGTTCTTAAAGGTTTAGTAGAAGATCAGTTGATAAAAGCAGTAGAAACGTTTCCGGATTTTCTTGAGGTATTTACCATCGGATTGAACTCAGGGCTCAATCAATACAAGGCTTTTGAGTTTGCTGAAGATGCAATTGAAGGGACAGCCCCTGAGCTTTTAAGAAAGGAGCTTACACGGACCAAAAGTTCCATTATTTGTGGGCAAAATAATGCAAAGGCATGGCAACGTCTTCTTAAACGACTTCCATTTGAAATGATTACAGATTTTTGTGAATTGATGATCATTTCTCCCTTGCATGGGGAATCAATTATCAAATCCATTGAGCAATTAATGACCACATATCAAACGAAAAAGATTACAATGGTGGAAAAAACAGCAATAAAATTGGGTCAATATGTCATTCCGGTGATTGTTCTTTCGTTCTTTCCCTTATTTCTTTTCTCAGTCTTCGGACCATTGTTTGTCAAAGTGATGAGTTTATTTCAAAAATAAATCGATCACTCTTCCCTTTCGAATCCTTCCACAGTTAGATTTGCACCTCCGGTTGCGTCCAGTAAACCGCTCAATTCCCCGCCAAATATCAGCACTTTGGATATAGGAACTGTTGCAGTCACTTTGCGTATGGATCTCGGAGGAGATCCTCCAAGATTAATGCTGCTTACCGTTACAACAACGGAGTCTACAAAATCATCTGAAAAATCAAGGCCTACGAGATAAGCATCTACACATCTTTTAAAAGAGAGTGGATGATCTACGCGAGCGGCTTCCCTCACGGCACCCGATAATGCTTGCCGAGCATAGAGATACCATCCGGATTCCAAGCCTCCGAGAAGTAAAACCATATTCATGACAAAAGCAAGAGCGACCTCGACCATGATTGCCCCTCGAACTTTTCTTTTTTTCATAGCCTTAACTCCCATTAATCATAAATTGAAGTTTCTCACTATTGAATAAAAATAAGTATAAAACAGCTATTGTAATCAAGGAAGAATAACATCCATAGGGAGACTCTTCATGAAGTAAAGTAGAATCGATTTTCTTCATCCGAAGAAAAAAGATGCTGAATGCTGTGATGATGAGAACGAGAAATGAAATAAGTGTAATCGGAACCAACCACTGAAATCCAACAAGAGCACCAATAGCGGCATTCAATTTAAAGTCACCAGGAAACATTCCGTCGAATCCTCTAAAAAAGCGATAGACCACATTCATAGACCAAAAGAATCCATAACCAAAAACCGCCCCTAAGATCGCTTGATGACTCGGAACAAACACAGGAAACAGGGATGCGATTAAACCTACCCATAGCAATGTTAATGTAAATTGATCCGGAAGGATTTTATGTTCATAATCAGTGATAAAGCATCCGATCAATAGAGTCGTAGCAATCAATACAAAGACAGTAGGTAAATGAAGTCCAAACAAAGCTAGACTGATTCCGAAGAGTATCGCTAATCCAACCTCCAGAATGAAGAGCCGTTTTCCAAGAGGCTGATGACACTTCTTACATTTCCCCCGCAATAGAAGATAACCGATGATAGGTAGATTTTCGAAAAAGGATATCGGCTCTTGACAGTTCCAGCAATGAGGTTTTTGGAAAAATATCTTCGGGAGATCCTCTGGCTCCCTCTCCTCGTCATCATCCAGAAGAATCCCAGGTAATAGATTTAATGTAAGAGCAAGAAATCGTCCTACGTAAGCCCCAATAATGGCAGCGATCAAGATATTGGCTAATGAAATCATCTTAAATCCTCTCTCATGTAAAATTCAATTTTGGATTGAGAGGTTTAGAATGTCAAGATCAAACTTGCGAGAGGTTTGCGCTTAGGTTGATGCGTATGCGATCTTCGCGGTTAAAAAGTAGGTGAACGGCAGCAATCAGAACTCAGAACTCATAATTTAGAACTCAGAACTCAGACCTTAGGCAATCTCTCTTAGGAGCCTCCAGCCATACCACATCAAGATTCGGATCCAAATGTAGATCATGCGAAGGATATGAATAAGCTTCTTGATAAAACGACAAATTGCAAAATACAACATCTTGAGATACTTCCAAATCAACTTCGGAGCTGCTTTCACCTTCGGAATAATCCAAGCAATTGCCTGCCTAGCTCGATCACGAAGGGAATCATAAAATCTCTGAAGGATTATACCCGCTAGTTTTGCATGATCTTTGAGCCTACGAATCCTCTCAGCAACACTCTCAGCAAATTCCTTGATCCCATTTCCAAATTTCATGGATCCATTTTGGATCGGATTTAACATCGCAATAAATGGAACCTGGATCGCATGCATAACTTGATGGGTCATCTGAATCACAGGATTTGCAACAGTTTCAAACACCTTGGATGCAGTCTCCGATGCTTTTGACCCCAGACCCTCTACTTTCTCTTTCCAGCTTCCGGCTTTTTCCTTTCCCCAATCAGACAACCTTTTCCATTGGTCGGCTATCCCCTCCATCCGAGCATTCATCCATTTCCCAACAGGCTCAGTGACCACTTGAGGAATTTCCATAAGGCGATTTTTCAAAGGAACCAAGATCTCGAATGGTTTTTTGACCACCTGAACCAATCGCTCAGCCCCTGCATCCAATTGCTTCCCCAAATCAACCATACGGGACTGTAACCAATGCAAAGGTTTAACAAGCTTCTGATACGACTCCTTTCCCAAAGCACTTAAGTTCTCTCGCATACGATCTGTCATTTGGGAAGAAAGCTTCTTAAGTTGGTCTGATAAATTCGAAAAAGCTTTTTGCAAGTGACTTGCTCGTGCAGAGATAAACTGAGATAGACCTTGGCTCCTCTGTAAGAAGTTATGGTATTGATTTTGAAGGGCTTGTCCTGCTCTTGTAAACGGAGAGAAAATCTTGTTTAAACCGACACCTACTCTTGTGCCGATTTGTTTCGCTGCTTCCCCTAAGCGATTCACTTGTTCTCCAAGGCGATCAGTAGCTTCTTTAAGTTTTGCTAAACCTTTTTGGAACGGTTTTGAAGCCAGCTGAGCCATTTCAAATAGGAACGGAAATCCATTTTGGATGAGCCACTTAGGCGCTCCATAAAAGAATAGATAAGGTGGTAGCATGAGGGCCAAAAAGGCATATTTTCCCGCTCGAGCAGCTAAGGTAAACCGTCCTTCCCGTGCCGCGGAATTTTGCGATAGAAACTGACGCCAAGCTTCTCTTTCCATCCTATGTGTAGAGGATTCCATGCGATCTTTCTGGTAGATTTTGGCACGATGCTGCTTCAACGCATCGTTATTTGCGATTCTAGCGTCATATGGGTTCGAGTAGGTGTCGCACCGACCCATTGAATCTCTGTAAATGCTTCCGTCTGCCATAATTATAATTATCCCTAAATAACCCCTATTTTACCATTTAATTGTAAAGAAATGATTAAATTTAAAGTAATATTTTGAATTCGCGACCTGACTATCTTCATTTATTTTCTATGAGAGGGGGTGATTCGAATTCTCTTCTTGCAGATATTTAGAGTTCAAGCTATACTTATATCCTTTCGAAAGATGGAGATTATATAATGGTTAGGATTAGCAAACAGGAAGAGAGGAGAAATCGTTCTCCACGTAAGCATAAGGCACCTTCTGTGAAGACAGGGTCGAAGAAGGATAATTTGCCAAATGGTTTTAAAGAGCACACAAATGCCTTTGAAGGAGAGCTAGCTTCTCAGGTATATATCCCAAAGATTAAGTAAATTAAGAAGAGGTTTAAAGATGTCCAGACATCCAAGTTATGGAAAAAGTAATAAGGGCGGCAAGAAGCGAAATGTATTGAAGCGTTTTGAACGCGTTGATGTATTGAAGAAGATTGGTCGTTGGGATTCCGATAGTAACAAGAAAGTTACCGGATTGCCGAAGACACCCGTTCTATAAGAAATTGACTATTTTCACAAATTTTCACGTCATAAATGAGCTAATTATGCTTATTTATGACTTTTTTGTAGGTTCAGAGTGAACATCTATATTTTCGATGAACAGAATTCACTTTCTATTAATTCTACCCAGGTAGAGTCCATTGTATCGGCTGTGATTCATTTTGAAGGACAGTTGGTACATGAGGTTTCCGTTCATATTGTTGATACTCCTACGATCTCGGCACTTCATGCTGAGTATTTTGATGACCCCTCCACTACAGATTGCATATCATTCCCTATTGATTCTCCAGAAGAAAAAGAGTATCGTGTGCTAGGAGAAGTATTTGTCTGCCCTGAGACTGCGATTACCTACGCGAACAAGCATGAAGTTGATCCTTATCGAGAGACAACCTTATATATAGTTCATGGACTTTTGCATTTAATGGACTATGATGATTATCCGGAGGTAGTTGAGTTAATGCGAGAGGCTGAAAAGAGGCACATGGGCAATTTGCGACATTTAAATTTATGTTTAACTAAGGGGGAATCTTGAGTATAGCTGTATTGGTCAGTTTTCTTCTGATTTTTTTGGTAGGTACGGCGTTTTTGACAGCGTTAAATAGTTCATTTCGTCGGATTCATAAGGAAGATCCCAGAATTAAATCAATCGGGAAGAGGTTCTTTTATCGGCCGTTTCATCTTTTCTTTTTTCCGGAGCAGGAGTATGAAGGAATTTTCTTTGCTACGATATCAGCTCTTAATATTACCAGATTTGGATATGCCACCTGTGCAGTCTTAATTTTGTTACAAATCGATTGGATTTGGCAAATCCCCATGACGCTTCTCTTTTTGCTTATTGCTT
>Ga0233413_10001373_pt1 | contig 10710 bp, 11 predicted proteins | sample Na_anoxic_6_MG_FD_189019 | JGI IMG/M metagenome (GOLD analysis project Ga0233413, IMG submission 189019) | Seawater microbial communities from Saanich Inlet, British Columbia, Canada - Na_anoxic_6_MG | ecosystem: Environmental > Aquatic > Marine > Inlet | place: Canada: British Columbia... | reverse complement strand
GTAATACTTCCTCCCACGTCTGTTATTGAAAGGTGTACACGGCCGTCTGAAGTACTAGATGGGTGTCCAAAATGAAATAGTGTTTGTTCGTTAAAATTAACACCTCTCCACTTAAACCAGCATAGCATACTCCAAGCATCTGTTGCTGTACCTGTCATATTAGGTCTATATAATGGAGTATTATTTTCTTGACCAACTATTGAGTTTATGTAATGCACTTGCCACTGGCCATCTGCGCTATACGTATTTATAAAAGCCGCTGATACTATTAATGTTATATTAATAGTGTCTTCTCCATAATAATTTGTTACTCGACCTATGAAATTATATATTCCTGCACTTAAACCTGTTCCACCAATTATTGTTCTATGGTTTCCTTCTAGTGTAACTACTCCACTAGGGAGATTATCCCAACTATATGAAACTCCATCTGTTGCTATTAAAGTATAATTAATTGAATTTCCAAGTGTTAAAAATATAGTTGTTGGGCTTGTAATGTTTGGCGCATTTCCAGAGGCTCCAATAACGCTAGAAAATAATGTATTAAGTTCATTAATTGCTGTTGCTTGAACTTGCGTTACTTGTATGCTATTTATATATATTGTAGATAAAATTAGCTTATTTACAATAACTAAGTTTGCTCCTTTAAGCTGTATTCGTATATTATTTACTCCATTAGCAACAGCCTCAATTATATTTATTGGATATGAAGAATTTATACTTGTTCCCAATACACTAAAAATTATTGTAGTTAAAGTTGCGTCTACTGTAAAATACATTTGGGTTTCCGAAAAGACGATTGGTAGTGTTATCGTATCTAAGTCAATTGCTTGAGTTATAGTTATAAATCCTAACTTGGTTGACTCAGCAGCTGAGATTGTTATAGTATTTCCTTCTAATATACTTCCAGCAAGTGTACCAAAATCTTTATTAAAAGCAGTATTTTTAACAAATATCGGTTCTCCACCTAAGTTAGATAAAGAAGTAACTGTATTTGTTACATCTGACAGGTTATTAGTAGATAGCAAACCACCGCTGTTTGTACCAGCATTAGAAAATAATGTATTTAATTCTAAGAGTGCTATTTCTTGAACTTGTGTAACGAGACTACCGTTTATGTAAGTTCCAGTAATATTTAGTTTATTTACACAAGTTGTCAGTCCTCCTTTTCTTTCTATTTTTATACCAGCGTTTCCATTTTCAACAGCCTCAATAGTATTTACTGCTTCTGTTCTAATAATTGCCTGTGTATTTACATCATAAAATATTATTGTAGAGCCAGTTGCATCTAATGCAAAATTTAAAGTTGTATATTTTAAAGAGGAGTTGGGCCCATGATCAATTACACCAAATTCAACAATACTTTTTACTAAATATGTAGGAATATAAATTATTTCTTCTCCAATTGAGTTTTCTATTCCAGACGTTTTTATACCTATATAAACACTAATACTTTTTTCTCCTTTTTTAATTTCTATTTTATCTATTATTAAACATGTGCTTAATGTTTTACTAATTTTATTTGTATTTTCAGCATATCTGTTACCTTCAATTCTAGCTCCCTTTAATCCTTGAGATTGTATAATTAAAGGATTTGAAGAAGGGAATTCTAATATTGATGTTATTTTGTTGGCTGGTATATATTGTATAGTAGTAAGAACTAAGTCAGTAGCTGAGATGCTTGTATATTCTGAAATGGATGGAGATATTAAAACTGTAATATATATATCTACTGTTGTTAGCTTTATCTTATCTACAACATATCCTTTTACAACAGACTCGTCCATTTTTTTAGTAGAGTAGTTATAACTGTACCCTTCTATGACGGCTCCTAATAATGAAATATTGCTATATTTAGATATGTTAGACATTATATTTATAGGCAGCCAAACCTAATAACTTGAAAAAACAATAGAGAATTAGATTCTAATATTGTTTCTAATCCAGCGGTTATTAGGAATAGGAGAGAAATTAAGAAAGACGTCGTATTTTAATAAAATTATAACTTTCTTTTACTGGACCTACTTGAGTAACAGGTAATGCTGTTATGTATGGATCAGTATATGTAAAAGGTTCTTTATTATCTTGTTTATATACTAAATCGTGAGTCATTGCTTTATACGTTGGATCGTATACTTGATTTGAAAAGGCTGGATCACGTTCAACAGTTCTTTGATAACTACTAAGTTTTGGATTTTTATTAACTAATTTTCCTTTTTTATCTTTATATTGTTTTGCAGACATTGGTCCACCAAAACCTGGTTTCTTTAAATCCATATAATCATCAAAGGTAAGTATATCTCTTCGTTTTACGTTAAATATCTCCATTTTTAAATAGTAATTTTTCTTTATGATAAATCAGCTCCATCATCATAATATAAAACATCTTGTGGATCTTCATCTAAATATTCTAAACTACGAGCAATGTGATCTTCCATTCCTTTAGCTAATTCTTCAGCATTACAAATAATTGATCTAATTATATTATCTTTATCTTCAATCATTTCACAATCTACTAAATTATATATTTCTGTTGCTAGTTTTAACTCTTCTAAACAATCATCTTCACTTTCATGTGAACTAAATAATTGAATTAATTTATCTTTTGTTTCTATTCTACCAGTCTTCGCTATTTTTTTAATTAATGCATATTTATGTTTATAAATTTGTCCATTACTTAATCCAATAGCTAGTTGAATTCCAGGATAAAAGCTAGCCTGTTCTAATAAATATTCTTGTTTATTTATTGGCTTTTTTAAACTAATATATGTATCAAAGCTAATTACACTTTTTTGTTTAATACCCATTTTCTAAATATTAATTTTACCAATTGATGTTTCATCCCATGCATCTGCTCTAAACTTAGCAGTAATTTCGTATAGTGTTGTAGACATATAATCTAGTGAAATTGCAGTTAATGGTCCATTCATAATACAAGGAGTAAATCTGAATTCTCTAAAAATATCTCCAGCCTTATTATATATTGCTAGATATATTTCTCCATAATAATCTATCTTTTTTCCTTGTAGACCAGTTAATGGTTCATATGAAAGATCTGCCCAACCGCGTAATGTATTATAAATATACATATTATTTTCATCATTCAAGTTTACTGTAAACTTGACATCTAAATCAGCTGTTGTTTTTTCTGGTTTAGATGCTGCAAATGATCTAGTTGCAAATTTATATGTTTGTTCAACTAATGCAGTCGGTGTTATTTCAGGAATACCTCCAACTGTTAAAACATGTTCTACTAAAAGATCAACGTTTTCTGTAATTGCAACAGGCGGTGTTATTATTAATTCAAACTGGTTTTGGAAAACCGGTTCATAATAATTAGTTGCTGCTCTTGAATTATTCCAATGTGGTAAACCAGCCATAATATATTTTAATTATTTTAATTATTTATCTTTAGTTTTTTAATAAACAAACGATCGTCTATTTTTTATATCTTTTTTTCTGTTTCTGTTTTTTCTTTATCTAGATCTTTTGTTTCCTTATTAAATAGACTATCATAATCTGCATCTACTATTACTGCAACTCCACTTGATCTATTTGAATATGTTTCAACTGAAACGCTATCTGCTTTAAATGATAAGACAACAGATGGTATTAATGTTTTAAAAATTTCATCTTCTCTTTTTTCAATTTGATCATATGCACTCATGGTACTTAATTTTTCTCCTGGTATAGTAAGACTGCTACTTCCATCAATCTTTAAATTAAATTTACTCCACGTTCCTACTGTTTTACCAAATGCTGACTCAACTAAGCTTGTAGAAGCCTTTAGTGTTATTGATGGAGAACCTGAACTTAATGAGCTTGTCGAGACTTCTCTAAAGACAATTTTATTTGTTGTAAGTTTTATAGAATAATATGTATTTTTGAAATACTTATTATTTATTTCTATTTTATCTGAAGTTGAAATATTCCCAGAACTAGTTAATAGTTTTTCTATTTCTTCTCCGTATTTTGGATTTACAGTTTTCTTAATTATCTCACTAGCTAAATCAAACTTTCGTTTTAAAATAGCTGCTTCACTTAAAATTATATAGGTTAAAGTTGCGTCTCCGGAAATAGTTTTAATATCTGGGAAAAGATCAAGCTGGTGTAGGACGGCGTATGTATCTTTAGGATTAAAATTAGAATGTCCATCTTTAATTTCCCATACTACTGAATGGCTAAGAATTGCTTGAAAAACAAAACCGCCATCTTTTTCACTTACTTTATTTTCTAATAAGTGATTATTTTTTTTTCTTTTTACCGTCACGAGTTCTAGTATAATTTTTCCAAAGCTCATTATAAATATTACACGAAGCTCCTAAAAAATTCATAATCCCAACATATTTTCGTTTGTCAGTCCCATCCATTTTTGCAATCTTAACACCAATTTTTTTAGCATCATTGACTGTTAGTTCTTCGTCAGGGTCTTTTCCTACAAGTTTTTTTAGATCTCCTTTTTTTTCTAAAATGGAAAATCTATTAAACTTAGATATTGCTTTTTTCATCAATTTAAGATTATTTATTTGCTCTTTTCTTTTTTATACTTGCTAAATGTTGTTTAGTATATTTATCCAAGTATGGGGTTTTCTTTCCTTTAATAGGACCTACTATTAAACCCTGATTAATCTTAGATTTATCTGCTGCGTTTTTATTAGCAAGATTTGCTTTACCCTTATATGCTGCTTTTTTAAAGCATGCCATAAATTGATTATAATTCATTACTGGATTACTCATTTATCTTTAATTTTTTTATTATTTATCTTTATCTCAATCGATTTTTTTTAGTATTCTTTAATCAAATAACTATTTAACAATGATAAGAGCAAATTTTATTCTTTTTGATTACCGAAATAAATATGCTAATGGCCACATACTATATCAACCATACCTAAAATCACAAGACTTATATAAAGTTGTATGTTGCATGACTAATATGTGTATTGGATATTCTAAAAACCTAGGATATGTTGAATTTAACATTAGCTTAGATCCACTACAAGAAATATATAAAGTCCTAGTTGAAAATTAAACAATAAATTAAATGTCAAAAATTGAATTAGAATATACCCCAAGAATACAGCAAACACAAATCTTAAACTTTGTTAAAGATTCAATTACTAATAACAATAAATTCATAATGATAGATGCACCAACTGGAGTTGGAAAATCATATGCAGCTATTATGATTTCTGATTGGTATAGAAAAAATGTAACCACGGATGCTAAAATTGATATTATAACAAACACTAAAATTTTACAAGATCAATATACTCGTGATTTTAATTTTATTTCTACACTAAAGGGTAAAAATAATTATTGGTGTAATAAACAAAATATGTCATGTGGAGATGCTGACTTTTTAAATAAAGCAATAAACAAAAATTGTAGAAATTGTGCACATAAAATTGCAAAATCTAAATTTGCAAGAAGTAATATTAGTTTAACAAACTTTCATTTGATAACAACATATCAAATGTATTCTGAAGAGTTTTTTGAAAAACGGAATGCTAAACTTTTAATTATTGATGAAGCACATGGATTTGAAGAAACATTTTGTGGTTTTATTTCATCTATTTTTTCTAAGAAAAGCTTATCTGCTTTTGATGTATGGTATGAATATATGGAAGATGATTTAAATAAAATCAAAAACATTAAAGAGCTTTCAGAATATACAAAAAAAGTTATTGTTCCATTATTAGAATCAAAAATAATTGATTTAGTTGATCAAGCTAAAAATACAAGAGGAAGAAAAAAGAAATTAGATATTATCAAAAAAGCAAATCATGCAGATAAATCTATGTGTAAGTATAATAGGTTTATTGAAGATTCTGATAATTTTGATACAAATTGGATTTTTGAAAAAGACTTAGATCAATATGGAAATATTAGAATTTTAGTAGAACCTGTTTGGGGAAGTATTTATTTAGAAAAATACTTTTGGAAAAACTACGACCATGTAATTTTTATGTCAGGCACAATTTTAAACAAAGACCTTTTTTCTAAAATCATGGGAGTAGATACTACAATTACTTCATATCTTTCTATTCCATGTCCGTTTGAAGTAACCAAGCGTCCTGTGATTTATGTTAAGTTTGGTAAAATGTCATATTATAACAAGGCAAAAACATTTAAGCGGGCAGTACCTATTTTAAATAGGATATTGGATAAAAATAAAGAAGTAAAGGGTATTATACATACATCAAACTATGAATTGAGTACATGGCTAGAGCGTGATATTACTAATACTCGTCTTATTTTTCATACATATAAAACTAGAGAAAAGAGTTTACAAAAACATATTTCTTCAGAATTTGAAACTGTTTTAGTTTCTCCATCTATGATAAATGGAATTGACTTAAAGGATGATTTATCTAGATTTCAAATAATTTTAAAAATTCCATTTCCTAATCTAAAAAGTAATAAAGTAAAAAAACGATTAGCAACTAATCCTGATTGGTATTCATGGAAAACATTAGTAGATCTTTTACAAGCATACGGTAGATCTATTCGAAATGATGGAGATTGGGCAGAAACATATATCTTAGACGAATGCTTTGATCAAGTATTAAATAATAATGTACCAGAGTATTTTAAAGAAGCATTAACAATTAAAATTTTAAAATAGTGAAAAAAACAATAGAACAAAAATATCAAAAATTAACTGATATTCAACATGTTTTACTAAGGCCATTTATGTATATTGGTTCTATTTCATCACATACTGAAAATATTTATTTATATGATGGTGAAACTCTTTGGAACGAAGAAGTTGAATACAACCCAGGATTTATTAAAATCTTTGATGAAGTTCTTTTAAATTCAGTAGATGAACATAAACGTAATTCTAAATTAAATCAACTTAAAGTAACAATTAATTTAGATACTTCTGAGATTTCTATTTGGGATAATGGAGGTATTCCTGTTGTTTTACATAAAGAACATAAGGAGTGGATACCTGAATTGATTTTTTCAAATCTAAAAGCTGGATCTAGTTTTGATGATTTAGAAGATAGAACCGTTGCTGGAACAAATGGTGTTGGTGCAACCTTAACAAATATTTATAGTAAATCTTTTTCTATAACTACGTGTGATGGTAAAAAGAAATATCATCAGGTTTTTTCTAATAATATGCGAGAACGCAGTAAAGCAAAAATAACTAGTGCTAAACGTGGTTTTACTAATATTTCATATATTCCAGATTTAGAAAAGTTTGGACTTTCTGAAATTAATGAAACAATATATTTTATTCTTTTTAAAAGATGTTTAGATGTTGCTAGTTGTAATTCTAAATTAAAAATACGTTTTACCAAAATACAAAACAAAAAATCAAAAGTATATAATTTATCTTTTTCTACATTTAAAGAGTATATACAATTATTTACTGATGACTTTTTCTATGAAGAATCTAAAGATTGGAAAATAGGTTTTTCAAAGTCAGATGATGGTTTTAAAAATGTAAGTTTTGTTAATTCAGTTTATACAAAAGATGGTGGATCACACATTGATTATATAACAAATCAATTAATTAGTATCCTTAGAGTATTAATTAAGAAGAAGTATCGAGTTGAAGTTAAGCCAAATGATATAAGAAATTATTTAACAGTGTTTATTAATTGTACAATTATTAATTCTTCATTTAGTTCACAGACTAAAGAAAAGCTAATAACTGAACCTCGAGATTTTGGAACAACACACCAAGTTATCGAAAAAACAGCCAAGTCAATTTTAAAATCTGAAATTGTTGCTGATATTTTAGCTTGGATTGATCGAAAGAATCAAGCACAAGAACGAATACAATTACGTAAATTAAATAAAAATTTAGATAAAAAACAAAGTCCTAAATTAATTGATGCACAAAAGAAAGGAAATCGATCAAAATGCATATTAGGTATATATGAAGGATTGTCTGCTTTATCTGCTGTTAGAAAATTTAGAGATACTCAAAGTATTGGAGCTTTTCCATTAAAAGGAAAATTTATAAATGTGACAGGTATGAAAAGTTCTGAGATTATTAAAAATAAAGAAGCAATTCAGTTAATGGCAGCTCTTGGATTAAAATTAGGAGAGGAACCTAAGAACTTAAGATATGGCAAAGTTTATATTTATACTGATGCTGATCCTGACGGAAATGCTATTGCTGCCTTATTAATTAATTTCTTTAATAGATTTTGGCCAGAATTATTTGATCAAAATAGAATTTTTAAAGTAATGACACCATTAGTTGTTGCTAAAAAAGGTAAAAAAACAATTAACTTTTATAATGCTTCTGATTTTTCAAAATGGCTTGATAAAAACAGTTCATCTTCTTGGAATGTTGAATATAAAAAAGGATTAGCTGCATTAGAAGATTTAGAATATGAAGAGATAATAAAAAACCCTAAAACAATTAAATTAGTAAACGATATTAAATATAAAGAGTCATTAGACGCTTGGTTTGGAAGTGATTCTCAACCTAGAAAAGAACGAATTTTAAATGGAAACAAAGACAGTAACTAATTATTTAGATCAAGATTATCGGGAATATGCAGTATATGTTGTACAAGAACGTGCAATACCTTCTGTAATTGATGGTTTTAAACCAACACAGCGCAAAGTAATATTTGTTGCAAATAAAGTTTGGAAAAAAGGTAATGAAAAAGCATTAAAGATATTTCAAATTGCTGGAAAGGTTGCAGCTGATGCTAATTATCATCATGGTGATGGTAGTTTAAATGGTGCAATTGTTGGAATGGCACAAAAATTTAAAAATTCAATGCCAGTATTAGAAGAAATTGGACAGTTTGGTTCACTTAGATCTCCAGAAGCAGGTGCACCTAGATATATTTCAACTAAACTTCATCCTAACTTCAGAAAGTTATATATGGATTTTGAATTACTTAGTCCTAAATTTGAAGAAGGTTTTGAAATTGAACCAAGTTATTTTTTACCAATAATTCCAACTGTTTTATTAAATGGTAGTCGAGGAATTGCTGTAGGATTTGCTACAAATATATTAAATAGAAACCCAATTGATTTAATTAACGCATGTTTAAGGGAATTAGATGGAAAGAAGTTTAAAGATCCTATTCCATGGTACAGTGAGTTTTCTGGAGATACTATCCAAAGTGCAGAAAATAATTGCTCTTGGACATTTAGCGGAAAATATGAAGTTAAAAATACAACGACTATTATATTAAACGAACTTCCGCCATCTCAGACATATGAAAAATTTGATGTCTATTTAAGTAGATTATTAGAAAATAAACGCATTACTGGAATAATAAATAACTGTAAGTCCAATATAAATTATTCTATTAAATTCAAAAGAGAAGATCTAAAACGGTTAAGTAATTCAAATAGATTAAGTAAATTTTTAAAGCTAGAAGAAAAACAAACTGAAAACTTCACAACATTAGATGAATCTGGAAATATCAAAATATTTCAAACAGCAACTGAAATAATAAAATATTTTGTTGCTTTTAGAGTTAAATATTATGAAAAACGAAAATATTGGATAATTAAAAAAATAGAAAATGAACTTTTAATTTCTTCAAATCGTGCCAGGTTTATTTCAGATATAATAAAAAAGAAGTTAAAAGTAAATAACGTTCCTAGAAGACAAATTATTCTATATTTAGAAACTGCTGATTATGATGAAGTAGATAATTCATATAATTATCTTTTATCAATGCCAATATACTCTTTAACTAAAGAAAAATATGAATTTCTTATTTCACAAGTAAATAGCTTAGAAGTGGAATTAGAAGAAATAAAAGCGACTAATCATATTGATCTATATAAAAATGATTTAAAGAATCTAAAAAAATCAATAAAATTATGAGATTATTCTATAAAAGAAAGGTTACATATAACTTGACATTTGAGGATGGGGACTTACTTGTAACTTGGCACGAGATGCAACAACATATTTCTTATTCAATAAATGGCTCTTCTCCTGGATATTTTCACGATTTGCCTTATTTTAAGAATCGAAATCCTAAAATTGATGAATATTTAATCAAAGAAGGAATCGCTAAAGAAGATAGTTATGGTGCTTTAGAAGTTACTGAAAAAACAAAAGAGTTTGTAGATAACTTTAATGCATTAATTAATACAGCTAAAGCTGAAGAATGATGCTATTTTTAATATGCATGATAGTTGTTATCTATACTTTATATATAATTTTATATGAAGATACTGAGTAAGAAATGAAAGAAGAACTGAGGTGTATACGAATGGTTTGGTGCATTTGTTTTACAATATTAATTATATTAATAATAATTACAAATACTAATTAAATTGTTTTGGTAATAAAAATTATAAATGTATGTGTTTATTTAATACTACTATTATTAATAATAGATATTTTTTATTCATTATACATTTATGGTTTTTCAGAATATCTACACACCAAAACATTTTTTATTATATTACTCTTTACAATAAATAAAATTTTAGAAAATGTCTTTGGAGTTCAATAAAAATGAAAAAGGAGAAAACATTAGTCCACATCTTCCTAAAAATATAAAAAATTTTCTTATTGATATTGATGGTACAATTACAGAGGATATTCCAAATGAAGAGCCAGAACGAATGTCTACATGTTTACCTTTTCCAGATGCTCTTGAAACTTTAAATAAATGGTATGATCAAGGACATAAAATCTGTTTTTTTACTTCTAGAGTGGAAGAACACAGATTAGTTACTGAAGAGTGGTTAACTTTACAT
>Ga0233413_10001371_pt1 | contig 10715 bp, 21 predicted proteins | sample Na_anoxic_6_MG_FD_189019 | JGI IMG/M metagenome (GOLD analysis project Ga0233413, IMG submission 189019) | Seawater microbial communities from Saanich Inlet, British Columbia, Canada - Na_anoxic_6_MG | ecosystem: Environmental > Aquatic > Marine > Inlet | place: Canada: British Columbia... | reverse complement strand
TGAAATTCAATCGCGTTTAAGTTCAAACAACGAAAAGTTGACAATTTTAGTAAACCGTCACGATGTCAAGTTGGAAGAACACGACAAAAGATTGGAAAAAATAGAAAGGTAATTCATAAAAAAATCAAGGAGATATTATGAAACAATTTTTCAAAGATCACACTGGCAAATTGTCCATGATGCGCCTTGGATTTTTTGTCTTAATCATCGGTTCAATTGCGTTTGCGTTCATTCATCCGACTGAATCGGTTGGCTATCTTGGTGTTATTGGTTTGGCACTTGGGATGAAATGGCAACAGAACCACAGCGAGAATAAAAACCGTAAATCATGAGAGAAATAAAATATATTGCATTACATTGTTCAGCGACAAAACCGTCCATGGATGTACCAGTCGAAAGGGTGCGTGATTGGCATTTAAAACGCGGTTGGTCGGATATTGGCTATCATTACTACATACGTCGAAACGGTGCCATTTTTTTAGGTCGAGATTTGAAAACACCTGGAGCGCACGTTCGCGGATTCAATCGAGATTCAATTGGTGTTTGTTATGAAGGAGGAATCGATGAAAACGGCAAAGCGGAAGATAATCGAACGCCGGAACAAAAACAAGCATTGAAAAACTTATTGATTGTTTTAAAACAACGTTTTCCGGATGCGGTTATAAAAGGTCACAGAGATTTTCCGAACGTATCAAAAGCGTGTCCATCTTTCGATGCTGAACTTGAATACAGCGATCTATGATCAAAGCTGATTTGATAAAGTACGGATTGACGGCCTTGATCACGTTTTTTGTAGTGAAAGGATTTGACATTGCAACAGATACCACAGATGAATTGATTCAGGAAAAACAACATTTAATTGACAACCTGAATGAATTGCGTGTTCAATGGGAATTGTCAGAGGTCAAACGAAAGCATTTGCAGGAGCAAAACAAATTGAAGGACATAATAATTTTACAACATGAAACCGATCACGATTCACTTATTTACAAAATCAATCACGCTAATGATATTAATGATTTTCATGTCATTGACAGCATCGGCACAGAACTTCTCAACGAATTGCGCAAACGGTGACAGTATCAAACAAATTTGCTTTGATGATTACGCCATTCTGATCAGTTACGCAATCAAGGGCAAGGATTACGACACAGTCACGACCTTGTTAAAACAGAAGATTGACAATTTGAATCAGGAAATAAAAGAATGCGACAATCAACAACAGGCATTGATTGAGGCGACAACAGAACTGAATCAATACATCAACACACTTGAAAACAAATATGCCGACAAAACGCGCCGTTTGAAGTTTTCACGGTCTATAAATTACACAGCAGGCGCAACGATTGGAATTCTTTTGATATTACTGTTCACCTAGCCAAGAACAAACACGACAGAGTGCGTCGCCTTGATTGGTCGGCGCATTTTTTTTGACTTGGTTTGTTTTTATTATTATAATTATTAGTATATTTACAAACAAATTAAAAACAAAAATCAATTTATTATGGCAAAGAACATCATCAACATCACGCCGGACATGGCGAAAACATTGGAGAAAGTTCGAAAGAAAACAAAAACCAAGTTGAACAATGAGGAAGCAATGGAGCAGGCCTTGAAAATGTTAAACAAATTAATCTAACACATGAACGGACTAATCATCAAAAAGGAATTCAAAACGACGAAGATTGACGAACGCAAACGATACGACGGTACATCATATTTTCATTTTGAAATAATGGAAACAGAAACGATCGGAGGCATTCACATGGACGTGTATGCAGACACACAAGACGACGCGTTCGCATTGCGTGACAAAATCTTCAAATCATTAACTGAAACAAAAACGGCATGAAAACACATTTCAAAAAATTAAGGAATCCCGATTATTTGGGTAGTTGGGATTTGACCGACGAAAACGGCAATTTCAAAAATCGCATCCTGACAATCAAGGACGTAAAAAAACAAATGGTCCATGATGGTCGAGGTGGCCAAGAAGAATGCGTGACGGTATCATTCGAGGAATCAAAGCCGATGGTAATGAATGCGACGAATCTTAAAACGATTCACAAGTCATTAAACACACCGTACATTGAAGAATGGGTTGGTAAAAAGATTGAATTAACCGTTCAGAAGGTCAAAGCATTCGGAGAGATGCACGATGCGTTGCGTGTTGTTAAAACGTCGCTAGAATTGAATCCTACACATCCGAAATGGAACGGAGCAAAGAAAGCAATCGAAGCCGGAACAGTTACGATTGAACAAATCAAAAAACAATACACGTTGACACCTGAAAACGAAAAACTTTTGACCGATGGAAAATAAAGAATTCAAAATCCGGTGTTCAGCGATTGGACAGATAATGACAGGGACAATCGGATTGACTGAAAAACAATCGCAAAAGCTGAAATCGTTGACAGATCGACATTTAAGTCCTGATTCAAAACCGTTGACGGACAACATGAAATCGGAAATGAACGACCTAATCGACAGGCGAGAAAATCCGACCATTCCCGAAACGTTGAAATCCTATTGTAAACAATGGTTGAAAGAGCAATTGTACGGAACAAAGAAACGAATCGAAAACAAATACCTGGCTAAAGGTTTAGAAGTCGAAGCGATTGCGCTTGAATACTATGCCGAACAGCGTGGACTTGGTTTCGTTCTTCAAAATATTGAATCATTCGAAAACGATTTCATGAGGGGAACACCTGATTTGATTTTGTCTGATGAGGTGATCGATATGAAAGCATCATGGGATTGTTTCACGTTTCCTTTATTCGAAGATGATGTTGATCGCGCTTATTGGATGCAATTGCAAGGCTATATGCATTTAACGGGCAAACGAAAAGCGCGTTTAGTTTATACCTTGCAGAACACATCTGAAGAATTGGAATGGGATGAGCCTGCAAATTATGAGGGGTTGCCTTCAAACCTACGAATCAAAGAATATCAATTCGAGTATGATTCCGAATTTATTAAACAAATCGAATTTCGTGTCCGTGTTTGTCGCGGATACATCAAACAATTAATTGAAAAAATATGAAAAACACAGTAATTTTAATAGGTAACGTTGGAAACGATCCCGAATTGGTTTCATTCGATAACGGTGGGCGCATTGGTAAATTGGCGCTTGCCACATCAAAGAAATGGACCGACAAACAGACGGGAGAAATCAAAGAACAAACGCAATGGCACAACATTGTCGTACACGGTCGAACGGTTGATGTCGTCGAAAAGTACGTCAAAAAAGGTGATCAGCTTTGCATTACAGGAGAAATCAACTACAAGCAATGGGAGAAGGACGGCGAAAAAAAGTACATGACCGAAATTGTATGTCACGAACTTAAAATGCTAGGAGGCCGAAAGCAAAGCCAGGAGCAAACGAAAACGGAAACAAAAACAGAAGGCGTTGGAGATGATCTACCTTTCTAAACCTTAAAACTAAAAACATGAACAGAGAAAAATTCACAAAGGAACTATTCGAGGCGGTGGAAATCGTCACAGGCGTGACAGAGCAACAAATCAAATCACGAACGAAGGCCGGATCAATACCCGATGCGCGCAAAATCATCATCAACATTTTAAGAACCAACAAAGACAAGTTCGAAAAAAAAGCATCATGGCGATCAATTGGGCTTGAGGTTGGTTATGAAGGTTGCGGTCCTCATTCGTGCGCGATCACCATGAATAAAAAGGCTTTGAATTATCTTGATGTTGATCCTGAATTTCAAAAGGATTATAAAAAAGTTTTGATCATGCGCCATTTTATAAGCAAGTTAAAACGAATTGACGGTCAACGGGTTCGGAATTGGAAAGTAAACATACAAAGCGGTGCATTCGTCGTGAGCGTTTGCAATGGCAAGAATGATTATATTGATGCGCCAAAGATCAAAGCACCAAAAGGATTCGAAATCCTGCGTTCGTCAGTATTGGAAATAAACGGACGACAAACAATTTTTAGATATGTCCTAAACTGTAAAAACTAAACATATGAAAACGAATCAACACATCATCAATGCGCCTGAAATCGGACCAAATCAACGTTGGAATGTTGACGGCTATATTTGTGGGCGACACGTTCGGAAATGCCCTAGACCGTTCGAACAATGGAATACAATTCAATACATCGGACATTCAAACGGGGCTTATCACTTTATCGGAAACGGGGACAAGGTTTTAATCTGTTCAATTCAAATTAAATAATTATTACTATATTTGAATTATGCAGAAAGCCACAAGGATAATCATTGAATCAAAACAATGTCGGGAGGCATCAACAAAATATTTCCCGATTGATCCTGATGAATTATTCAATCAAACGTGGCTGAAACTAAAAGAAAAAGAAATCAAAGATCCGAAATGGAGGCCGAACAATGCGGTCTCCTATTTTTTGAAAATGATGTATCACGAGGCGTTGATTATAAAACAAGATTTTGCGAAGCGCGTTCCGTATGAGGAAAACCGACACCAGGCAATTGAACCGGAAAAGGACGAGAGAATCCGCAGGGAAATCGCATTGATAAAATGGATCAACAGCCCGTCACAAAACGAGAATCAACTATTCTATAAAAACATTATTTTAATCACTCTCTATTCAACCGACATCAATTCAGCTTGTGAAGCCGTGGAAATGGACCGACCAACGTTTTGGAGGTATCGAAAAGAGGCAATACAAAAATTTTATGCAGACACTAATTATCGCACAACTTGTCACATCCTTGATCGTGATGATTTGGTTTGATGTATTCGCAATCGATATGCGAATCAAACAATTACTAGGATACAAACGTTGGACATCAAAAGTCGAAGCGACCAGCAATTGGCACAGGCTTTTTTTTTGTTACTTTTGTACGTCCTTTTGGATGGGCGTTCTAGCATCAATCATTACCTATCTATTGACTTTTGATTTATTAAATTGTATATTGCTAATCATATCGAACACAATCATCAGCAGATTGTTTGATGTTTTGTTCGGTCATAAATCCGTATAAAATGGGCTACCAAAAACAACAAAAGAAAAAACACTATTCAGGTGATGACCTGATTCCGTTGACTGTTCAATCAGAACTATTGAAAAGACGTGATTCAATCGAATCGGGTTCGTTATCAGGCGCAGACCTGGAACTTGCTTATCAAGCGTATGTCGAGATTGAAGATGCGTTCGGAAGAACAGCACCAAAACTTGATCGAACTTGTGGGGATTGTATCAACACGATTCAAAGAATGGTTCGAAATTGGCTGAACCGATACGATCAACGTCCGTACAAATCCGCAGTCAAAACCGAGCGCGTTGCAAAACCATTGAAGCCGAAAGCGAAAGCAAAACCGAAAGCGGAACCGAAAGATGAATTGTCGTACAAAGAAATCAAAGCGAAGTTCGATTCGATTGCACCAACATCGGTGAAGAAAACAATCAACAACGGGAAACCACCGAAGAAACAACAAATGATTGACTACCTACTTAACCCGGCACAGGATGAGGAAAAATAGGCAGTCAATCAAGCGACGTGCAAAACGAATGCACAAAAAAGCGGCAAACGGTGAACCGGTACCATTGCACGAGCGTAAAGTCAAAAAATCCATGCAGAATGAAGGCGGTTTTTATGACGGGATGCCAGGCACATCAATCGACGATGCAGGGAACAGACGAATCATTAATTTTGTCGTGACACCTGACGGAGATTCGAACGCATACATTTTCGCAAATCCGTTCATCGTTAAAAAAGCGGTGCAACAATCATTCAAACATCGGGAGATCCGTTCCCTGATCATTTCCGCAGTCGTTGACCATGCATTCAAAGCTCGATTCAATCCGTTGTATTGGTTGGTCCGAATGGCGTTCAGGTTCAAGAAATGGTCAGCAGGTCAGAAAGTGAAAAGAAGAAATCGAAAAGCAGAAAAAAATGGCGAAACACAAATACATTAAAACACCTGAAAAAATGTGGGAATTGTTTCAAGCGTACAGAAAGGACGTCAAAGACAATCCCCGAATCAAGGTTGAATATGTCGGCAAGGAAGGATTGAGAGTGAACACGCCTATTGAAAGGCCTTTGTCAATCGAGGGGTTCAAATGTTTTTGTGCTGAAAAGATAGGCAGTATCCAGGCGTATTGGATTAATCGAGATCAACAATACAACGAATTTTCACCTATCATCGCGCGTGTACGGGAGGAAATACGCAACGAACAGATCGAAGGAGGCATGACGGGGTTCTATAATTCGAACCTGACCGCACGACTGAATTCATTATACGACAATCAGAACGTGAATCAGAATGCGAGCGTGAAAATACTGAACATCGATCCGCTTGGCGACGATGAATAATTGTATTTTAGGTGCAAATTCAAAACTATGAATAGAGCAGGAGTTAGACTTAACAACGAAGAAGCTAAAGCGTTGGGCTTTGAGATTAAGAAAAAACCTAAAAAGGGCAACCCGAAGTATTTTATAACTACTAAGCAGCAGGCAGAATTAAGCCGAATAAGAGGCGAGCATTTAATTATAAAAGGCAAATCCACTTTGAAAGACGCTGACGGCAATCTAGTCATGGAATGGACTAAGACCGAAGTCGACAAAGAAACGAGGTTAAAAGCGGCTAGGGAGGCAATACAAGCTTTAATAGAAAATATCAAACCCGTTGAGCCTAGAGAGTACAAAATGCCTATCGTTCAAAGCGAGTTAATCAACCAATATACTTTGACAGATTTTCACCTGGGAATGATGGCATGGAGTGAAGAAACTGGTGCGGATTGGGATTTGAAAATAGCCGAAGAAGTTTTGTTAAATTACTTTAATTATGCGATAACAAATAGTCCGTTTGCTAGTACTGCTATTTTCGCTCAACTTGGAGACTTTCTACATTGGGACGGAATACTAGCCGTAACGCCTCAAAGCAAACACGTTTTAGACGCGGATACTAGATTCAGCAAACTTGTCAGAATCGCTATAAGGGTATCGAGGCAGGTAATTAATATGCTACTAGATAAGTATCAAACGGTTAACGTAATAATGGCAGAAGGCAACCATGACGAATCCAGCTCTATATGGTTACGTGAGATGTTTTCCGCATTCTACGAGAACGAACCAAGGGTTTTAATAGACACTAGCCCTGATCCATATTATTGTATTGAGTGGGGTGATACTTTGTTGTTTTATCATCATGGACACAAAAGAAATTTAAACAATATTGATACTGTATTCACTGCAAAATTCAAAGAACAATTCGGAAGGTCTAAAAACGTTTACGCTCATACTGGACACTTACACAATATGCAAGTAAAAGAGACTAACTTAATGGTAATCGAGCAACATAGAACGTTATCGGCTCGAGATGCTTATGCTAGTCGAGGCGGTTGGATGAGTGGCAGAGATAGTAAAGTTATAACTTATCACAAGAGATTCGGAGAAGTAGACAGAAGAACTATTAACATACGTGCTTTAATTGATTGAACAATCTCAAGTGGTAATGGGATTTTTCATTTAAAACGACATGAAACAAACAACAGCACTGCGAAAGATCGCAAAAATGCGGAAACGTATCAAAGGCGTTCAGGGTGGTCAGGGCGCAGGAAAAACGATTGCAATCATGATTTTGATCATCAATCACCTTGCCCGTGAAAAAAACAAGGAATGTTATGTGATCAGCGCAGAACTTTCCAAGATGCGTGACACGGTTTTAAAGGACACCATTAAGATTCTGCAATCATTCGGTATCAAAGCCACAATAATGGGAAAAGATCACGGACAAGCAAAGGTTACATTTCCAACAGGTTCATTCATTCGTTTCATCGGGATGGACAAAGACGACATCGGAAAGGGTTTGCGGTCCGACATCATCTTCGTCAACGAGGCAAACAAAATCAACTTTGAATCCTATCGTGAAGCAACATCGAGAGCAAAGAATATCTTTATTGATTTTAATCCAAACGCGAAATTTTGGTTTCATGACGAGATTCAGAACCGTGATGATTGCGATTTCGAAAAACTTACTTTCTTGGACAACGAATATCTGTCATTCGAAGAGCGTTCCGAAATATTACTTTATCATAAAAAAGGGTACGGCATCGAATTTGATCCTGACAATCCTGATGCGGAACATCCTGAACTGAACAAATACTGGGCGAACAAATGGCGCGTTTATGGTCGTGGTGAAATCGGTGTGATTGAGGGCGCAGTCTACGAGGATTGGGAAATCATCGACGAAATACCAACAGAGGCGCGTTTAGTTTGTGGCGGTGTCGATTTCGGTTTTGTTAATCCGGCGGCCTGGGTTATGGTTTACCGTTGGAATGGTCGCTATATTTTTGATCAAATCATCTACGAATCAAAACTTTCGAATCAGGACCTAGCCGAAATCATTATCGAATCAGGGTTTGAACACGAAATACACTACGCAGATTCAGCCGAACCGAAATCGATTGATGAAATCCGCAAAATGGGCGTCAACATTCACCCGTGCGATTCAAAAAGGGATTTGGTGAATTACGGTGTGCAATTAATGAACAAAGAAAAATTCTACGTCACCAAAGATTCAACCGACATCATTCAAGAGCTATACGGCTACATTTGGGACATGGACAGCAAAGGAAACGCCACAGGAAAGCCACAGAAAAAAAACGATCACGCCATGAACGCGATGCAGTATGCGGTTGGCACAGAGGGAAAATATGACGGGACGTATCGTTAATTTAGTTATTATTATTATATTTGATCAAATCAAAATTATTTAATAATGAAAAAAGTGAATGCAAAAGTACCACAGGGCGACGACAAGAAAGAACCGACAAAAGCACAAGGATGCGCGGCGTTGATTTCGTTTGCGATTGCGGCTGTTGCGATTGGTTATGCGGTTTATGTATTGTTAACGATTTAGGATGCTGTTTGTCATAACAACATACAACCGTGAATCAATGCTCATGTCATTGATTGAAGAACTTGCCGGGCGTGAGGTTTTAATCATAGACGATGGATCTGAATGGTCCAACGGCTTTGATTGGATGCATGGATTCAGATTTGATCCAGTAACGCAAATCCAATACATCCGAACAAATCACGAAGGTAAATGCGGATTCTGGAAAAAGTGGTTAATTGCTCAACAGATAGCACTTGGAACACGTCACGAACATTTCGTTTTCCTTCCTGATGACATTACAGGATTGGACCTTGAAACAATCGACATGATTCAGGCGCAGGAATGGGATTCGTTGTTTGCTTTCAATCTAATGAATGAGGGCGAGCGATTCCGATGGGGTGAGAAATTAACGGGACAGCCTGACGTCATTATCAACGGCAAGACATTTCGAGAATGTTGCTACGTTGACGGGTGTTTCATTACGAACAGATACACATTAGAGGCGTTCGAGGTTGAACCCGTTTCAAAATCATGGTTCAATCGTGGCGACATTTCAAGCGGTGTCGGTTATCAGATTACAAAAAAACTGACGGCGTTAGGTTGCCCGATGCTGAAACCCATTGAAACGCTTGCATATCATGGCGATCATGATTCCGTCATGCACAGAGAACACAGAAAACAAAATCCATTGATCACAAAATGAAACATGAAACTAATTGAAATAGACATTCAAGGTCTAAAGGATTTCAGCGAATCAACACGGGAGGAAAAGGATCACATCGTAAAGATTCACGAAAAAGGAATGATTCGAATCGAGTTCAAATATGCAAAATTCGCATGGCAATTGATCGACGTGAACATCAAAATAAAAGGTGGTAAGAATCTGCCGTTAACGTATGAGGATTTGATCGTGTTGGACAAAATTTTAAATAAAGAGGATTATCATTGATGGAGGCAAACGAATTGAGAATTGGAAATTTAGTTGATGCAGGAGGTCGAATCGGCATCGTTGAGCGTATAGAAAAAGACGGGGTATTAGTTCGCATCATTGAAGGAGATACAAACGAATTGATTGAACATGAAATTAAACCTATCCTAATAACAGAAGAATGGTTGGTTAATTTTGGGTTTGAGAATTGTTTAGGTGAATCTAAAAAAACAATGAAAAACCCGTTTGAAAATGATTCGAAGTTTGAAGCGATTATACAATTCTCTGATGGAGATGATTTCGCATCATTCATAATTAACGAAACGGGTAAAAGTTTAGGACAAGAACATTCATCATTTGTTCCCTTTAAAATAAAACACGTCAACCAACTTCAAAACCTTTATCATGCTCTAACAGGTGAAGAACTAACAATAAAAGAATGAAAGTAATTGGATGCATGGCTACCTACGACAAACGAGCCAACACAAGACAAAAGGCGATTGATTCGATTCAGCCGCAATTGGATGAATTTTGGTTAATGGATAATTCGTCAACGGATTTGGATAGGGCTGACAATGCAAAATTCCATGCGCTTGACCACATTGACGAACCGTGTTTCATGTTCTTACTTGACGACGATTTGATTTATCCACCTGACTATGTTGAAAAGATGATCATATCGATTCAGAAATTTAATTGCATCATCACCTTGCACGGGCGTTTGCTACTCGGTGAGGGGCTAAACTATTACAAAGCGCACAAATCCTTCCATTGTCTTGGCACCGTTCAAGAATCGCAAGTGATTGACGTGGCTGGAACAGGTGTGACCGCATTCGATACAAGATATTTCCATCCGAAAGGTTTGGCAAGTGATCCACGACTTCGAATGTCGGATCTTCTGTTCAGCTTAGAGGCCGCCAAGCAACAGAAAACAATC
>Ga0233413_10001370_pt1 | contig 10716 bp, 11 predicted proteins | sample Na_anoxic_6_MG_FD_189019 | JGI IMG/M metagenome (GOLD analysis project Ga0233413, IMG submission 189019) | Seawater microbial communities from Saanich Inlet, British Columbia, Canada - Na_anoxic_6_MG | ecosystem: Environmental > Aquatic > Marine > Inlet | place: Canada: British Columbia... | reverse complement strand
CGGCGAACACCCGCGAAAGCTTTGGTAGGAAGGCGTTGGCACAACTCCTCGAGCGCATTTTGGGGACTTTTTACCCCTACAAGGAGTGTGTTTTGAACAGTGAACTGGACTCACTGACTTGCAGCAGCTTGGACCTGGGGGGCAGAGGAGCTGTGTGGGGTGTTCAGGGACGCTCTCGAGAAGGCCGACCAACGCACTCTTTGTTTGTTTTTCGAAAAAAACACTCTTTCACAAGCTAACTCTTCCTTCCTTTGTCATCCTCTTTTTCTTTGCTGACCCCTTTCTTTTTTTAATAGAATTCGTGGCATCAATGCCTTGTTTGCCCTTTGCGAGGAAGCGGCTTATATGTCGCTCCCCATGTTCAAGGACGTCGTTGTGCCTCTCTTGGGAATGACGGAAACGGTTTTGGTTATGATTTCTACTCCTGTGGACTCCTTTAATTTCTATTCGAAACTACTTGATTTGTCCAACGACAGTACGGGCAAGCCGTTGTTTCTTACAGTGTACATGAAGCTGAGCTGTGACCGATGCATTGCTTTGAACAGGGCCGTGGATTGTAAACACCGCCTCAAGTTTCTTCCGCCTTGGAAGTCAGATGAGAAGCAGGATATGATGAAAATGATTCTCAGGGACTCTTCTGAGACTATGGTGCGAGAAAATATGGGTGTCATTCTTGACTCTGGCGCGAGTATCATTGAAGAGCGTTTCTTAACACGCTGGCTCGAGCAGCCGCGTTACATCCCTATTCATGAGCGCAAAGCAGACTGTGTGGTCATTACTGTGGACCCCAACGGCTCGGATGCCGCCACGGCGTCTGAGATGGCGATTGTTTCCACGGCTCTTTTGTGGGGAGAACGAGTGGTACGTTTTATTTTATTCTGTGTAAAACCCAACCGTAGATATGTAAAGGTGGCGCACATGACGTGCGAAAATGTCGGCTCCGGTCATCTTGAATTGCCCGTCAAAGAGTTCGTCAAACGCTCTGGGCAAGTCCGTTCTCATGAACGTCGAGAGGGCACCGGGGGCATGATGAACCTGGGCCAAAAGCGCGTCCTGGAGCGCGCGGTAGCAGCTGACACAGTAGAAGAAAAAAACGTGTTTGACGTTCGTCGGCGCCGCGGGGTCCTGCATGCGTTCCCAGAACTCGCGCTGTTCTTGGTCAATGATCTCCCCGACGTCATCCATCACCATCTTGATGGCCCCAGCAAGCCACGCTTCCATCTCCGGGCTGTTTTTTTGTAAAAGTTTCCAAAAGAAGTCGTTTTCCACGCGCTGACTCATTACCTTTGCATCGTAAATGGACGCCAGGTGGTCGGGATGGAGGCTCATGCGTACGTCTCTTTGTTTTTTGTTCCCTTGTTCTTTGCTGACACCCGAAAAAAGCTGTGGCACCGCCGAGGCTACTTACGAACTGGTCCTTGACCACATTCAAGCCCTTCGAAAGGTGCCCTTTTTGTACCGCGCCTATTTTATTTATGCCCCCGAGCGCAACATGGCCCACGAGGCCGGCCACATTTGGCATAATATCAAGGACAAGGACAACAAACTGGTCGCGATTTGCGAAAAGGACGCAGGCAATCCAGGCATATGGACTGACCGAAAAAAGAAAGTCCAGTACGCACTCAGTGCGCGAGAGAAGATCAAGAATGGTCATGTTAAGGTCATTGACAGGCTTACCGTCACGAACCGTAAGATGAACCCCCAGACAAGAGCCGACGAACTGTTCACAAAGCTCGTGGATCAACTCAGGCGCTACAAGCAAGTAGACACGGAGACCCTTGATCCCAATACTTTGATGCGCACAGGAGTCTCGGGTGTTGTAGATAAATACGGCAAGAAGGATGCTTCGGCGAGGGATGACATTGCCTTCACCTTTACCATGAACATGGGCGTCTGTGACAGACTCATGGAACGGGACTTCAAACACTTTAATTATTCAATAATCCCCAACGTCTGAAAAAATTAACCCGTTTGGCCCTTATCTTTATGGAAAATGTACTAAGGAAAAAAAAAATGGAGGTCGTGTTGCAAACAGAAGACGACTGTGCCTCTTTTAGGTTGTTTCGAAGCAATGGGACGGAAATCACTTCCTCCACAACAAAGGACCAGACAAATTTTTTTCTAGAAATACCCAATGGAAGAGGATATTTTGTTCTTTATTATTTTCAAAACGAACTCATTGGCCCTGGAATAAAATGGGATTCCGAAGTCCCCTATGGCAGAGCCGTGTTGGGCGAAAGCGGTACCTGTAAACTAAGAGACCCGTCTCAAAACTACAAAGTCATCAAAACAGTCAAAGTGAATTTCGCCGGGTCTGTTACTGATGATGAATGGGGCCCCAGCGATGATACCGTGAAGCTCGCACTGCTAGAAAGGGAACATATCAATGCGGCGTTGGCTAAAAACTTTGATTATCTCAATCCAGTGACAGAGCTAATGCACTTACCCACGTATTGGTCCACAGAAGGCCCTGTTCCCGCCTATTATTTCATGGAGATCACCGCGCCGCCCCTTGACTACGAGTTTGTGCGCAATCTCCTAAATATCGCATCAGAAATGAATGGATACACATCAAAAGCGATTTTAGAAAACCTTACTAGCGACAAGATCGCGTTTGACACCTATCGGGTTCTGACAGAGATGCTTACCATGACAGGCACCGCGTGTTTTTACAATGGCGACCGGTCGTATGATGCAGAGGACGGTTCGGAACGAAAGCCGGTTGAGCGCATGATGGCACCTTTTGGCAGTAGAATTTACCAGGGGGATTGCGAAGACTTGGCGAAAGAGTGTCATTTATTGGCCGTCGGGATCCAGCAAATGACGGACCCGGGGAAACTAGAGCCTCTAGTAACCTTCTTGAGAAGGTACGAATTCGGCATGGTCACCATTGTAGCTACCTCGCCCAGCCTTCAAAGGCGAGATGCGGCAGAAACGACGGATCCTAGTAAGTATATTTGTCACGTAGTCACATGCGGGTTCCCCGAAAGGTGGTTTAAAGGGGAGGAGACTGGACTGGAAATACTGTGGCTTGAAGCGACGAACTTTACAGAAGGTTTTCATGAGATGACCAAGGCAGATAGGGAGAAAAAGTATCGGAGGGAAGCGTTCAGGGCCACGCTCCCTGCAGAACTTCGAAAGTTGGGGTATGTTTTGCCATCCCCTGTGACTAAGAAACGGCCCAAAACTATGGCGGAACAAAGCCTCTTTTATCGATGGGTAACAGGAGTCTGGCGTCCCGGACGTGTGCCATTCAAAGTTTTCATGAAGAGTGGCAAGGTCGGAGTGACGCTTACCGAACTTCTTGAACAAGATGGCGTAACTTTAAAAAGCGTTACAGAGCCCTTGAATTCCCCAGAAGACAGGCAGCGTATTCTTGCCTGCGAACTCCCCAGGGAAAGGGCCCGAGCTTATGCCTCGGCGGAGGTGTTTAAAGAATGGACTAAAGATTGTAAATTGACGAAAGACTTTGTAGACATACGTTTGCAGCACCCAAACGAACTCACAGAAGAAGTTTGGGCGCAACTAGAACTGGTTTCGGAATACACTTGGGTCGAATGCATACAAGTGCGCAAACACACGCTCGCAACCGATGGATACCGAGGGGCCTGGCAGATTCAAATCAAAATTGCAATCAAAAAGGACGCAAAGCCCCCCAAAGAGGAGATGATAGAAGCCATGGCAATGTACCCCTAGCTCACCTTGCGATCCACGACAGCCAAAGGCCAAACTTGGGCAAGGATGGCTGAAAACATGTAAAACATGACGAGCACCGCGATTTCTGCGATCATGAGGAGAAAAGGAATCTCCGCCACATGGTCAATGTCAGAGCTGCCGCGCACGGAAATAAATTGTAGCACCAGATAAAACAGTAACACGAGGCCGAACGTGGTCACCAGGGCCCCCATTTGAATTTCTCTCAGACAGGGCGTGCCGACAAGCGTCCCGTTTGTTCCGGGGATCTTCACGGATTTCATATAGAGTATGCACAGGATCCAGTGCCCGACCTGTGTCAGAAGGGTCGCGGAGCCCCAAACAATGCTAAAATACAGCCAATCAAAGCGGAACATTTCAGTGAGGGCCAGGCTTGTGTAAACTAGTAGGGACAGATAAAGCAGAAAAACAATGCACTGGCACGCTGTCAGATAATGAAACCGGTTGATAAGGTTCCCCTCCGCCACACATTGGACGAGGAGACGCGGCATTTTTTTTTTCAGTTTTGAAAACAACTCAAAAGGTTTTCTCGTGTTAAAATAACTTTTTCGGGTCCTTCTTGTTTTCGAGTGATCAAAAAGTGTTTTCAGGATGAATCCCGAAAAATGGCTCAAGGGGCTTGTTTTCGTGGGAGTGATTGTGCTCCTTCTCCTGATCGCGATGGTCCCTGTCTATGCAGGAAGAGAAGATCTGTCGGAGAATGCGACTATCCTAGCCGCTTTTCTCTTCGTGGCCATTCCTCTTTGCGTTGTAGGGAGCACGGCAGCTATCAAAATGCGCGAGAAACTCGCAGTTCTCCCGGTCGTTCTGGGGACGTTTGTTTTGCATGTAGGAGTCCTCATTATTATGGGCCTGGAATGGGGGAACGAGGATTGCTCGGAAAGTCTTTTCGCACTATGTTCGGACAACACGAGTAACTTCCTTATCGTGCTTCTTATTGACACCATAGTACAAATTGTTTTTGTGTACCAATACTCCATCCTCTGGCGATTTTGGTGCATTTTAATCGAAGAGGCCCGACCAAAGCCCATTCCCATTATCGAAGGCGAAGAGATCGAGGATGGCGGGAGCTTCTAGACCATGGGATGACGAAACGACTTATGAGCACGCAGGGCCCAACTCGAAAGCCGGTGAATGGGGCGACCAGTGGGCGACAAAAGAGGAACAACTTCTTGTAAAGTCAAACCGGTTCGAAGACACGGTCATGGGGCGCGCGATAAAGACTGGAGAAGGGGGTTTGGCAAGAGTGTTTGTTGGGAGAGTACTGCACTTGGACGAGCCCGAGGTCCACAATTCCAGAACGCTGCATGCGAAGGGGTTCGATTCGATTGAGTACCAGGGCGATATCTATCTCTTTAGCATGGAGCAGGTGTACCCAGACAAAGTTTCAGGCGCCTGTGTCATCTGTATCGAAAAAAGGATTCAGGTGGTCCTTATTCCATGCGGGCATATGTGTCTCTGTAAAGATTGCGCCGAGCCGTTTACGGGTGCTTGTCCCATTTGCAGAGCCGATTTTGCGGGCAAATTTCGTGTTTATATGGCATGACAGAATTTGAGATAAAATCGGCACTTAAAAAAACGCGTGGGAATGTACAAGCAGCTGTAGAACTTCTAGCAAGCGTAAAAAGGGGCCCTGATGGCGAAGAAAAAAAAAATCTCAGTGACCCCGAAGAGCTTAGTGCCCCCGAAGAGCTTGAAGATTGGGCTCAGTCTTTTATCCCAAAAAATGGTCTCGAAAGAGATCCCAAAAAGGCTCGCACAGAAGATCGCGGAGAAGAGGAACCTACAATCAAAGACTACGAGGAAATAGCCGGAGACACAGAGCCGGATGACATTCTCGCCGTGAATGCGGAAGAATCAGAGCCTGAAACGAAATTTAGCCTTGACGCCCCACCTTCTATGCAACACATGAAAACTATTTCAAAACTTTTTTTGCCGGACGACCCCAATCTTAGAGCTCAATATGAAGGATCTTACATTCAACAGTGGGGGTGGCTTTTGTGGCTACAGGAACACCTGCCAGACGATACACTGTGTGTTTACACAAGTAAAACAAATCATGGGTATAATCTTTTGTATATTGACATCGAGCCAATGAAACAACGCTTCGTGTCCCCCCCTGATGTTGAAAAGCATTTATTTATTCTTCCCGAATTCTATGAGCAAGTCAAGGAGTGCCGAGCAACAGAAAAACCGCGTTTTGTCATCGGAATTCTGAATTTGCCCAGACACGCGAATGCATTGGTATTTGATTTTGACAATACGGTAATCAGTCGTTTTGAGCCACATGGTGGGGGGAAAACAACCAGGTTTCCGGCAGCCATTATTGATTCAGCGATAAGACGTCATTTGATTCTAGGTGAAGGGCTTGTTGGCTTTTCGGAGTTGGATGAACGCGAGAAAAATGATGAGGAAAAAAACATGTTTCAAGATTGGACTTACAACTCGCCCATAGATTTTTGCCCCGTACTAGGTGTACAGACAAAAGAAAGAATAAGCAAACTTCCTTTAAAAAAGGAAAACAGCGGATTTTGTTTGGCATGGGCTATGATTTTCATGCACATGCGTGTCCTCAACCCCGGAAAGACAGAAAGGGAAGTCGTTGAATATTTTTTGGAGAAGGAACCTGATGATCTAGCGCGTTTGATTAGCAAATACGCCGCATTTATGGTTTCCGCTTCAAAAAACAGACTTAAATATGAACAAGTGTATAAACAAGGCGATTGGGTTGCGCTTTTGGCCGAGTATAAACTAAAGGCTTACGGTCGTGTGGTGAGTTATGACAAAGAAACAACTAATTATTCAGTTGTTGTTTTTGAGTGGTCAAGAAACACATCTGACTTCAAAATAGGCTGGTTGCTTGTTGCAGCTGTAGGGGTAAAACCTGTCACAGACGAAACGGTGCTACAAACCTTGAGAAAAAATTACGACATCAAGATAGGGGATTACGTTGAGTACAGAATCAATAATCGTTTAGAATTTGCCGGAGAAGTCTTGGAACGATCCTCTGATATCGTTCCACGAATTAATGTGCTTGTAGAACGCGTCTATCAACGTAATAGCGACATCGGACAAGAAATTCAAGTTGCAGATTCTGTTGAGGCTAATATTGTAAATTTGAAAAAGCTTGATTTCGAAGATGGAGACGAAGTCAATTGGGTTACTGCACGCGAAGGAGTTAGGGTAGATCGAGGCTGGGGTGAGATTGTGGAGAAGATTCAACCGCATATTTACAAAGTTAAAATTCGCGGCGTTTGGAACAAAGACGACGAAGATGGAATACACATTTTGGGTGTCATGGACTTGACACAAAGTACCCATTAAAAAATTGAATCGTCGACCGGTGTACCCAGACGAAGTTTCAGGCGCGTGTGTTATTTGCATCGAAAAACGGTCCAGGTGGTCCTCATTCCATGTGGGCACATGTGTCTCTGTAAAGGCTGCGCCGAGCCGTTTACGGGCAAATTTCGTGTTTATATGACAGAATCTGAGATAAAATCGGCTTTGAGGGAAACGCGCGGGGATGTACAAGCAGCTGCAGAACTTCTAGCAAGCGTCAAGCGAACTGCGAAGGAAATGAATGAACCCGCGGGGGAGGAAAACACAGGCAAAGAAGAAAAACCCGCAAGTCCAAAAGGTCCTCTAGAACCACCCATTAAAAGAGCTCGCACAGAAGAAACTTTGAAAATTTTGGCCATTTTGATGGGCGAGAGGAACTTTGATGGTATAGAAACAAAGGCAGAGGCCCTAAAAGAATTGACAATAGAGAAAAGCGCTTTGGAAGAATTGAATCGCGATTATGGGTTGGTCCAGGGTACATTGCCCGTTCAAATAGTGTATTTTAAAAATCTCAAAATTTTTACATGCGCTCAAAACAAGCTTAAGGAGCTTCCAAAGGAGATTGGGCAGCTGAGTCAACTTGGGCAGTTGTACTGCCGCGACAACCAGCTCACGTCGCTTCCAAAGGAGATTGGGCAGCTGAGCCTACTTGAGGAATTTGACTGTAGCAACAACCAATTGACCTCACTCCCGGTGGAGATTGGGAACTTGAGCAATCTTCAGGGATTTGACTGCAGCAACAACGAATTGACATCGCTTCCAATGGAGATCGGCGACTTGAGCAACCTTAGGCTCCTGAATTGCGAGAACAACAACTTGACTTCACTTCCAGTGGAATTTGCAAAACTTTCATATCTTAGAATACTCACGGATCTAGACCTGAAAATTCAGGAGCGAAACTGGGTCATGGAAAAAACGATAGAAGTCGCGCAAAACAAAGAGACCATGCGCGAATTCATGGAAGGGGTCGAACTAGGAGCATTTGTGATGTCTTTGGAAGGAAGCAATATGTTCTTGATTCATTTTGACAAACAGGAAATGGACAAATCATCTGCTTACGTCAGAAACTTTTTGGATTTCCTCGATTTGCCCGAATACTCCCGGGTCAGGTTTATTGATCAGATAAGGGGCTATTTAGATTATAAAAAGGACCCGCACTTGTTAGCGTTGGTCTCTGTGAACGACAACACGCTTTTGCTCAACGGTTTTTTGCTTGGAACCTTTTTGGAGGAGGATTTTGATTATCATGTCAAAAAGGCGTCGCGAGGTCGGAAAAATCGTGCCGAAATTTCGTATTTGAGCACACAAAAACCGTCTGACGAAGTTTCTGAAAATTATTTTTCAGAAAAAGGAAGTTATTATTTTGGTACGATGCTGATTAAAATATTCGAATCCATGGCGCGTAAGGCCGGGAAAGAAAATTTGATTTTGGAATCTTTGCGAACTGTGCTTGAATTCTACCGAAAACTTGGGTTTACAGATATTGAATATGTTTCAGATGAAGACCCCGTGTATATACTTGCGAAAGAAGTGTCTGTTCCCCTCGGCGCGCCACTTTGGCACCGGGTACTAGAAGCAAGGCGCAGTGGGATGATGGCAGAGGCTATTTTATTATCGAGGGGCAACCTGGTGGCGGCCGCGCAATTGGTGTGGCATCGCATCAATTAAAAAATCATCTCAGATCCTTTTCACAGATGTCTTGTACCCCATAAAAACAACAGGTATCAAATAGACCACCATGGGAAACCAAAGTGCCTTCAAGGCACTCAGTGGGGGATGGGGAACCAGGACAAGGAACATCTGAACGACCAGATTCAGCATGCCGCCCATGACGAACAGGGGGAACAACCGACTCTCAGCCTGACGGATCCAAACAATCCAAACAGCGGCGGCGGCGATGAATGCGAAGAACAAGGGGACAAAGAGCGTCTCCCGATTCGCGTCCAACGCCCCCATCATCGCATAAAGCCCGACGAACGCGAGCGAAACTAGACCCACCACGACCACCGCATTCTCATGCTTCGAGTGTACGATATCCCACCCAAACAGTCCGAGAGACAGGAAAATAGGAAACGCCCACGACACCTGCAAGTGCATGGCGAAGAAACACCCTCCTGCCTGTGCCACTGGGCTCTCAAGAAGACCGAAGGAGGCAATGACGACGCCTATCGTGCGAGGGGCGAGCTGAACCGATTCAAAGCAGGCATCGCACCAAATTTGTAGGGCCAGCGTGAGGGCAATGAGAAAAGAGGAAGTTGCAAACTCGGGCCACATTGTTTTAAAAAAAATGCCTCGTTCACCCAAAACTTGTTTTTATTTAGCGAAAACGATGCACTAAGAAACAAAAAAACAACAATCTTTTTAAAAAAACAACCCTGGTCGTTTTCGTGGGCACTTAAAGTTTAGTGGGATTCGGAGGGATCCAAGAAATCAACGGCTTCCCAGTGTCTTTTTAATCTTGCAGTGTGACGGGCCTGTACAACGTTTGTCGCCCCCCACGCTCGAAGAAGCTTTAAAGCGCCCACTTGATTATACATGGCCGCATGAGTAAGCGAAGTGGCAAAGTTTCTTGCACCCCATAAATAAAGAAGTTCCATGGCCTTCAAACTCCCCGCTTTCGACGCGGAAAGAAGTGAATCGTGATAATTAGTGGCCCCCTTCTCCTTTAGAAAGATCATCACCTCTGGCTGGTCGCCCTCCGCGGCCGCCCTCATAGCGTTCTGGGCACACCACGCGCCCCATTCGATGAGAACGCCAACCGCTTCTATTTTGCCGGCTTTGGCAGCGGCAACGAGCGCCGCTTTCAGGGCGATCGCCCCCTTTTCTCGCAGGAGGTGCAACATTTCAATCTGTCCTGACTCTGCGGCATTGATAAAGGCAATGTCCAAGTCAAGCGCACCCTTTTTTATCACAAAAGACACTGTTTTCAAGTGACCGCCCGCGGATGCCCTTTGAAGCGCCTTGTTCATTTTCCTGGCTCCCATTTTCCTGGCTCCCATTTTCCTGTACCTTTTCACCAAGCCGAGCCGCCCTTCAGAGGCAGCGCTGAGAAAGACGTCGTCGAGTCGTGTGCAAAGGACAAGTCGTTCGTGTCGCCTGCAAGTCAAAGCAAAGGGCAGAGGCTCGAGAAAAGAAATGACGTGTCCAATAATTTCGTCTGGCAAGTAGTCAAACGGGGATACATCTTCTGTTTTGCTTTTCTTTACCCGGTCGAACTTCTCAGGGAAAGCCTCGGAAAAAGTTCTATGCATGACTCGATAAGTTGAGGAATGCCGTGCTTCAAAAATGGCAAGTCGAATTCAAAGAGGCGCTTCTCGGAGCGAAGGGGACCTTCGTGTCGCCTTACAGAGTCCCGAAATCACACGTGTGGGAAAAGAAGTCAGACGGGCAGAGAAGGCCGCTCTGACCGCGCAAGTGGGACTGGACCTCTCTACCGTGGGTGGAAGACGTCGGTGGAACCCCCTTTCTTTTGCCGCAGAGCACCACTTGGAAAATGCAAGGTGGCTACTGGACACGCTGAAGAAAAATGGAAGTGCTTCAGATGTGTTACGAGAAGGCCGTTTTACAGAAGAATAAGCGTCACAAAACTATGGTGAAATGCCCCCCCTGAAAGAACTTAACACAAAGACGATGCTTTTGACTGAAATGCATATAGAAAAAATC
>Ga0233413_10001369_pt1 | contig 10718 bp, 10 predicted proteins | sample Na_anoxic_6_MG_FD_189019 | JGI IMG/M metagenome (GOLD analysis project Ga0233413, IMG submission 189019) | Seawater microbial communities from Saanich Inlet, British Columbia, Canada - Na_anoxic_6_MG | ecosystem: Environmental > Aquatic > Marine > Inlet | place: Canada: British Columbia... | reverse complement strand
TGGATGTATGAGTAACGCCATGAAAGAGCATGCTCAAGAACATGCAACGCCACGCCTGATTGTTGAAATACATAACAAAATCAATGGTGTGTGGCGGAGACGAAGGGATTCGAACCCTCGAGACCCTTCCGGGCCTACTCCCTTAGCAGGGGAGCGCCTTCGACCACTCGGCCACGTCTCCGCTGACCGCTATACAAGGCGCGTTATCCGATGAACAAGGGTAAAAACTCCAAGTTCTCGAAAAACTTCGCCTTAAGAGGGGGCTAAATTCGAAAACTTACTGACAAACTGAAATGTCCGGCGCTCGCGCCAGTTATCAGACTGCTGGATTTATGGGGGCCAATATACGCGCCGTCGGCGGTGGCTGTCTGAATGGTGGCTTTGGGAGGGGGGAACGATCACGGCAAAAATCGGCGTCTTGACGCAAAAGGCCCGGTCATCTGACCGGGCCTTTTGCGTCAAGAGTGTCTCGTTATGCGCGGCAGAGCCTTGTCTTAGGTATTGAACAAGAAGTGCAGCACGTCGCCGTCCTTGACGGTATAGCTCTTTCCCTCGGCGCGCATCTTGCCTGCTTCTTTTGCAGGGCCCTCGCCGCCCAGCGCAACGAAATCGGCATAGGCAATGGTTTCGGCGCGGATGAAACCTTTTTCGAAATCACCGTGGATTACGCCTGCCGCTTTGGGGGCGGAAGTGCCTGATTTTATTGTCCAGGCACGGGCCTCTTTCGGGCCAACAGTGAAATAGGTTTCGAGGTGCAGCAGCTCATATCCCGCCCGGATCAGCCGGTCCAATCCAGCTTCCTTCAGGCCCATTTCCTCAAGGAACATGTCTGCCTCTTCAGCTTCCAGCTGGCTGATCTCTTCTTCGATCTGCGCAGAGATGATCACATGGGCATTGCCCTGTGCGGCGGCCATTTCCGCAACCTTGGAGGAGAAATCATTGCCTTCGGCGGCTTCGGCTTCGCCCACGTTGCAGACATAGAGCACCGGTTTTGTGGTCAGCAGCTGCAGCATGCGCCATGCTTTGGCGTCTTCCTCGTCAACATCCACGACGCGCGCGGGGTTGCCAGCCTCCAGCGCCTCAAGCGCCATGCGCATCAGGCGTTCCTGCTGGACCGCTTCCTTGTCGCCGCCCCGCACCTTGCGCACAATGTTCTGCAGGCGTTTTTCAATGCTTTCAATGTCGGCCAACATCAATTCGGTATCGATGGTTTCCGCGTCGGCAACCGGGTCGACGCGCCCTTCGACATGGGTGACATCGCCGTCTTCGAAACAGCGCAGCACATGGGCGATCGCGTCGACTTCACGGATGTTTGCCAAGAACTGGTTGCCCAGCCCCTCGCCCTTTGAGGCCCCTTTGACCAAACCGGCGATATCGACGAATGTCATGCGCGTCGGGATAATCTGCTTGGACTTGGCAATGCCCGCAAGGGTGTCGAGCCGGGCATCCGGCACCGCCACTTCGCCCACGTTCGGCTCAATCGTGCAGAACGGGAAATTCGCCGCCTGAGCGGCGGCCGTGCGGGTGAGCGCGTTAAACAGGGTCGACTTGCCGACATTCGGCAGTCCCACGATACCCATTTTGAAACCCATGCTGGCGTCCTTTCGCGTCAATTTGCGCTGTCCTATGACCTGATTGGCGGCGGCGCAAGGGTTTGACGCCGCAGGGCGGCCTCTTGCGCCGCAAAAATGGGGATTCTGGCGGATTCAGATCAGGTCCGACATTGATTTCCGGCGCAAGGTTCGGCATTGGACAAGGCAACATCGCAAGAAGGCAACGCCATGACACGCATCGACGCAAGTTCGCTGACCTCAAAGCCCAAAGTAAGAAGGCTTTCGTTTCTTATATCATGGCCGGCGATCCTGACGCGGATACCGCACTTGAGATCATGCGCGGTCTGCCCGCTGCCGGGGTCGATGTGATCGAACTGGGACTGCCCTTTACCGATCCGATGGCCGATGGCCCCACGATCCAGCTTGCCGGTCAGCGCGCATTGGACGCTGGCATGACCCTGCTCAAGACGCTTGAGATGGCTGCGACCTTTCGCAAGCAAGACGACACCACGCCGATTGTCCTGATGGGCTATTACAACCCAATCTATTCCATGGGCGTTGACAAATTCCTGGCCGCCGCAAAAGAGGCCGGCATCGACGGGCTGATCATTGTTGATCTGCCGCCCGAGGAAGACAGCGAATTGTGCCTGCCCGCGCAGGCCGCCGGTCTGAACTTTATCCGCCTGGCCACCCCCACCACCGACGACAAACGTCTGCCGAAGGTTGTCCAGAACACATCGGGTTTTGTCTATTACGTCTCGATCACCGGGATCACCGGATCGGCCGAGGCCGATGCAAGCGATGTGGCACCAGCCGTCACCCGCATCCAGCAGGCCAGCGGCCTGCCGGTCATCGTAGGCTTTGGCGTCAACACGCCCGAGAAATCCAAAGCGATTGCATCTGTGGCAGATGGCGTTGTCGTTGGATCGGCAATCGTGTCCCGGATCGCAAAGGGCGACAGCGTCGCCGAGGTTCTGGCCTTTGTCAAAAGCCTGTCTGACGGCGCGCACGCGGCCTGATCTGCTATCGGGGCCTCCAAATGATCACGCCCTTTTGTTCTGATTGATCTTCTTTCCCCTTATCGGTAAGAAAAGATGACCAATTTCGGAGCAAACCGCATGCCTGTCATCACAAACATTGGCGACCTCAAACGAATCTACGAACGGCGCGTGCCGCGCATGTTCTATGATTACTGCGAATCCGGCAGCTGGACCGAGCAGACCTTCCGAGAAAATACATCCGATTTTGACAAGCTGCGCCTGCGTCAGCGGGTTGCGGTCGACATGACGGGCCGCTCTACCGCGACGCAGATGATCGGGCAGGATGTCGCCATGCCGGTGGCGTTGGCCCCTGTGGGGCTGACAGGCATGCAACATGCCGATGGAGAGATCAAAGCAGCCAGGGCGGCAAATGCGTTTGGTGTGCCCTTTACCCTTTCGACCATGTCGATCAATTCCATTGAAGATGTGGCAGAGGCGACCAAAGCGCCCTTCTGGTTTCAGCTCTATACGATGCGTGACCAGGACTATGTCAGCCGCCTGATCCAGCGTGCCAAAGATGCGCAGTGTTCGGCGCTGGTCATCACATTGGACCTGCAAATCCTTGGCCAGCGGCACAAGGACTTGAAGAACGGCCTGTCGGCCCCGCCAAAATTGACCCTGAAAACCATGGCAAACCTGGCGACAAAATGGGCATGGGGCATAGAGATGCTGCAAGCCCAGCGGCGTGAATTCGGCAATATCGTGGGCCATGTGCAAGGCATCTCGGACGCGTCAAGCCTTGGGGCCTGGACTGCGGAGCAGTTTGATCCGTCGCTTGATTGGGACAAGATTGCCAAGATCAAGGAACAATGGGGCGGCAAGGTGATCCTCAAAGGCATTTTGGACGCTGAGGATGCAAAGATGGCGCTCAAGGTCGGGGCCGATGCAATCGTGGTTTCAAACCACGGTGGCCGACAGCTGGACGGTGCCGTCAGCTCCATTTCCGCGCTGCCGGCCATTCTGGACGCCGTCGGCGATCAGGTCGAAGTGCACCTGGACAGCGGCATCCGCTCTGGTCAGGACGTGCTCAAGGCGATTGCCATGGGGGCCAAAGGCACCTTTATCGGCCGCGCCTTTATCTATGGACTGGGCGCAATGGGTCAAAAGGGTGTGACCACAGCACTTGAGGTCATTCACAAAGAGCTCGATACCACGATGGCACTGTGCGGTGAGACGAAAGTCAGCAATTTGGGCAAGCATAACCTGCTGATCCCCGAAGATTTCGGTGGGCGCTGGCAGAAGTGACCCGGCTTTGCTAGGACTGGGGCCATGCTGATTTTCTTGCGTCATAAGCTGGCCTTTCTGGCGACCCCCAAAACCGGAACGACCGCAGTCGAGATGGCGCTAAAGTCGCGGGCAGAGATCGTTTTCTCCAAAAGCCGCAAGCATATCACGGCATTGCGCTACGCCAACAAGATCGCGCCGTTTCTTGAGGATACCTTTGATGTGCGCCCTGCCTCTGTGGCGGTCATGCGTGATCCGGTGGACCAGATCAGAAGCTGGTACAAATACCGCAGCCAAAAGCGGCTGGATGGCACGGAGCTGAGCACCAAGGGCATTTCCTTTGATCAATTCGTGCGCGAGGTCATCTCGGAGGATGCGCCGGCGCGCGCGCAGATCGGGCGTCAGTTCAATTTTCTGACCGACGGGCGTGACAGGGTGATGGCAAACCACATCTTTGCCTACGAACAACAGGAGGCATTCTTGATGTTCATGTCCGAACATCTGCGCCACCCTGTCGAACTGGCCGCCAAGAACATCTCGCCTCGGATCGACGCGCCCTTGGATGATGAGACCCTGACACTCTTGAAACAGGCGCGGGCCGAGGATTTCATCCTCTATGATGCGGTCATGGCTGCGGGCGGTCATTTACACACAGCGGTTTGACCGGCAGCCAGCAAGGGCAAGGTAGTTTGCCTGACAGCCACCGGGCTTTTTACTCTTTCCACCTCGGCAAAAGCCGTCTATATGCGCGGCTTCACGCGGGACTACAGCCTTGGAGGAGTCCCGCCCTTACAAATATTGGAGAATACAAATGGCCGGAGAGATTCCAGATCTTGAAGCCCAGGTACGGACGGGGACAGGCAAGGGCGCCGCTCGTCAGGCACGCCGTGATGGCATGGTACCAGGGATTGTTTTTGGTGGTGACACAGATCCACTGCCAATCAACATCCCGTTCAACAAACTGCTGACAATGCTGCGCAAGGGCCGGTTCAAATCCACCTTGTTCAACATGAAAGTTGAAGGCCATGATGACGTCCGCGTCATTTGCCGCGACGTTCAGCGTCACGTGGTAAAAGACCTGCCAACGCATGTCGACTTCATGCGCCTCAAGCGTACCACCAAGATCAACCTCTTCATCAATGTTGAAGTTGCTGGTGAAGACGTATGCCCCGGCCTGAAAAAAGGCGGCACATTGAACCTGATCCGTCCAGAAGTCGAACTGATGGTCACCGCAGGCGATATTCCTGAATCGATCACCGTAGACATCTCCGAGCTGCAAATTGGCGACAACGCGACAATCGCGAACGTCAAACTGCCAGCAGGTGCCAAGCCTACAATCGACCGTGATTTCGTGATCGCGCAGGTTTCCGCGCCATCCGGTCTGGCATCCCAGTCCGATGACGATGAGGATGAAGCAGCCGAAGAAGTCACAGCAGAAGCAGAATAAGAACTCGCTCCCGACGGGAGCCAGTCTGTTCGGTAATCGGGGGTCGCATCAGCGGCCCCCTTTTTTATGGTCCATGGGGACAAACGCCCACCCCGACGATCACGACCTTGGCAGCAACATGCCCAATGCGACCAATTCGCATTTTCATCCCCGCAGCGCTCCGCTAATCTTGGGTCAGCGCAGGAGCATCCAGATGAAATTGATCGTAGGCCTTGGGAACCCGGGCGGAAAATACGCCCGAAACCGTCACAACATCGGCTTTATGGCCCTTGACCAGATCGCATCTGATCACGGGTTCAGCCCGTGGAAGGGCAAACATCAAGGCAGCATCAGCGAAGGACGCCTGGGGCCGGAACGCGCGGTCCTGCTGAAACCTGAAACCTTCATGAACAATTCGGGCCAATCGGTCCAGGCCGCCATGCGGTTCTACAAATTGGAGCCCGCCGATGTGATCGTTCTTCATGATGAAATCGATCTGGCACCGGGCAAGGTCAAATGCAAAACCGGCGGCGGCCATGCCGGACACAATGGCCTGCGGTCCATCCATGCTCATATCGGGCCCGATTATGACCGCGTACGCCTTGGCGTGGGGCATCCCGGTCACAAAGATGCGGTCCCCGGCTATGTCTTGCGCGACTTTCCCAAGGCGGATGATGCATGGCTTGACGATGTCCTGCGCGGCATCAGCGATGGGGCCCCCGATCTGGCCCGCGGCGACACCGCCAAATTCATGAATGCCGTGGCATTGCGGGTCAATCCGCCGCGTTCGGGGACCGGCAACAAGAACCCAAACACCAAGACAGCCCCCGCCAAGCCGCCAAAGCCGCCCATCCAGCCCTCAACCTCCCCCGATCCGGTGCCCGAGGTTGAGGCTGCGGCTGAGCCTGAAAACCAATCCCCCTTTCAAAAACTGCTGGACCGTTTTCGGTGACCCTGAGCCAAGCCTTTGCAGCACAGGCCGCCAGCTGCACCCAGATGGGATCACCCTTCATGGGGCAACTCATGTCCCTGCTGGCCAGCCATTGGCCTGCAGACAGCGCCTTGGGCCGCAAGTTTGCAGGTTTTCAGGGTGATATTGGCCCCAGCGGTCATTCCCTTCCACTGCGGATTGCGGCCGGCCTGCACGCCTTGGTCCTGAACAACCGCGCCCCTGAACTGGCCGCCGTATATCCCCCGCACAGAGCAGCGGATCAGGACCTGCGCGAAGCGGTGCTGTCGGCACTGGCGCGCCACGAGGCCTTCTTGCTGGATTGGACCGACAGCCCGCCGCAGACAAACGAGGTCCGCCGCTCTGCGGCTCTGATTGCTGGCGCACATGTCGCTCTGGGGTATTTTGACCTTCCGATCCATCTGTCAGAACTGGGGGCCAGCGGCGGCCTCAACCTGATGTGGGACCATTATGCGCTTGAAATCCAGGGCCAGCGATTTGGCCCTGACAGGCCTGCCGTCCTGTTCACACCAGACTGGGATGGCCCACTACCACCCGCCGCGCAGCCAGTGATCGCAGCCCGACAGGGGGTTGACCTGTCGCCGCTGGACCCGCGGCAAAGCGATCATTTGTTGCGTCTGACAGCCTATCTATGGGCGGACCAGCCTGACCGCCTGACCATGACCCGCGCGGCAGCCGCCATGGCCACGGCCAAGCCAGTCCAGGGGGACGCCGTCGATTGGCTGGCACACAGGCTGGCCAACCCGCCCGCGGGTCGTCTGCACCTGATCCAACACACGGTCGCATGGCAGTATTTTCCCGCGCCGGCACAGGCGCGCGGCCGCGCCCTGATCGAAGCGGCAGGTGCACAAGCCAGCACAGATTGCCCGCTGGCATGGCTTGCCATGGAGACCGACGGCGACACGACGGGCAAGATCGGTGCCGCCCTCACCCTCAGGCTATGGCCCGGCGATGTGACAATTGATCTGGGACGGGCCGATTTTCACGGCCGCTGGATCAAATGGCGGCATCCGGCATAGACCACGTCCCTCTGGCCCCTGCCCCCGTCCTGTGATTGAGTGATCCTGAGAAACCAGGGAGAGACAGATGCGCATTTTCGGAAAATGGCTTGGCCGTATCCTGCTTGCACTTGTCTTGGCGGCCGTGGTGATCGGCCTGTGGAAACGCGAGGAAATCACCCGCCTCATGGCGGTGAATTCGCTCTTTTCTGAGGAAAAGATCGTCGCGAACTTCAGCAATATGGGATCCGCCTTCCTCAGCACAGCCGTCAGCCGTGGGAACGGCCCGACCAGCGCCTTGGATTATGGGCCAGAGGCGGTGCTCCCCGAGGAAATCGAGCCATGGATCATAGAGCGCGACGTGACGGCATTGGTCGTGATGAAGGACGGCAAAATCGTCTATGAAAATTATTTCAAAGGCACCGGCCCCGAAGACCTGCGGATCAGCTGGTCCATGGCCAAGAGCTATCTCTCCGCCCTGGTCGGCATCCTGATCGCCGAAGGCAAGATCGCCTCGCTCGACGATCCGGTGACCAAATATGCCCCCGCTCTGCAAGGCAGCGCCTATGACGGGGCCAGCCTGCGCAATGTCCTGCATATGGCCAGCGGCGTGATCTTTGACGAAGACTATCTGGACCAAAGCTCTGACATCAACCGCATGGGGCGGGTCTTGGCCATGGGCGGCAAGATGGATGATTTCACCACGGCCCTGCGGGGGACTTTCGCTCCTCCGGGCCGGCAATGGCAATATGTCTCCATCGACACCCATGTTGTCGGCATGGTGGTGCGCGGTGCGACGGGACGGCCCATCGCCGAATTGCTCAGCGAAAAAGTGATCGTACCCTTAGGGCTGGAATATGAACCCTATTATCTGACGGACGGGGTCGGCACGGCATTTGTGCTGGGCGGCCTGAACATGACCACCCGGGATTACGCGCGCTTCGGCCAGATGTATCTGCAGGGCGGAAAATGGCAAGGCCAACAGATCGTTCCTTCCGACTGGGTTGCAGCCTCAACCGCGCCCAGTGCACCAACAGCCAAAGGTGACATCAAATACGGCTATCAATGGTGGATACCCGAAGACGGGGTGCCGGGCGAATACATGGCGCGCGGCATCTACGGTCAATATATCTACATCGACACCGAACGCGGTGTGGTCATCGCCACCAATGCTGCCGACCGGAACTTCCGGCGCGATAGTGTATCACAACAGAACATAGACAGATTTCGCCAAATCGCCCAAAGCCTGTGAGGACATATGGACCCTGAAGAAAGCATCAATGTCCTCAACGGACCCCTCGCCATCTGCGGCACGGACCCGGTCACCGGTTTCTTTCGCGATGGTGCATGTAACACCTGCGCCGCAGACCAGGGAAGCCACACGGTCTGCGCGATCATGACCGCGGAATTCCTGGCCTATTCGAAATATGTTGGCAACGACCTCAGCACGCCTCGGCCCGAATACGGCTTTGCGGGGCTTGTCCCGGGTGATCCGTGGTGCCTATGTGCCGGCCGCTTCCTGCAGGCCGCTGACGAAGGGTGCGGACCAAAGGTCAATCTCGACGCGACCCATAAACGTGCCCTTGATATTGTCCCGCTGCAGATACTTCAGGCCCATCAGATCGAACCTCGGCGGACATGACCCTGCCCCGGGGCAAAGCGCGGCACTCTTCCATCTCTTGTTGGCTCTAAATACCTTTGCGCCCCAGCAGACCCAAACCTGCCAGTTGCGTTACCGCACCCGGCAGGCCAAAGGGGGCATGGATCAGGCGAATTCACCCATCTCAAAGCCAAGCGCACGGGCGACGGTAAAGATATCCTTGTCCCCGCGCCCACACATGTTCATGCAGATGATGTGATCCTTCGGCAACTCCGGCGCAATCTTCATCACATGGGCCAGGGCATGGCTGGGCTCCAGCGCGGGAATGATCCCCTCAAGCTCGCAAGACACCTGAAAGGCCGCCAGTGCTTCCTTGTCGGTGATGGAGACATATTTCGCGCGGCCAATCTCGTGCAGCCAGGCGTGTTCGGGGCCGATCCCCGGATAATCCAGACCGGCGGAAATGCTGAAGCCCTCCAGGATCTGCCCGTCATCATCCTGCAAAAGATAGGTGCGGTTGCCATGCAGCACGCCGGGGCGCCCGCCTGTCAGTGATGCGCAATGTTCCATCTTGGCGTTCACGCCTTTGCCGCCCGCCTCAACGCCGATGATCGCCACGTCCTTGTCGTCCAGGAACGGATAAAACAGGCCCATCGCGTTTGACCCGCCACCGATGGCGGCGATCAGCGTATCTGGCAGACGCCCCTCGGCGGCTGTCATCTGCTCGCGAACTTCCTTGCCGATGATGCTTTGGAAATCGCGAACCATCGCGGGATAGGGATGCGGTCCGGCCACGGTGCCGATGCAATAAAACGTGTCGCGCACATTGGTCACCCAATCGCGCAGCGCGTCATTCATGGCATCCTTCAATGTTCCCCGCCCAGAGGTCACGGGTACGATCTCGGCCCCCAAAAGGCGCATGCGGAAAACATTCGGCGCTTGGCGTTCGACATCATGCGCGCCCATGTAGACCACGCATTTTAGGCCAAACTTTGCACAGACCGTTGCAGTCGCCACACCGTGCTGTCCGGCACCTGTCTCTGCGATAATGCGTTTCTTGCCCATGCGCCGGGCCAGAATGATCTGGCCCAGCACATTGTTGATCTTATGCGCACCGGTGTGGTTCAGCTCATCGCGCTTCATGTAAACCTTGGCACCGCCCAGTTGCTCTGTCAGCCGCTCGGCAAAATACAGCGGGCTGGGACGGCCAACATAATGGGTCCACAGATCGTTCATCTCGGCCCAGAAACTCTCGTCCGTCTTGGCCTTCTCGTATTCCTGTTCCAGCTCCAGAATCAGCGGCATCAGGGTCTCGGACACGAAACGCCCGCCGAAATCGCCAAACCGGCCATTTTCATCCGGACCAGTCATAAAGCTGTTGAAAAGATCGTTGGCCATCTGCCGTCTCCTCTGGAAGGTAAGACCAAACCTTTAGCGCAGCCCGGGCCTGCGTGAAAGCCAAGACTTGCGCAAATTTCCGTGCCACCGCCACAAAGAGCCATCACAGCGCCCGGCACGGTGCGACCCGCCCAAAAGGGTGCAGCGTCAGTCGAAAATCTTGAAGAGTTCTTTTTTCAGCTGCTGTTCGACCCTGTCTTTGACGGCGTCTTCAACCGATTGGCCCTCTTGTCTTGTAAGACCCAATTCTTCTTGCAATTTCTGTTCGACCTTCTGTTTGACCCGTTCCTCGGCGCGGTCCTTTTCTTCCTTGAAATTCAGGTCGATCACCGCCTGAAGGTCCGGTTTGATCTTTGGATCTGCCCATGGGCCGTAGATCCGTACCGGCACGGCCAGGCCGCGGTCATTGTTCACCCGCAGGGCCTTGGGCGTTACAGTATAATCCAGTGTCTGTGCCCCCAGATTGATCTGCCCTGCGCCGGTGGCGTCAAAATTGGGCAAGACCATTG
>Ga0233413_10001364_pt1 | contig 10727 bp, 8 predicted proteins | sample Na_anoxic_6_MG_FD_189019 | JGI IMG/M metagenome (GOLD analysis project Ga0233413, IMG submission 189019) | Seawater microbial communities from Saanich Inlet, British Columbia, Canada - Na_anoxic_6_MG | ecosystem: Environmental > Aquatic > Marine > Inlet | place: Canada: British Columbia... | reverse complement strand
TTCAATAATGAGGCCATCTATGTGGGCAATATAATGTGCTGAAAGCTCGAGAGCAGAGGCGCTGCCCAGAGACCTGCTCATTACTATAAATGGGCCTGTAAAACCTCTATCTTTAAGCCATTTTTGTACATAGTTAAATATTATATGAGCATCTTTCATCATGGAAGTAATCGTTGGTGTGCCAGTAGAACGTCCATAGCCTCGATAGTCAACTGGAAAAAAATTGATTCCCATCCTCGTATACAATGGTGCTATGTCATCATAATCAGCCACGATCTCACCATTTCCATGAAAGAAAAGTATAGTAGAAGCATCTTTTCCTGCCAGATGAAACCGTGCACCAACTACCACATCCTTATCTACCTGTATTAGTATATCTTCAGGAGAGGAAGTGGCGCTTGGAGAACCCCACTCTGGTCTGGGATGAAAAAGAAACATCAGAATCTCTGGCCTATCCAATAAGGAATAATCGATCTTTGAAATATCTATCATTTGAAATGTTTCCTGTTTGCTGATATAGAATAAAATGGTAATGGTATACTCGTCAATACTAAAAATGAGCTCAAGCCTTTACTGTTAACTAAGATTTTGAGGCCTAAGAGAGATTAAGGCCTAAAGGAGAAAAGCGATTATGAAAAAGTTATTATTATCAGGAGCCTACTCCCCTATTCCAACCCCCTTTAACGCCAATGGAGTGGTAGCACATGATAGGCTGGCTGAAAATATCGCCAGGTGGAGCAAAACGTCTCTCGCTGGCTTGCTTGTTCTCGGTTCCAACGGGGAATTCACGTACCTAAGCGATGAAGAGAAACTCGAGGTGCTAAAAACCGCACGTCAGGCCATTCCTAAGGATAAGCTATTCATCGCCGGGACCGGTTGTGATTCAACAAGGGCCACATTAGAGCTAACAGAGCAGGCGGCCGCTATTGGGGCAGACGTGGCCATGCTTATCACTCCCAGCTATTACCCATCCAAAATGGACGGCCATGCAATGCGGAGACACTACCTGGAACTGGCAGATCGCTTACCCTTGCCCATACTCCTTTACAACATGCCCGCTAACACAGGCGTCGACCTTTCTGCAGAAACGGTGGTAGAGTTGTCGCAACACCCGAATATTGCTGGCATCAAGGATAGCTCAGGGAACGTAGTCAAGTTAGGAGAAATCATTAGAGCGGCATCCCCTGATTTCAATGTACTGGCTGGCTCAGCAAGCTTTCTCTACCCAGCCCTGGTTTTGGGCGCAGTGGGTGGGATTATGGCGCTTGCCAATATTGCCCCGGAGCAATGCTATCGCATCTATCAATATGCTCAAAATGAGCGGCATAAAGAGGCTCGACAGTTGCAGTTAAAAATGATACCTGTTAACATATCAGTGACAGCACGATTTGGCGTTCCTGGCCTAAAGCTGGCGCTGGATTGGATTGGTTACTACGGCGGGCCGCCTCGCTTGCCTCTTGCTCCGCTGGATAAGGCTCAGCAAGCTACATTACGCGCAACACTGATTGAGGGAGGAATACTGCAAGACCAAGCCATATGAAAATGGATCCAAAATTACTACAAAATCATGGTGTTTTAGTTGGAGGCATCTGCTCCCTCAACTGATAGTGTTTTTCTGGTGTCAGACTTGTCTTTAATTTCCAGCCAGTGATAGCATATTCATCTTTTTTCTTTATAAGAAGCCACTCATTACCCTTTCGGCTTCCTTTGAGCAGCATTAATGTGAAGACACCTTTGAGTTTTTGCCCTCTAAGAAAAAAAGTGATTGTTTCCTTTTTCAGCTCAATAAGTTCATAGGACCCTTTGTCCCAAATTACCACTGCACCTGCGCCATAGTGCCCTTTTGGGATAATTCCTTCAAAATCAATATATTCCAAAGCATGATCCTCTACCAATAACGCCAACCGTTTTTCAGATGGATTCATGGATGGGCCTTTTGGAATTACCCATGACTTTAGGATCCCCTCTAACTCAAGTCGAAAATCATAGTGGAGATGAGTAGCGTGGTGCTCATGAATGACAAAGCGGGAAGTCATGATAATTGATACTTGAAACGTAATAGTTTAGCCACAAAGACACCAAGCCCCTGGCCCAGACCTGATTTCCAAAGACTCGGTTTATATCTACGGATGTCGTAATCTTTACAAAGTATGATAATGTTCCTGCGATGTCGCACCAGGGCAGGCACCAAGATTATTATATAATTCTTTAAATATCATTTTTAATAAGAGACATAACCATTTCTTCGTGCCTTTGAGCCCGCCCTGGTGCGATATGATTGTAATAATCTATTAATCCTTTAATCTTAAAGAGGCGGTGCTATAAAAATAAGTCACTGCATCCCAGGTCTGGGCCAGGGACTTGGTGGCTGAACTTATACCTTGAAACGAGTAACTAATATCAATTAAAGGCTAATAAAATAATTCGTTCTTTTTTAACCAATTTTGATGGTTTCGTAAAAAGTCGAATTTCCCCTCCCCTGGTGGGAGGGGATTAAGGGGAGGGGGACGTAAGTGCGTGAGATAACGCTGTATTCACCCTCACCCCAGCCCTCTCCCATGAAGGGAGAGGGAGTATTTTTGACTTTTTACGAAACCATCAATTTTCAATTCTTAAAATCTTGGCTTAAATCAGTTGAATATACTCGTACTCGGCCATTGATCAATTTTGCTATGAGATTATAAATGTCCACAATAATTGGTATAGACAAAATCAAGTTATAAAATTGCTTCGTGATTTTATACTATGTCACGCCATAAATATAAGCGGGACTCAAAAAAGGAAATTTTTATACTATCCAGTTTCAAGTTTCTATCATCTCAATTCTTACTCATCAGATGGTTTGCCATCTTTTCTAACCCATCCAGGCTGATTTCAAACATTGGAAAGATCTGTCTTACAATATTAATTGACCTTGTGTAGTCCCACTCAATAGATGATTTCGGATTAAGCCAGACAGAATGCCGAAAGATACTGGCGAGAAATTGTAGCCTTTCTATACTCGGCTTACCACTCCTTTCCTCTATATGGATTGACCCATCTGTTACCATTATTTCATAGGGGGCCATGCTTGCATCTCCTACAATAATAAACCTGGTTTCCGGGTCCATCCTGGCAAATTCGTCTACTGGATGTGGTTTTGAACGCCTCGGAGGGTCTCCCCACAGGTAATCATATATAGTATTGTGAAAGAAAAAGGTCTTCAGATCCTTAAACTGACTCCTTGAATAATCAAAGAGGCTCTGAACAATGCCGATATATGGATCCATCGACCATCCACCATTATCTATAACCAAAATAATCTTGAGTCTATCTTTTAGACTCCGTTCAAAGATGATCTCGATCTCTCCCGCATTTTTCATAGTTTGATAGATAGTCTCATCAATGTTGACCCGATCCTTGGGTCCGGTTGGTATCATATTTCTCAATCTCTTAAGAGCCTCTCCCATATGCTGGCGGGTAAGAGGGCCTTGTTGAGAGTAATCCCTATATCTTCTGTCCATTGCTACCTTGACTGCGGATTTATTCCTGGACATGCCCCCAACCCTCATACCACCAGGATGATATCCAGAATGCCCCACAGGAGAAGTCCCTCCAGTACCTATCCATTTGTTTCCTCCATGGTGGGCTTCAGTCTGCTCTTTTAATCTTTCAAGAAAGTAGTCAATGAGCTCTTCCGGGCTTAAGTGAGCAAGAGATTCTTCATCAATCCCAAGGGCATCTGCAATAGCCTGTGGATCTTTCAACCAGGCATCTAAAAGGGCCTTGGCCGCCTCGGTTAAATCAAACTTAGTAGGATCAGTCAGCTCAACCCCTTTAAAATGATGGGCAAATACCTGATCAAACAGATCAAAATAACGCTCGCTTTTTACAAGGATTGAACGTGCAGATATATAGAAATCATCAACGGAGTTGATCAGGCCTTTGCTCAGGGCCTTCTGGAGCCTCAAAAATGAGGTGGGTGTAACGGGCACACCTACCTGGCGCAATGTATAAAAAAACTCAGTAAACATATTTTATAACCTAAACCGTGACACAGCCCTCTGGGCTACTGCATAATCCGGGCTTTTCTTAAATAAGACACCAAGATAAGGGATATCGCCTTTTATCAAGTCCTTCACCTTGAAATCAGGATCGGCATTCATTGCCCTGATCCAGTTTATGAGTTCCCTTGTTGCCGGCTTCTTTTCAACTTCCTTAAACTCTCTGAGCCTGTAAAAAGCATTTATAGCGCTATCGAGCAGATCCTGGCTTATATCAGCGAAATGAACCTTTACAATCTCTCGCATCATATCAGGCTCAGGAAAGGCTATATGATGGAAATTACATCTTCCCAAAAACGGGTCTGAGAGATCCTTTTTTGCATTAGAAGTAATAACTATCACCGGCCGATTCTTTGCGCTAATAGTTTTATCAATCTCGAGGATATCGAACTGCATCTGATCCAGCACATCAAGCATATCATCCTGGAAATCAGTATCTGCCTTGTCTATCTCATCTATTAAAAGAACTACCTTTTCATTTGAGACAAAGGACTGACCGATTTTACCCATCTTGATGTATTCCTCAATGTCACTCACATCCCTTTTTGAATCTCCAAACCTGCTGTCGTTCAGGCGTGTCAGGGTATCATACTGATAAAGGGCATCGATCAGTTTCATACTCGATTTGACATTTAAAACAATCAGAGGCATATTGAGACTCTCAGCGATTGCATAGGCCAGCATTGTTTTTCCAGTGCCTGGTTCTCCTTTTAAAAGAAGAGGCATTTCGAGGGCCATGGTAATATTTACGATTTTTGCCAGCTCATTATCCAGGATATATTTACTACCACCAGTAAATGTTGTATCTCTTTCTTCACCAAACATAAAATTTCTCCTTTAAGAATTTAATTATAAAAAATGGCCTTTAATTATAATCATTCAGTCTTAAATATCAACTCGTAAATTGAGAAAAAAAGCAAACTTTCCCAGCGCGCACTAAAAATTGAATAACACATGAAAGTTCTCTATCATATCCTTGTAAAGCCAAGGTATAATCTCTTTCTTTTGCACCATTTATCTGATATTTTCGTCTGAAATTATTTTATATATAATTTTCAACAGATACTCCTTGACAAGATCTTAATAAATTTTATGAAATTAGCCATGCTCGTAAAAAAGACCCTAAGAATAAATCTTGCACGAAAAAAATTACTTTTTTTACACCAAGATTATTCATCGATAACACACATTTAGTTCACTAAAAATGGTATTGAGGTTACGAGATATTTTTCCATATATTGAAAGGGCAAACATACTATGAAGAAGGAAAAAGTCGGCTTCATTGGTGCGGGCAAGGTGGGCACAGCCCTGGCTGCAAGACTCTTTAAGGGTGGATATCATGTAATTGCTGTGGCTGATATGAACCTACGTGCCACTGAAAAACTGGTTGAACTGGCGCCGGGTTGCCGGGTTTTCAAAAATGCCCAGCAAATAGCAGACATCGCCGAACATGTCTTTATAACTACCCCAGATGATTTCATTTCCAAAGTAGCTTCTGAACTTACCTGGCATCATGATCAGAATGTAGTTCATTGTAGCGGCGCTGCTTCAATCGACATCCTGGAGCCGGCAGAAAAATATGGCGCCATGGTGGGTTCATTCCACCCCTGCCAGGCCTTTGCCAGTGTTGATCAGGCTATAGAAAATTTACCCGGTTCCACCTTTGCCATCGAGGCGCAAGGTTCTTTGCTGGACATCTTAAAAGAGATGGCTTCAATTATAGGGTGCGACTGGATTGTGCTCAAACCAGGAGACAAGGCCCTCTACCATGCCGCTGCTGTGTTTGTAAGCAATTACTCTGTTGCGCTCTTGAAGGTGGCTACGGACCTATTTCAGCATTTCGATGTATCCCCAGATCAGGCAACGAAAGTCCTCATGCCCTTGATCCAGGGCAACCTCAACAACATGAGGAATCTTGGCTTACCTAACTGTCTCACCGGGCCTATTGCCCGGGGAGATGTAAGCACCATTGAAAAGCATATATTCGCTTTAAAAGAAAAAGAACTTTCCATTTTGAAGCTTTACGCAGAACTGGGGTTGAAGACTATTCCCATTGCGCTGGAAAAAGGCACCTTAGACGAGAAAGTGAGTGAAACGTTGCAGACACTTTTCAAGAAAGCTATTGGGACTAGAAGTTAGGATGCACTCCAATAGGTGGGGTGGTTAATTATAAACTTAAAGGAGATGGAAAAATCTCCAAGGAGGAATACCATGAAAAAAGGCAATCTTATATTGATTGGTATTGTACTAATAATAATAACGTCATTGGTAACGTATTTCGCAATGAAACCCATTATAAAGGCCCCTATTCCTTTAGAAAAGCCTGTGGAGAAGAAGGTGCCAACCATAGTATGGAGAGCACAATCCAGCTATCCGGCAGGGCTTCCTCAGTTATATACCCCTGCCGCAAGGTTCGCTGAGAAAATTGAGAAGCTGACCGATGGTCAGTTGGTCGTTAAGATGAGCCCTGGCGGGGCTATTGTACCATCGAAGAAGATATTTGATGCGGTAAGCGCCGGCACCTTAGACCTCGGGTGCACCTGGGCAGGCTGGTGGATAGGCAAATTCCCTGCATCTGTCCTTTTTGGCAATTCCTTTCCTAATGGACTACAGTTGCAAGAAATGTTGAGCTGGATTTATGCTGGCGGCGGCCTTGAATTATGGAATGAACTTTACAAAGGCCACAATATCGTTGTGCTGCCTCCCTATGGGATTCTTGGGTCAGAAAATTTTTGCTGGTCCCGCAAGCCTATCAATTCCCTGGCGGATTTTAAGGGGTTAAAATTTAGAACGGTAGGCATCTGGGGAAAATGTCTCGAAAGGCTGGGGGCCCGAGTTGTAAGCTTGCCTGGTGGAGAGGTTTATCCCTCCTTGGAGAGAGGCGTTATCGATGCTTGCGAGTTCGCCACCCCTGCAATAGACAGGAAACTTGGTTTTCAAGAGATATGTAAATATCTGAAGGTCCCTGGAATTCATGAGCCTTGTGCTCCATTGGAAACACTGGTAAATGAAAAATCCTGGAATAAACTAACAGATGATTTGAAATTTAAGGTAAAAATGGCCTTAAGGGATAGCTGTTTCGAGGCCATGACCAAGAACATGAAACAGGATGCAGAGGCAATGGAGTTTTTTAGGGGTTATAAAGGGCTTAATGTGTCTAAATTGTCTCCTGATATGATAGCGGGGATAACAAAGATTGGAAACGAGGAACTTGATAAAAATGCAAAGAAAGATGCCATGTTCGCCAGGGTGCTTAAATCCCAAAGAGATTTTCGAAAAATGGTAGAACCTTACGCTGATTTAATCAGGCTTCCGTATCCATATGCAAAGTAAAAGAGGTCTGTCTCTTAGCCCCCCGATTACCCATTCAGAAGGCAATCGGGGGAAAAATCCGGGGGCTTTGCCCTAATTGGAGTAACGGTATATTGGGTTGTTGGATCCATGGGTTCAATCGAATTACTATTGAATATTGACTAATGACAATTGTGAATTTCCAACAGCAATATTCAATCGAAAATTATCAATATTCAATTTTCCTACCCATTACTCCATTCTTCCCTCCGGGGCGTAGGTCTCGGTCTCGTAAAGACTACGTCTCGGAGAGCCCTACCATCCGGTCTGGAAGTCCTCCGGGCTGGAAGCGGGGCCGGAGGCCAATTGCGTAGCGACCTGCCCGCAACGCTCTCGCTTGCGAGGCGGGCGGGAGCGAAGCTAAGTTCATTGTATAGGAATTTCCTTTTTAAGTCCTTGTAGGGGCGACATTTATGACGTCCCGCAAAGCGGGATTCGATAAATCGAACCCCTACAGGTCCGCACCGAGGGTGCGATATGTTCTAATTATGTGGTCATCCCTATCAAAATTTATAGACCGGCTCAGTAAATGGGTGGGAAAGGCATCCGCATGGCTAATCCCCATCCTTATAGCTGAGCTTGTCTACGATACCATTGCACGATACCTATTCAACGCCCCAACGGCATGGTCTTATGACATTTCTTATATGCTCTACGGGGCTGCCTTTATGGGAGGTGCATCCTATACCCTTTTACTTGATGAACATGTAAGGATAGAGGTCATCTATGAGAAGGTCTCCCGGAGATCAAGAGCCATAATTGATGCTATCGGCTATGTGGTGTTTTTCTTTCCCTCTATGTTCGCTCTTCTTTATTTTGGCGCCGAATTTACCATCAAGTCATGGAAGTTATTGGAGACCTCCGGAGAGAGCATGTGGTCTCCGCCTATTTATCCGTTTAAAACAATTATTCCAATCACAGCACTTTTACTCATTTTTCAGGGTATTATTGAATTTGTCCGCTGCTTAATTTCGATTAGGAAAGGGGGAAGATCACTTGATCACCAGCCCTGAGATTTTGCTTATCATACTGTTCGGAGGCCTTATCATTGGGCTTACAAGTGGATTTCCTGTGCCCTTTGTTATGCTGGGAATTTCTCTTATAGTTGGTTTTTTAGGGGTTGGACATGGATTTTTTTATATGATGATCCTTCGAGTCTTTGAGACCATGGAGAATTATCTCCTCGCCGCCATCATCCTGTTCGTTTATATGGGAATAATGCTGGAACGCTCTGGGGCAGCTGAAAAGCTATTTTCCTCGGCGCATATCCTTTTAGGAGGTTTACGGGGAGGTCTGGCCCTGGCTGTAGTGGCCGTCTGCACTATCATGGCTGCTGCAACAGGAATTATGGGGGCTCCTGTGATTATCATGGGTCTCTTTGCCCTTCCAGAGATGATCAAAAAGGGATATGATAAGGCGCTAAGCTGCGGAACTATTTGCGCTGGGGGAACACTCGGCATCCTTATTCCTCCCAGCATCATGCTGGTAGTATACGGACCTATGGCTGGAGTATCCGTTGGCAGGCTTTTTATGGCCGCTATGATACCAGGACTGATTCTTTCAGCCCTATATGCACTGTACATCATTGCGCGGTGCTTTTTTAATCCGGAATTAGGCCCTGCATTGCCCCTTGAACAGAGACAATTCCCAATAGGAAAAAAACTCTTAATGATAGTAACTTCAATGCTCCCCACGCTTTTTCTGATCCTTGCTGTGTTGGGCACGATCTTCTTTGGCATAGCCGCCCCTACAGAGGCGGCTGCGGTAGGAGCATTTGCAAGTATACTTCTGGCCCTGTCCTATCGAAGACTCAACTGGAAGGCCTTCAAGGACTCGATTTATCAAACATTACGGGTTTCCAGTATGATTATGTTAATAGTGGCCGCGGCCTTTGTTTTTACAGGAACCTTTATGTTAGTGGGGGGCGGAGATTTAGTGAAGGGATTTCTCTTAGGCTTGCCAATAGGGAGATGGGGTATCCTGGCAATAATGATGGGCGCCTTCTTTATCTTTGGCCTCTTTATGGAGTGGGTTGGGATAGTCCCGATTCTCGTTCCGATTTTTACACCTGTTATTGCAGGACTTGGGTTTGACCCATTATGGACTGGCATACTGTTCTGTGTCACCATGCAGACATCATTTCTTACACCTCCCATGGCGCCGGCACTTTTTTACATAAAGGGTGTGGCGCCTAAAGATGTAGATTTTGGCAAGCACATAGTTGCCGGCACCATCCCTTTTATAGGTCTTCAATTGGTCGGCGTTGCTTTACTCGCTATCTTTCCCCAACTTGTCCTGTGGCTGCCCAGCCTAATGATAAAATAGATCCTTCCGATTTCCGTATTTCGGAAAGATAACGATTAGATTTATTGTATAGGAATTTCTTTTTTGGACGCAAAATAGTTATCTGCGGGTATCTGCGAAAATCTGCGGCCTAATTTAAATTTTTTAGGAGGTACTTATAATGAGATCAGACATACTAAAGAAAGGTATTGAAACCCTTCCGCACCGAGCATTATTAATGTCTTCAGGTCTAAAAAAAGAGGATTTTGACCTGAATAAACCCTTTATTGGTATTGCAAACAGCTACAACGATATTATTCCCGGTCATATCCACCTGAATGAACTGACCCAGGAGGTAAAACGAGGGATCAGGGATGCCGGGGGAGTCCCATTGGAATGGGGAGTTCCCGGTGTTTGCGATGGCGTTGCTATGTTTGTGGAGATGAGACTCAGCCTCCCAAGCAGAGAGAATATTGCTGATAACGTTGAAATTATGACCCTATCGCACTCCTTAGATGGCTGGGTTGGCGTAACAGACTGTGATAAGATTACCCCAGGGATGTTAATGGCAGCAGGAAGACTAAACATCCCCGCCATCATGCTTACAGGCGGCCCTATGAAGGCAAATGTAATAGATGGGAAGAAACACCATCCCATAGAAGGGTTTGGTATTGTTGGTCAGGTTAAAAGTGGTAAGATGACAATTGAGGAGGCTGAAAAACTTCTTCCCTCTATGGTTTGCGGGGCAGGGTCCTGCGTTGGTCTTTATACGGCAAATACCATGGCGGTTGTTACCGAGGTATTGGGCATGTCCCTAACAAAATGCGCAACAACTCTGGCAATAGATCCGCTCAAGAGAAAACAGGCCTATGAATCCGGCAAAAGAATTGTGGCGTTGGTTAAAGAGGATATTAAGCCCAGGGACATAATGAAAAAGGAGGCCTTTGAAAACGCTATCAGGGTAGATATGGCGATGGGTGGCTCCACTAATACGGTTTTGCACATTCCGGCAATAGCCAGAGAAGCTGGCATTGATATTGATGTAAATCT
>Ga0233413_10001362_pt1 | contig 10735 bp, 7 predicted proteins | sample Na_anoxic_6_MG_FD_189019 | JGI IMG/M metagenome (GOLD analysis project Ga0233413, IMG submission 189019) | Seawater microbial communities from Saanich Inlet, British Columbia, Canada - Na_anoxic_6_MG | ecosystem: Environmental > Aquatic > Marine > Inlet | place: Canada: British Columbia... | reverse complement strand
GTTATAATTAATCGGAGTTTGGTTTGGCATGAGTCGGGGCATGGCGCAGCCTGGTAGCGCATCTGCTTTGGGAGCAGAGGGTCGGGGGTTCGAATCCCTCTGCCCCGACCAATTTTACGGGTAATTAAACCCGTAAATTAAAGCGTCGCATGAAGTGCGGCTCATATTGAACGAAGGCCGTTAGGCCTGAGTCCGGATGGCCAAATGGTCTAATTGATAAACCGGCATAGCTATGCGCCCGTAGCTCAACCGGATAGAGCACTTGCCTTCTAAGCAAGATGTTGCAGGTTCGAGTCCTGCCGGGCGCGCCATATCGTTGGGTCACGATATAAAATAACGGTCCTGACAACGGTGGGTGTAGCTCAGTTGGTAGAGCCCCGGATTGTGATTCCGGTCGTCGTGGGTTCGAGTCCCATCATCCACCCCATCCCCTTGCGGGGATGTTGCGAACAATGTCGGCAGCATCATCCTGCCGGAATAGGTTAAATGGGCCGTTAGCTCAGTTGGTAGAGCAGGTGACTCTTAATCACTTGGTCGTAGGTTCAAGTCCTACACGGCCCACCATTTCAGTGCGATATCATCAGATCTGATGATATCTGCAGGCTTTAAGTGGATTTTGCGCAGGAGCGTTCTCTTCAGCCCACTCCTGCGCAAATTCTGTTTGCTGTCAGTCTTCTGCCAGTTTTGTCGCTTTTCGGTTGTCGGCAATTGCCGCGATTTTCCACCCGTCTGCAGTCCTGATCAGCAGGTATATCTCGGTAAATTCATTGACGCTTACCTCGTCTGAGCCGAGGCGAGTCGATGAGATTTTTGAGTTGGTCCAGACGGTTGCGATATCACCAGAGGCTTTTGCATCGGTAATTTCGATTTCGCGCTGGTAGGAACTCGTTGACGCGAATAGTACTGGCGCGATCAGTGACCAATATGCAGAGATTTCTGATTGCAGGCTTTCAGGAGGAGCCTCTTCATGCTGTGATCTTAGCGTGAACTGGGCGCCACCTTCAGCCAGTGTCGCAACGACTGCGTCCTTATCTTTGGCTGAAAATGCTGCATTGTACGCTTTTACCGTGTCTTCAGGCCCGGCCGATGCGGCAGAGGCCAGCGTTGAGCCAAGCATTAAGGCGATAGTTGCTGTAAGGATTCGCAGAGTAAGCGACGTTTTCATGAATTTATCTCCGATTGAAATTATCCATTCTTTGTAGCTGAGCGGAACGCTAGAGGCAATACGGATAATCCGCAGACAGCATCCGGTGCTGTATTTGTTCCAGATTGAATATATAAATATGGAATAAGTTATTGTTATAAATAATGAATAGGAAATTATGCTGGTTATTGCCCTGCTGCATTGAAGGCTGAGTGGAGATGATCAGATATTGACTGCCTGTGGTGCAGAAAGGCTGGCCGGGATGCTAATAGCGCATATCCGAATGGGAATGGGTTCTCTATAATGCGCCCGGGGCACGATCATTCGCGCCCTTTGATATAAACAGCGGCGAAAGTGGCGGAATTGGTAGACGCGCTGGCTTTAGGTGCCAGTGGGGTAACCCGTGAGAGTTCGAGTCTCTCCTTTCGCACCAGTATTTAAAGTGTCCGGACAAGTATGCGGGCATGTAATCATGACGATGGAATATTAAAAAGAATGACAAACTTGCAGGTATCTGTAGAGACCCTTGAGGGGCTGGAAAAACGTATGACGGTCACTATTCCGGCTGCGCAGATTGAGGATGAAGTCAATGTGCGGCTCGTGTCGGTAGGTCGTACGGCTAAGTTGAAGGGGTTTCGTCCGGGCAAAATACCGCCAAAGGTCGTCCGGCAGCATTATGGCGCTGAAGTACGTGAGAAAGTGCTTAATGAAATGATCCAGACCAGCTACACGGCGGCGCTGGATCAGGAAAAGTTGCGTCCCGCAGCAATGCCAACGCTTAAAGAGGATTCAGCAGAGACTGGTGAAGATTTCGCTTTTTCAGCGACATTTGAGGTTTATCCTGAATTTGAGCTGAATGGTCTGGATGAGTTAACAATAGATCGGGCTGAAACTGAGGTTGGAACTGCGGATATCGATGAAATGATCGAGACTCTGCGTAAACAGCGGGCGACCTGGAATACCGTCGAACGCAAAGCAGTTGATGGTGACAAGGTTACTGTTGATTTCGAGGGCAAGATCAAGGATGAGTTGATCGAAGGCGGTGCCGGTAAGGACGTGCCTGTCATTGTCGGTCAGGGTCAGATGCTTGAGGATTTCGAGAAAAATCTTATTGGGTTATCTGTAGGTGATGAGAAAACTTTCAAGCTGAAATTCAAAAAAGACTATCAAGCTAAGGAGTTGGCCGGGAAAAAAGCTACATTCACCGTCAACGTCAAAGAGATTGCAGAGCAGGAGTTACCGGATCTTGATGATGAGTTCATCAAAGGATACGGCATTGAAAGCGGTGGCATAGATGCTTTTCGTGAGGATGTGAGCAAGAACATGGAGCGTGAAGCTGTCGCAATGATCGAGTCTGACGTCAAGCGGCAGATTATGGAGCAATTGCTCGAGGCTAATCCGATTGATATTCCTGCCGCACTCACCCAGCGTGAATCCGGCTCCCTGAGGGAGGAGGCCATGCGTAATCTCGGTATCACTGATCCGAGCCCTGAAGACCCGCGCGTACCACCGCTTGATGCCTATACTGAGGCTGCTGAACGACGTGTCAGATTAGGCCTGTTGGTAGGTGCCGTCATCGAGGAGAACAGCCTCAAGGTTGATCGGGAGCGGGTTCAGGGTAAGGTCGATGAGATCTGTGCACCGTATGACAAGCCTGAGGAATTCAAGAAGCTTTATTTGCAGAATCCACAATTGCTTGAACAAGTTGAGAGTATGGTTCTGGAGGAGCAGGTTGTTAGCTGGCTCGTGTCAAAGGCTCAGCTGACGGTAACGCCTAAAGTTTTCAGTGAATTAAGAAATGGCTAATTCAGAATGAAGTTTAATAAATTTTTTAAAACTGGTGAGCACATAGCATGGAGACCCAAGCCTTGAATCTTGTACCGATGGTTGTTGAGCAGACAGCGCGTGGCGAACGTTCATACGATATTTTTTCACGCCTGCTCAAAGAGCGGGTTATTTTTGCTGTTGGTCCGGTCGAGGACAACATGTCTAACCTTATTGTCGCGCAGTTGCTGTTTCTCGAATCGGAGAACGCCGATAAGGATATTCATTTATATATTAATTCACCGGGCGGTTCGGTCAGCGCTGGCCTTGCGATCTATGACACAATGCAGTTCATTAAACCGGATATCAGTACAATTTGTATCGGGCAGGCTGCCAGTATGGGGGCTGTTTTGTTAGCAGGTGGTACTCATGGCAAGAGATTCTGTCTGCCGCATTCGCGAATGATGATTCACCAGCCGATTGCCGGTTTCCAGGGTCAGGCATCGGATATCGATATTCACGCCAAAGAAGTGTTGCAGACCCGTGATCGATTGAACCAGATTCTGGCGAACCACACCGGCAAGTCGCTGGAAGATATAGCCAAAGATACAGATCGTGATAATTTCATGAGTGGTGAGGTTGCCGTGGAATATGGTTTGATTGATACAGTTCTGACGCAACGCAGCGGGTTGGCCCAGGGTGGAGACGAAAAAGGTAGCGATGCAAAGGCCTGAATGGTCTTTTCGCACCGGGATGCACAGGGCATTGCGTAAAAACGTGACACGGGTTGGCAAAAAGGGTCGTATCGCTTTGCACGTGCGGTTCGTTGCATGCTATATACAGTGAGACTGTTCCTGCGTTTGCAGGGTAGTGATTGATTTATTACGGGTTGAGGCAACACATGTCGGACGAAATACGGGGCAGAAACGAAGACGGCAAGCTGCTGTATTGCTCTTTCTGTGGCAAGAGTCAGCACGAAGTCCGCAAATTAATTGCCGGGCCATCGGTATTTATCTGCGATGAATGTGTCGATCTGTGTAACGACATCATTCGCGAGGAGCTTGAAGATCATTCCGAGCAAAGTGACTCGAAGCTGCCCACACCTAAGGAAATTAACGCGATACTCGATGAGTATGTCATCGGTCAGCGGGAAGCAAAAAAAGTCCTGTCTGTAGCGGTCTATAACCATTACAAGCGACTTGGCAGCCGGGGCGACGATCACGGCAAGGACGAGATCGAGCTGGCAAAAAGCAATATTTTGCTGGTTGGGCCTACGGGTTGCGGTAAAACTTTACTGGCCGAAACACTTGCCAGATTGCTGAATGTGCCGTTCACGATTGCTGATGCAACAACGCTGACAGAGGCGGGTTACGTTGGTGAAGATGTTGAGAACATCATTCAGAAGCTGCTGCAGAAGTGTGATTACGATGTCGAAAAGGCGCAAACCGGCATTGTCTATATTGATGAAATAGATAAGATTTCGCGTAAGTCGGATAATCCATCCATTACGCGTGATGTATCCGGTGAAGGTGTACAGCAAGCGCTGTTGAAACTGATCGAAGGGACGATTGCTTCAGTACCACCGCAGGGCGGGCGCAAGCATCCGCAGCAGGAATTCCTGCAGGTCGATACGGCCAATATCCTGTTTATTTGCGGTGGCGCGTTCGCTGGTCTGGATAAAATTGTCCGTGACAGGTCCGAGCGCGGTGGTATCGGTTTTGTGGCTGAAGTGAAGACTCAGGAAGAGATGCCTAATATTGGTGAGTTGCTTCGCGACGTCGAGCCGCAGGATCTGATCAAGTACGGTTTGATACCGGAATTTGTGGGGCGGTTGCCGGTCGTGGCAACCCTTGATGAGCTTGATGAGGATGCGCTCGTGACAATTCTTGTCGAACCGCGCAATGCACTGACCAAGCAGTATCAACGCTTGTTCGATATGGAAGGCGCTGAACTCGAATTCAGAGAGGATGCACTGCGAGCTATTGCTAACCGGGCCATGCAGCGTAAAACGGGTGCACGTGGTCTGCGAACGATTCTCGAAAGTATCTTGTTGGAAACCATGTATGAATTGCCATCAATGACGAATGCCAAAAAGGTTGTTATAGATGAGGCGGTCGTTACGGGTGAAACTACGCCATACATCATCCATGAGTCCGACGATACGACGCCCCTGGTGGCGATCGAAGAAGAGCAGCTGTCCACGGGTTCGGGCAGCTCCTGATTATTTCCCTGGCTGATATTTTCTGGCGGATATATTTCAGGGGTACTTGAGTACCTTGCTTACCGACCCCATATAACAGGGGTAAAGGGCGGCACTAAGCCTGTATTTTGTGTTGTTGTTGCGCAGTTTACGGGTTGATATATCAATTTTCGCCTAATTGCGCATTCATGAGTTTTGGAGAGTTTTATGTCCGAACAAGGTCAACAGTTGCATAGTCGCGTGCCGATTCTGCCGCTGCGGGATGTTGTTGTTTATCCACATATGGTTATTCCTTTGTTTGTGGGCCGGGAGAAGTCCATCGTTGCGCTGGATGAGGCGATGAATTCGGATAAGCAGATCCTGCTTGTTGCGCAGAAACAGGCAGATGTTGATGAGCCGACGCTCGACGACATTTACGAGCTAGGTACGCTGGCAACAATTTTGCAATTATTGAAGCTGCCGGACGGGACCGTCAAGGTTCTGGTCGAAGGCGCTGCGCGCGCTGCTCTGGTGCAGCCATATGCCGAAGAATTCTTCTCAGCTGATATTCGCCTGATAGACGATAGCCAGGAAGCTGAATCGCGGGAAGTTGATGTTCTGAAGCGCTCGGTGATTTCACAGTTCGAGAGCTACGTTAAGCTGAATAAGAAAGTTCCGCCCGAGATCCTGACATCACTGTCCGGTATCGATCAGCCCGGTCGGCTGGCTGATACTGTAGCTGCACATATGTCATTGAAGCTGGACGAAAAACAGAAGGTTCTGGCGATCGAAGGTGTCCGTGAGCGGTTAGAGCATGTCATGGGTCTGATCGATTCCGAAATCGATATGTTGCAGATTGAAAAGCGCATTCGTGGGCGCGTCAAGCAACAAATGGAGAAGAGTCAGCGAGAGTATTACCTGAATGAGCAAATGAAAGCGATTCAGAAAGAGCTCGGTGATATGGAAGATGCACCGAACGAGATCGCCGATCTCGAGAAGAAAATTGCCGATTCTGGAATGAGTGCTGAGGCACTCGAAAAGGCAACCTCCGAAGTTAATAAGCTCAAGTTGATGTCGCCGATGTCAGCCGAAGCAGCTGTGGTGCGAAATTACATTGACTGGCTGGTTAAGGCGCCGTGGAAAAAACGTTCAAAGATTTTTCGGGATCTTGAAAAAGCCGAGAAAATTCTTGAAGAGGATCACTACGGGCTTGAGAAGGTCAAGGAACGTATTCTCGAGTATCTGGCAGTTCAACAGCGAGTCAAAAAGCTCAAGGGTCCGATACTCTGCCTGGTCGGTCCCCCGGGTGTAGGTAAGACTTCGCTGGGGCAAAGCATCGCCCGGGCGACAAATCGTAAATTTGTCCGCATGTCATTGGGCGGGGTGCGTGACGAAGCGGAAATTCGTGGTCATCGCCGTACCTATATTGGTTCGATGCCGGGCAAGATAGTTCAGAATCTCAGCAAGGTGGGTGTTCGTAACCCACTGTTTTTATTTGATGAAATAGATAAGATGGCGATGGATTTTCGTGGCGACCCATCAGCTGCGTTGCTCGAGGTTCTTGACCCGGAACAAAACACGACATTTGCCGATCACTATCTTGAAGTTGATTTTGATGTTTCTGATGTCATGTTTGTGTGTACTGCAAACACACTGAATATACCCGCCGCTTTGCTCGATCGTATGGAAGTGATTCGGCTGCCTGGTTATACGGAAGACGAGAAGCTCAACATTGCGCATAACTATCTGGTTAAAAAGCAGATGGAAGCAAATGGATTAAAAGCAAATGAGTTTGCCATAGCTGATGCTACGATTCGCGACATCATTCGTTATTACACACGTGAATCTGGTGTGCGTAATCTTGAGCGTGAGATCGCAAAAATTTGTCGCAAGGTTGTTAAGAGTTTGCTTTTGACGCCACGAGATAAGCAGGTTCATGTGGTGCCAAGGGGCTTGCAAAAGTACCTTGGTGTGCGGCGTTACAGATATGGTCGCGCGGAAGAAAAGGATCAGGTTGGTCAAGTAACCGGTCTGGCCTGGACTGAGGTCGGCGGTGAGCTGCTGACAATTGAAGCGACAGTCGTGCCGGGCAAGGGCAAGCATATTCATACCGGCCAGCTTGGTGATGTCATGCTGGAATCTATCCAGGCAGCCACGACTGTTATCAGGAGTCGTGCGCATATGCTTGGAATTAAAGAGGATTTCTATCAAAACCATGATGTGCACTTCCATTTACCGGAAGGCGCAACACCAAAGGATGGGCCGAGCGCAGGCGTTGGTATGTGTACGGCTCTGGTGTCGTCGCTGACGGGCATTCCAGTGCGTGCAGATGTCGCGATGACTGGAGAAATTACGCTACGTGGAGAGGTCTTACCGATTGGTGGGCTAAAGGAAAAACTGCTTGCTGCCCATCGCGGGGGTATTTTAACTGTAATTATTCCGCAGGAAAATGAAAAAGATTTGGCGGAAATTCCAAGAAATATCAAAGATAAGCTGAATATTATTCCGGTAAGATGGATAGACGAAGTCTTACAGTTGGCGCTGCAACACATGCCCGAACCAAAGGATGATGAGCAGAAAGAAGTCGCCAAGGATAAAGCACGAGAAAAAACGACCGGCACAGCGAAAACAGTCCGTGCTCATTAGTGATTAATTGATGCGATAATAATATTTTGTTGACAGCGCTTTTTGTCAATTGGTATAAGGTTATCGTGTTCGAAAGACTTATCATCAGTACGGGGCGTCACTTTGTTGTTAGTGACGAGGGACTCAAACAATTTTTTTCTAAAGGTAGTATTTAAATGAACAAGGGTGATTTGATAGATAGTGTTGCAGACGAAGCTGGTTTGTCGAAGGCTGATGCAGGTCGAGCCGTTGATGCATTGATCGGCGCCGTTACCGGTACGCTGAAAAGTGGTGGTCAGGTTTCGTTAGTTGGTTTTGGAACATTTGCCGTTAAGGCTCGTGCCGCTCGCATGGGACGGAATCCAAGAACGGGTGAAGCTATCCAGATTAAGGCCAGCAATGTACCTGGCTTTAAGGCTGGCAAAGCACTTAAGGATGCCGTAAACTAGCGCGCCCTTCGCACGGGTCTCTCTGCAAGGGGAGTATTTCCAAGCGTTTGAAAAGCTAACCATGTCGCCGGTAATGGCCGGCGGCAGGGTTTTGCTGGGTGAGAAATTTCCCTGCAGGGTGCTTAGCTCAGCTGGGAGAGCGACGCCCTTACAAGGCGTAGGTCGGGGGTTCGATCCCCTCAGCACCCACCAATAAATTCCCGAGGAGCGGTAGTTCAGCTGGTTAGAATACCGGCCTGTCACGCCGGGGGTCGCGGGTTCGAGTCCCGTCCGCTCCGCCACCAGGAATGAATAAAGCGTCACGAAAGTGACGCTTTTTTTTTGTCTGCTTTACAATACCGGTTAATCATCATTTTTGAGACGGAGTCACAATGCTGCAATTAATTCGAGACCGGTTTACCGGTGTCGTCGCTTTTCTCGTTATCGGCGCGATTGGCGTGACGTTGGTCATTTCATTCGGGAATATGGATCAGGGCGGTATAGCCGGAAACTTTGCTGCTGAAGTGAATGGCGAGCAGGTTGACATACGCAGTTACCAGCGAGCGGTGCAAAATCAATTGGCACGACAACAAGAAGCACTCCAGGGTGAATTGCCTGAATTTTTACAAGAGCAAATCCAACGCAATGTTCTTGAGGCGATGGTGCGCAACAAAGTGGTTGTTCAATACGTTCGCGATGCCGGTTATAGGATCGATGATCAGCGCTTGTCGCAGGCCATTAGTAATACGCAGGTATTTCAGCTCGATGGCACTTTTTCAAAAGAAAGTTATATAGCCGTTCTGGCCAGTCAGGGAGTTTCTCCTGAGTCCTATGAGAGGGATCAGCGAGAGCAAATGCAGGTTGCGCAGCTGCAAAATGCAGTTGTCTACACATCTTTTTTTACTCCGAGTGAGTATCGGCGCTACATTGAATTGTTGGCCGAGGAGCGTGAGGCGACGATCATGGTGTTAAATCCTGTGGATCTTGCCGCAGGTATCGTGGTTGAGGATGCTGATTTGCAGGTTTATTACGCAGCCAATGGTGATGAGTTCAGAACGCAGGAGAGCGTAAGTCTCGAGTATATTGAGGTTAAGCTCGATGACATTGCCGCTGAAGTCAGTGTTGATGAACAGCAAATTCAGGACTATTACGATGCCAATGCTGAGCGTTACATTGCTGATGAGCAGCGTCAGGGTAGGCACATCCTGCTTAGTATCGATGCTGATAAGGATGAGAGCGCTACCCGTACGCTGGCAGATGAATTACGTCAGCGTCTTCTCGATGGTGAGGAATTTGCGGCATTGGCCAGTGAGTACTCTGATGATCCTGTATCGGCTGAGCAGGGTGGCGACCTGGGCTGGGCCAGTTATGCAGATTATGATGAGGCTTTCTCCGCAGCCTTGTTCGATCTGGATGTCGGTGAGATTTCTGCGGTAGTGAGAACCGGGTTCGGTTTGCACCTCATACGCCTTGATCAGATTAATGCCGGAGCATTAAGGACCTACGCTGAAGTTCATGCTGAATTGTTAGACGAGCTGACCAAGCAGCAGGCTGTGGATCGCTATTACGAGTTGGCCGAGCTGGTCGATGACCTGGCGTTGGAAAATCCGATGAGTCTTGCTGTAGTTGAGGCTGAAACAGGGCTCAAAGTGCAAACGATGGAGCAATTTACGCGTAATGGCGGCCCCCCATTTGGATACAACGTATCAATGGTTGATGCGGCATTTAGCGTTGGTGTGCTCGATGATGGTGAAAATAGCCCGCTGATCGAGATGGCCACCGGTAGCGCGATTATTTTGCGTGTTGCCGAGCATCAGCCATCGGTCGTGCAGCCATTGGAGGAAGTTCGGGAGCTTGTTGAAGCCAGCGTGCGAGCGCAAAAGGCAGGCACTATCGCTCAGGAACGTGGTGGAGAGCTCCTTACTCGACTCAAGGCGGGCGAATCATCTAATGATGTTGCCGCAGATTTTGGTGTTGAGGTGCAACAGACCGGCCTGCTGAAGCGTGGCTCGAGTGAGGTGAGTGCGGAATTGCTGGCTGAAATTTACAGGATGCCGCACCCGGTTGACGGGAAAGAAAATTATCGTGGCTTAATGCTCGCCGATGGAGGTTATGCAGCGCTCCGTTTGGATAAAGTTGAGGCTGGACGTGCCGATACGATTCCGCAGGATGCGCGAGATCAGCGTAAGAAAACCTTGGCAGAACAGAGTGGTGGTAACTCACTTAGTGCGTTGGTTACCGATCTGCGTGAGAAGGCAAATGCAATAATTGCTCCTGGCCTGTTCGACAGACCTGAAACTTTCTAATCAGGAGAAAAGGTGTCAAACACCGGTTTTTATGAGCTTTAAGTTTAATTTATTTCTCTCTGGGTAGTTGTGGTGACTGGTACCTTTTCTCCTCGTAGGTTATTTGAGCTCAAACTCCACTGGCAGATATTGATTGCCATTGGGCTGGCTGCTGTTGCCGGTGATCTTGCCGGCGTTACGGCCTCAATCGGACCGGTTACTTACTACGCAGTATTCGACTTCGTCGGGACGTTATTTATTAACGCCCTGAAAATGCTAATCGTGCCATTGATTGCATCATCAATCGCAC
>Ga0233413_10001360_pt1 | contig 10742 bp, 12 predicted proteins | sample Na_anoxic_6_MG_FD_189019 | JGI IMG/M metagenome (GOLD analysis project Ga0233413, IMG submission 189019) | Seawater microbial communities from Saanich Inlet, British Columbia, Canada - Na_anoxic_6_MG | ecosystem: Environmental > Aquatic > Marine > Inlet | place: Canada: British Columbia... | reverse complement strand
TTTTGATAGCGCATCGAGGAATGCAAAGAGCTTTTTCTCCTTCTTAAGAATCTTCTTACCTCTATAGATATCGAACTCAATAACTTGCCTAATCTTGTTTGGTAGTTCAAGGAGCACATCTTTTTTCAACCTTCGAAGCATAATAGTAGATCTAAGCTTCTGTTGTAGTTCAGCCAAATTAGAAGATCCTGAAAAATCCCACCCGAAACCATTGTGGTGGCCATTGCAATACCTCTTTCCAAACTTAAAGCTATCGGGAAATCCAGTAGGAAGTAAATAGTTAAGCAATGTATATATTTCTTCAGGTCTATTTAGTATTGGTGTACCCGTTAACGCCATTACTCTATGCGCTCTTATAGGTGGAATAATCCATTGCCCTCTTCTACGCGGCATCTTCTCGCCTATAATCTCTTTGGTTCTTTGCGCTTTACTGTTCTTAAGATAATGGCACTCATCCAATATCAATACATCATACTCTTCTGAATGAATCGCTACCGAATGCTTTTTCAATATATCGTAATTTATAATCGATGGCTTAATCTCTAATGTTGAAAACTTATCCCACTCTCTCGCCCAATTTATCTTTAAAGAAGCGGGGCAAACGATTAAAACATTTCTTGGCTTAACAACATTACAAACTGTTATTGCTTGAATTGTTTTACCGAGTCCCATTTCATCGGCAATAAGACATCTATTTGTCTGGAGGATATAACTAATACCAGCTTTCTGAAAGGCGAATAAGGAGCCACTCGCCAACGGGTATGAGTCGCTAGAGTATGTCGCTTTACTGGCCTTGGATTTATACGCTTCATACGAAATCTTTTGATCTATTAGTTCGGTTGGTTCTATATACTGTTTTATCTTGGCAGCTACCGAAGCAAACGGTGTTAGCCATACTCTATGCTTTGGATCATAGGTAAAGCCCGCTCGCTTCGGTATACTGTTTTCGCTTACCAAACATTCTAATACGAATAAGTTTTCATGTTCAAGCAAAATCATTGAATCCCTTTTTAGCAAACATTTATTTATTATCGTGGAAGCATCTAAACAAAAGGATTATTGTATGTCAAACTTTTTATTAATTATTTATTTTTTAAAATGACGCTTTGTTACTTGCACGGTTATCTAATTAATGCTCTCATCATCGTTCACCAAATAACTAACTAAAGGATAAGAATGAAAAAAGACTATTGGAGGCCTGGAGAGAAGGCCGAGTTTAGCCGAATTGCGGGTATAGACAATGCTATAGTGAGTAAGGTCCTACACCGATTGATAGGCGTTACAAAGTTTAAAGCTTTTAGGTTTGAAGCAGCAGCAAAAGCAATGGGAAAAGATATACCTTTTATTGATTGGCTCTTTAACGCGACAACAAAGCATCCCGCTTTCTACGGAGAACGGAATAAATATGAGTTAGGACTAATTAACCAAGCAAAAAAGTTAACTAAAAAATAAGAAGCGGGGGGAACCGATGGAACAATTTAATACGCCCGTGGATGGAGCGTTATTTCTTTTTGATGGTGGGCTTAAAGTTTTTCCAATTCAAGCGGGTAGCAAAATGCCGCCTAAAGGTCTGCACTGGAAAGATTGGAGCGTTCAAGCTTCAAGACAAAGCATAGAGACATATGCAGCAGAAAATCCAAATTGTAATTGGGCCGTGGATTGTGGCGCAAGTAATCTGATGGTTCTTGATATTGATGTGAAAGAAGATGTAAACGGATTCGACTCTCTAAAAGACCTACCAACAATAGAAGACACTTTTGAAGTTACGACACCATCAAAAGGTAAGCATTTATATTATGTAGGTAAAAGTAAAACAAGTGTAGGTGAAGTGGGCAAAGGCCTGGACACTCGTTCCAATGGGGGGTATGTCATTTCCCCTGGTTCAAGAGATGCAAAAGGGATTCCGTATCTAATATCTAGCAATCGCCCACTTGCTAATATGCCTACGTGGATTCACACCAAATTACAAGAAAAAAAGCAAAAATCTGAGATGCACCTCAATACCGATGACTTTCTGGAAAGCTTTGAAGAGGGAAATAGGAATAAGAACTTTACAAAGTTAGCTGGCCATCTTAGGGCAATTGGCCTCGATAAAGATCTCATGCTCCTAGCAATGATGGAGGTTAATAGTCGTATATCTAACCCGCTACCAGAAAAAGAGCTAGAAATAATATCTTGGAGTATGAGTAAAAAAGCTCCAGGGAATGCACTCGCTACGGCAAAAGCTATTTCGGACTTCGCGCAAGTAGTTCCTGGTGAAGTGATACAGTTTCATAACTTTCAAGATGTGAATATAAAAGCGATCCCACCTGTGAAGTGGATACTTAAAAACCAATTCATAAGCGGCTTAGTATCTATCCTAGTCTCTCCAGGTGGTCTAGGTAAATCTCTCCTATCCCTTTTGCAAGCTGTCTCGGTGAGTACAGGCATAGAGCTTTCTGGGGATAAAGTAAGTACCCAAGGAAGAGTGTGGATACACAATGCAGAGGATGGCAAGCACGATCTAGAAAGAAGACTAGCAGCTATATCTATTCACCATAATGTAGACCAAAAACTTTTCAACAACATTACATATACAACGGGATTATCCTATAAAATCAATCTAGCTTCATCCGATAGAAAAGGAGTTGTAAAGAACGAACCGGAGATAGAAAGAATAAAGCAGATGATAAAGGATAATGGCATTGTATTGTGGTTAATCGATCCATTTATAAGGATGCATCGGGTAGATGAAAACAGCAATGAAGAGATGGACGTTATTATGGAAATCTTAACGGATATCGCGCAACATACCAAATGCGCAATAGGAATCGTACATCATACCAATAAATCAGGAGGGCAAAACGGGGGCGACGCAAACGCTTCTCGTGGAGCTTCGGCAGTAGTAAATGCAACACGAATTGCTACAACACTCGGAAAGATGAAAGCAGAAGAAGCAAGCAATTTGAGGGAAGAGGGTGAGTTCAAAACGATCCCGCCCGAAAATGCGTTTTGGTACATAAGAGCAGACAATGCAAAGGCCAATTTTCAGAGTCCTAGAGATCAAGTGAGATGGTACAAAAAGATTCCGGTACAACTCCCAAATGGCGAAGAGGTGGGATGCCTACAATTGGTTAAGCTATACAACGCAGACGAGATAAATAAAGAGAAGAGTAAAGTGGTAATGGAGGATGCCTTTAGACAGTCAATAGATACCTTGATGTCAAAAATAAAGAAGATGACTTTGAATAAACTAGCAACATCTATGATTGGTAATGAGCAGATAAGTAACCTACTAAACCAACAAAACAGAAAAACACTAAAAACTAAAATACAGAAGTATATAGAAGAAAAAGGTAATAAAGCAGTTGATGGTCATATACTGAAACTAAGTAATTGTCCTATGACTAACCACCTTACCGTAACAAGAGAAGCAAAAGAAGAAGAAGAAAGCTTTTTGGCATAACGCCAAATTAAATATCGATAGGAGATATATAGTGAAAGAGGTAAAAATAGTAACAGAAACATACGTTGATGGGGTTAAAGCTAAATCTATTACAGAAACATATGTGCCTAAGAATGTTGAAGGTGCAAAGTATGAGCTTACTTATGATGAAATAAGATTACATATACTAGGAGTAATTGAAGACAAGCGATTAGATGTGCCTGAAGTTATTTCTAGGCTTCGTCGATTGAATAAGCACTTTAATACTATCGGTGATCTGGTTCTCGCTGTTAAAGTAGTAAACGCGGTTAAGGGTGGCGCTGTTATGGGTGATTGGAAACTGGACGCGCATGCTGTTAGCGCTCAAGGGTACACAGAAGTAACTTACATACATAAAGATAGGATATGAGTACGCGCGGATACAGCGCAAGGGTAGCGCAATGACAGCGTATAACTTTAGCGGTGAGCAGCTCGTGTCGGTCTTATGCAGCGTGCGTTCAAAAGTTCAAACGTGTTTTTCCGTTGTAACATCCCGGAAGTGTTGATTGACGCAGGTGGCGTTCACCGTGTTTTTAAAAGACTGAACCTTTCGCTGTGTCACAAAATTGTAACACCTTGAAAGTGTTGAGTTGATGCAGGTGGCGTTCAAAAGTTCAAAAGTTCACCCCTAAGGGGGTTGTATCGTTTGAACTTCAACTCCCCAAAAGGTTTGATTGCGGCGGAACGGAAGCCGCATATATAGAACAGCGTAATTGGTATAGCGCTTATTAGCGCAAAGGAGATATAGCGTGAGACTATTGGCAATTGATCCAGGTACAACGGAAAGCGCGTATGTGCTGTTTGATCTAGATGAGCGTAGGTTAATAAACTTTGGTAAGATAGCTAACGCGGATATGGTATGCGTGATTAAAGATGCTCGCTACAATCGAATAGCTATCGAGATGATCAAGTCATACGGGAATGCAATGGGTGATAGTATCCTGATGACATGTGTATGGATTGGCCGCTTTATACAATCAGCTACAGATACACCGATTGACCTTATCCCCAGGAAGACCATTGTCACTGCTCTGTGTAATAACCCCAGAGCAACGGATACCCATGTAAGGGCAGCATTGGTCGATATATACACGACAGACCTTTCCCCTGCCATTGGTACTAAAAAATCTCCAGGACAGCTCTACGGTGTCAAAAAAGACGTCTGGGCAGCACTTGCGCTAGCAACCGTATGGAAAGAAGTCTTTGACAGCATCTTAAATTAGCTGATACGAACAATAGTCGGTAAAAATTACCGACATAACAAAAAGGGATTCAGAATATGGACGATTACAAAAGAGAAGAGGGCGAAAGAGCGCCAACGGATAAAGACCAGGATGCAGCGAGGGAGAGACTCTTCAACAAATTTATGGATGCCTCTGCACATATGGTATTCACCGGATTAACCAATCTAGAAAAAGCAGCAGGCGCAGAGATAGAAAATCTAAGCGTAAATGTAGATCTTGGTAACGGTCGAACACTTGGCATCTACATTGCCAACGAAGGAGAAAAGTAATGTCACACAGAGAACAAGTTGAATATTGTAAGCAAGTAAAGTCCTTCATGACAGAACATTTCGTGGATAAAGCTGTACTCGATTGTGGCTCTCTAGATATAAACGGCTCTAATCGGTACCTATTTGATCGATGTGAGTACATTGGCGTAGATCTTGGTAATGGTGACAATGTAGATATTGTGTCGCCTATACACGAACTGGACTTCTCTGATGAGACATTCGATACAATCATATCTACAGAATGTTTTGAGCACGACAAGCATTTCGTTGATTCGCTTAAGAACATTGTGCGCATGTTGAAACCAGATGGGCTATTCCTATTCACTTGCGCGACTACTGGTAGACATGAGCATGGAACAACTCGAACAAGTCCACAGGATGCACCATTCACCAACGACTATTACAGAAATCTAACCGAAGCTGATATCAGAAGCGCTATTCCTATCGATGATATTTTTGACGAAAGCTTGTTCACAACACTAGATACAACGCACGATCTACAGTTCTGGGGAATAAAGAAATGAATAAATATAAAACAACATTTGGCTGCGCAGAGATACAGAAGGTTGAAGTAGTTAGAGAGACAAAGACGATGGTATTCTTTAACTCGACTATTGGTAGATCATTGAGAGGCGAGAAGAAGCGTACAGAGTTTTCGCAGTATCATGACACCTGGGATCTAGCTAAGAAGTGGTTAATAACAAAATCAGAGTATGACAGAGACAACGCGCTTGAAGTTCTTAGATGCACTGAAAAATTCTACAACGACGCTAGAGCGCTAGTAGAAGAGGTAGAGTGATGGGAGAAGATACGAGATGCGAGATATCAGGCGCAAAGATACCTAAAAAGTGTTGTGAGAATTGCAAATATTTGTTTCAAGTGGATCATGTGATCTGCGATATTCTTGTGACATCTACGTTGCAAGCAAAGGATTTTTTCTGCGCTGAACATAAATTTAAGGATGATGAGGAATGAGTGAATTAACTTTCTTAGCTGCTACAATTGCGTATTCATAATTGGTAAGATATAAATATATTTCTAGTATAACCCACGCAGGGGATCTAGAAGTGAACAACGACTTGTGAAGCGCTAAATATCGGAGGTCTTGCACTGACCGAGAAAGGCGCTTCTTCTTTTATCTGGAGATTGCTGAAGTGTAAACAGGCGGGAGCGCTATTCAACAGATACCCGTATGCCTTGGTTAGATTCCAAGATCTCCTGACCAACTACCGAAACATTCTATAGTTTACACCAACGCTTAAGTATATTATGCTTTACGTTGGGGGAACTAATGCAGAAATCTAAATATGACGAAGTAAGCCTAAAGCAAGTAATGGAGCTGGCCAAGAACGGTTTAACCGAAAGGCAGATAGCGCTTGAAATTGGCGTATCTCAAAAGACTATATCAGTCTGGAAATTAAAATATACAGAATTCAGAGATGTACTTGAGACATGGAAGTATGATGCCGATCGAAAGGTAGAGCGCTCCCTCTTTGAAAGAGCTACAGGTTATGACCATTGGGAAGAAAGAATCTTCTGCAACAAAGACGGAATTGTAACTAGAGTAGAAACGATCAAGCATTACCCTCCAGATGTAAAGGCCTGTATGTATTGGCTAAACAATAGGCAGAAAGATATATGGGCAAACCGACAAGAGACTGTCATTAGTGGAACCACAGGACTAGCGGAAAAGATTGCAGAGGCGCGAGAGCGTTCAGGCAAAAAAGAGGTAGAGGTTAAAGCAGATGCAGAATTCTTACAGTAAATCTTTAGAGATGATAGCAGAAGACTTAGCAGAGTTTCGCTTTGATCCACTTGGCTATGTGATGTGGGCGTTCCCCTGGGGCAAAGGTTCATTAGTTGGTTTTGACGGCCCTCGTGAATGGCAGAAAGAGGAGCTAATTGCTATTGGTGAGATGGCAAAAGAGAGAAACTTTGACGGTTTTAATCCAGTTGAGCCAATACAAGAATCGGTTGCTAGTGGTCACGGTATCGGAAAATCTGCGCTTACTGCTTGGATAATTAAATGGATAATGGACACAAGACCTTACGCAAAAGGAGTTGTCACAGCAAATACAAGTGACCAATTACGAACAAAGACCTGGGCAGAACTTGGTAAGTGGCATGGAATGTCTGTTACCGAAGCATTATTTGAGTACAGATCCTCAAAGGGTAATATGAATCTTACAGCTATTGAAGCTCCTGAACAATGGCGCTGTGATGCTATGACCAGTAGAGAAGAAAACTCTGAAGCCTTTGCGGGTTTACACTCGGTATCCTCAACTCCTTTTTACATATTTGATGAAGCAAGCGCGATACCTGAAAAAATATTTGAAGTAGCTCAAGGTGGGCTAACAGATGGTGAACCTATGTGGTTTCTGTTTGGTAATCCTACCAGGAACACCGGATTTTTCCGTAGAACTTTTGGAAATCTTAAGCATCGATGGAGAAACCGACGAATCGACTCAAGATCAGTCGAAGGAACCAACAAAGATTTAATGGATCGATGGGTAGAAGATTATGGAGAAGATTCAGACTTTGTACGAGTCCGAGTTAAAGGCCAACACCCAAGAGCAGCAGTTTGTCAGCTGATCCCTAATGATTTAGTTGAGGCAGCGATGAAGCAGAAACTTCATTCAAGTAAATATAGCTTTGCACCAAGAATACTTGGCGTAGATGTTGCATGGTATGGCGACGATCGTAATGCTATCTGGATGCGTCAAGGGCTACATGCTACCCTACTTTGGCAAGGCAGAGAGATCGACTCAATAGATATAGCGGGAATCGTTGCGCAGTACGAAGATCAATATAATACAGACGCGACAATGATTGATGCGGGAATGGGCAACGGAGTAATAGACCAATTACGTCGGTTAGGTAGAGATCCCATTGTAGTTTATTTTGGTGGAAAGTCGCTAAGACCGGACTGCTTGAACAAACGCGCGCAAATGTGGACGGATATGAGGGATTGGCTTAAAGAATTCCCCGACATACCAGATGACTCGGATATTTCGGATGACTTGACAAGTCCAGAATATCACATGACACTAAAAGGACAAATCCAACTTGAGCGCAAGGAAGATATGAAAAAGCGGGGATTGTCAAGCCCTGACCTTGGCGATGGTTTAGCGCTTACATTTGCGGAACCTGTCTACAAGTTGTCACGAATCGAGAAACTATCAGGCAAAGCGAACAAAGCAGAAACAGAATATAAAGTTTTATAGGAGTAAGCAAATGTGTGATCCGGTAACAATGGCAAATATAACAGGAACAGCGGCAGCATTATACAGCTCAAATGCCAATGCTCCAACTTCTGGCCCTGGAATGTTAAGTCAACCACAGCCACAGCAACAACCTAACCCATATCCAACTTATCAAGAGTTACCACCTAGAGGAATACAAGCTCCTCCAAGTGGAAATGCAAATCCATATTTCACACAAGCTCAGCAGCCTGCTCCTGCTAGACCAACTCAAGCAGCGGGATACTCGCAGCCAGTTACTAGAGCGCTTCCTCAACCCGCTACTACTCCAACAAGAGCAAAGACAGCGGCACCAGGACAAGTAAAAAGAGCAAAGACAGCGGCACCACAGAAAGTGAAGACAGCTAAGAAAGCTCCCGCTCTTAAAGTAAAGAAAGCGAAAGAAGAAGGACGTAGAAAGTCTTTGATTGGGGGGTAATATATGTGTAGCCCACAGATAGTTAGTAATCTAACTGGAAGCTCTAATGCTTCTACGCCACTAGCTGCTAATACGGCAGCAGGCGCGCCCGCTCAAGATGTTTTATACAATGGCCCACGAAGAAACAAAGGGTGGGACGGTGACGGTGGAGACTCAGATAGAGATAGCGATTATGGAGACTTTGCCGACGGTGGCGGTGCTAGAGATGGTGGCGACGGTGGGGGAAGTGATGCTCCTGATATAGACAATGATCGAGATTCTGCAAGTGATAGAACCGGAATTGATTATAATCGTGATGATGCCGCTCAACAACCAACACTAAACTATATAGCAGAGGATCCTAATATCGCAGTTCCTCCAGATTGGTTGATAGAACAAGGGCGTCTAGAAGATCTAGAAAAGAACAAAGTGGGCGCAGCGGTAAAGGCTAGATTCGACGAAGACGAAAGAGTGAAAAGGTTTAGGGGTTTTGGCTCTACAATTCTAACAGGTGGTCAAGGAATTACAACTCCCGCAAACAGTAGACAGCTATCACTAATAGGAAGTTAAACTATGCAAACAGATAAGAGAATTCCAAAATTTCGTGCAAGGTTCAAGAGATTGAGGGATAAACAAACCTCTTGGCGTTCGCATTGGAAAGAAATAGCAGACTATACAACACCTAGAAAGGGTGAATATCTGCATGACCTTGAGGGCATGACAGAAGAAGAGCAAGGGAGCTTAAGAAACGACAAGATTATAAATAGTGTTGGTGCAGAAGCTACCCGTATTCTAGCTTCTGGGATGCAGGGCGGCATGACTAGCCCGGCCAGACCTTGGTTTATTTTGGCACTTGAGAATAGAGACTTGATGGAGTTTACACCTGTAAAGCAATGGCTAACAGACGTAAGAGATATCATTCTAAGAATATATGCAAAGAGTAATTTCTACGGATCGATGCATAGTAATTATTCCGAACTCGGTAATTTTGGAGTAGCAGCGCAATTGCAGGAAGAAGATTTCCAGACAGTAGCGCGATTTCGCCCGTTCACAGTGGGCGAGTACATGCTAACCTTAGATGCTCAATACAGATCTTCCGGGCTGTATAGGCATTTCTCTCTAAGCACTGAGCAGATGGTAGATGAATTTGGTAAAGATAATGTTAGTGAAGCGGTTACGAGCGCTTTCCTAGCAGACAACCTTGATGCACGTTTCAAGGTCAACCATATTATTGAGCCAAATGAATCTATCATCAATGATAAAGCTGGCCCTAGAGGAATGGAATACACCTCTCTATATTTTGAAGATGCGGGAGATCCAGAAGCATATTTAAGAGAAAAAGGCTACGAAAGTAAACCGTTTATTGCTCCAAGATGGGACGTAAACGGGACGCAAACATATGGCAGTTCTCCTGGAATGGAGTCATTAGGCGACAATAAAATGTTGCAGAAGATGGAAGAGAAATCACTAAAGGCGGTTGACAAGCAGGTTGATCCACCTATGAATGCTCATCCATCACTTAAAGGTAAAGGCGGGTCGATAGTACCAGGACATATGAACTATGTTAATGCTCCACAAGGGCAAGTCGGCTTTGCTCCTACCTATCAGGTTAACCTCAATATACAACAGCTAGAAGAGAAGATTAGGCAGACTGAACAACGTATCAAGAATGCTTACTTCAATAATATTTTCCTAATGATCGCTAATGATAACAGGAGCAACACAACTGCTTTTGAAATTGCTAAGCGATATCAAGAAAAAATGATGATTTTAGGGCCAGTTATTAACAGGATTCAATCCGAGTCACATGATCCAACGATAGAGAGAACTTATGAAATTGGTACTAGACTTGGCATCTTCCCTGAACCACCTGAAGAGTTACAAGGCCATGAGATTAAGATTGAGTATGTCTCCATTCTGGCACAAGCGCAGAAGATGGTGGGATCTACCGCTATCGAGCAGACAGCTAGTTTCATCGGAAATCTTGGCTCAGTAAATCCCGCAGCACTTGATAAGCTTAATGTTGACGAAACGATAAATATGTATGCAGATCTAACGGGCGCACCTCCAAGAATGATTAGAGGAGATGAAGAAGTTCAGCAGATTAGA
>Ga0233413_10001359_pt1 | contig 10743 bp, 9 predicted proteins | sample Na_anoxic_6_MG_FD_189019 | JGI IMG/M metagenome (GOLD analysis project Ga0233413, IMG submission 189019) | Seawater microbial communities from Saanich Inlet, British Columbia, Canada - Na_anoxic_6_MG | ecosystem: Environmental > Aquatic > Marine > Inlet | place: Canada: British Columbia... | reverse complement strand
ACGAACCAAGTGCCGTTAGGTAAGTCGTAACCGTATAACTTAGACTTGTCTTGGTCTCCTTCCTTAATCCAACTTTCAACCGTTAGAACACCTGAAACTCTATCTTGATGTTGGTATGTAGCTTTATGGTGGTTGTTATGTTTTAAGTATAATTCAGAAGCTTTACGTACTGTGTCTTTTGAAAAGAAAACATAGTAGTCGCTGTCTGTATTAGGGTTGTGTCTGAATATTTGCTTATTAGGAATAAGTGCAGGACTAACTAACATTCTTTTCTCCTCATCAACCTTAGCGAAAGTTAAGTTATTCTTTTCTTTTCCAAAGTAAACAAAGTCTTGTTCAATTGCAGGTGAAGTTACTAAACTGATAGCGTCAATAGCTAGTTCTTGACTATCATCTGCAATTATTAATTCTACTATTTTAGTTTCTTTCATATTATATAATAGATATATAGTTAATATATTTGATTTTAGATTGTAGCTCTTCTTCTAATGTTTGCTAATTGGTTTTGACTATTACTCATTTCGTCTGTAACTACATAAGCTTTAGTTGCTTCAGGTTCTATTCCTCCTGATATATCAAAAGCTCCTGACATCATTTGTGGTGCAGGTGGTGAAGGTGCAGGTGGTGGGTTATTACCTCCTCCTCCTCCACTATTTGCACTTTTTATTGCTTGGATATTCTTCATCCCCATAGCAACTGCTGCTGCTGCTGCAATACCTCCCAATACAGGACCTACAACAGGAATACCTGCTAAAGAATTATAAGCTGCTTGTGCTGAAGCGTAAGTATCAATAGTAGCTTGAACAACCGCCATTGCCCTACCTGCTTCCGTTTCTTCTCCTAATATCTTTGCCATATCACCTGCTGCACTTGAAGCAATACCTAATTGCTGTTCAGAAGACATTTCAGACCACTTAACTACCTTTTTCTGATAGCTTTCTACAATATCCCCTTTTTCTTTCTCATATTTTTCTGTAATTTCTGCAATATCCATTCCTGCCTTACGAGCCATTTCTACTTTTAAATCATATGCGTCCTGAAGTTCTTGTAGTTCTTGTTCCATTCCTGCAAGTCCTTCAGCTCTTATTTCCTTTTGTGACTCTAATAGTTCTTTATTCAAAGAAACTTCATTAGTTAATTGTTCACTTCTGAAACCTGATACCTGAGCTTCAACTCCTGCCCTGTCGTTTAATGCTTGTTGATAAGCAACTTGTAGGTCTATATTACTTTCATTAGCCGACAATTCTAAAGCTGCTGCTGCAACTCTAGTATCTGCTAATTTTAACATTTCTGTTTCTTGCTCATCAAGTATTTCGCCAAGTTTTTTATTGGCTGCTATTCTTTCTGCAAAAGTCTTTGTTTCATCATCTCTAATTTGTCTTTGTAACTCTGCTTGTCTATCGTATTTTTCAATCAAGCCTTGTATTTGTGCTTCTGCTAATTTTGAACTATTTGCAGCAGCTGTTGTAGCTTTTGCTAATTCATAGTTAGACTTAATACTTATTTTAGATATTCCTTCAATAGCCATTTCGCCAATAGCTCCTATCTCACCAATAGCGTCTCCTATATTATTACCAATATCTTTTCCTGCATCAATAGCGGCAACTGCTATATTTTCTAGCTCCATTCTAGTTTCAACAATACTTCCCCTAAGCTCTGCCATCTTTTGAGGGTCAGCTCCTCCCATCCATTTTTCCCAAGCTAGTTGAACTTCTTGCACTCCTAATTTCAATCCAAAAAACGCTAACTTTAAAGGTGTTAAGGATAGTGTAACTAAGCCACTTAGTACTTTACCTAATCCATCAAATCTATCTGAAGATTTTGTCACCCATTCATAGGTGTCAGTAAGCACTTCTACAACCTGATTAAAGGTAGTAGAAATAGTAGTCATAATAGTATTGACCACATCCATTACTTTTTGATTTCTTTCTAGTGCTTCTTTTAACGCTGTAAATGCTGCTGCTATAAGTCCAATTATACCTAAAGACTTCATTAAACCACCAAATGCTCCTGTTAATTTTTTTACACCACTTACAGATTTTGCAGAAGATTTACCTACACCTTCGGTTTCCTTTGACAATTCTTTGGTTTCTTTTTTAGCACCTTTTATTGCTTCAATAATTGCTTGTGTGTCTTTTGACAATTCGCCAATATTTGACTTAACTTCCATTTCTAATACTTCCTTTGCCATAATTTTATTTTTAAAGTGCTACTCCTGTTTTTATTTGTGTGAACCTTATGTTACTAGCCCATTCTATTGTCATATTTGTTTCCCCCCTTACATCTATAATAAAGTTAGTTCCATCAACTGTTGCTGTTGGTCGCCAATTGGTATGACTTCCTGAACCTTTTATTGTATCTCTTTCTCTTTCTATACTTAGTGTTCCTGACTTATTTATTACTACACCTCTTTCTACCCAACTAAGAAAATCACCTGCTGCTCCTGAACTTGAAGTTCCACCTACTCTTACAGCTAATACGTCAGCGTGAAAATACATAGCAGTATTGTCAGGAATAGTAAAGTAATTATCTGTAATATTGTTTAAATAACTATCAACTGTTCCCCCTGCTGTAGTTTGTGTTCCATACATTAAATGAATACTTTGTCTTTCAGCTAAATTATCAGTTGAAGCGTTACCCCCTAAGACTATTGAGTTATCAGCTGTAGCTTCTCCTAAAGTGCCATAGACGTTAGCGTTATTTACTCCGTTTGCTATTTCGTTTTGGTTTCCTACTACTATGTTATTTCTTGATAACCCTTTTACTGTATTATTCTCACCTATTATTTGAGTATTATTTGTTCCTGTTTCTGTTGTATTATTTGCTCCTTGTAATTTATTACTTTCATTACTAAAACTCCTGTTAAGATTTGTGTTAAATCTAAATATTGAGCAAGTTCCTGAAGCTTTGTCGTATGTATATCCATAAGCTTCACATTGTAGTTGGTTTGGGGTTATAGCGTTTGTTCCATCAGTAAAGGTAACAACCCCTAAACTTGAAGTGAATAAAGGCTTTACATCAAACCCTGTTAAATATGGTATTGTTGCTACTCTTTTGCTCATTATGGTATTAGTATAAATTCAACTGTTGCTAAATCGTTTGGTTTGTAATCTATTTTGTTTACTCTGAATGTTCTGTTTTTAATAAACACAGTATCATACATTTTAAAAGTATTAATATCTGAAGGATTTAAGTTTACTTTTAAGTCCATTATTCGTGTGTCAGGATTGTATAATTCATTATAATAAGGCAACCAATACAAATTGAATAGATTGCTGTTTACAGGTGAGCCTACAGGTGATACTAATTGACATTCTCCAAAGTGAAAGTCTCTCGAACCTGCTACTGTAGGAATATCTGTTAAATGACTAAATTGTAAAAACTGATTTTCAAAAGCACTACCACCTACACCATTCTGAGGAGGTATATAATATGTACAACTTGTTAAAGTCTTTTCACCATTTTCAAACATTATTCTAGGACTATTTTCAAAACCTTCTGAAGTGTCGTCTTGTGGGTTGTAAGAATAAACAGCAGGTGTAATAAAATCAGGGTATTGGCTCATTAAAGGCTTTACAACTGTTGCTGCAAAAGGTTCTGCAACTATTTCATCTTCTCCTGATAATATAGTAAAACCTGAAGCGTCATATTTCTTGCTTCCGTATAAATGCCCACCTACTGAGTTTTTATAATTCATAAAAGCATAGTCATCTTCATCTTCTACAAACTTAAATATAGTGCTTTTGTTTAAATCAGTTAAAGGTGTTAGCTTCATTTGTGAAACGTCTATCTTCTCTGTCCAATCTAGTTCAACACTATCAGGATTGTTTATAAACACATCTCCATAAGGTTCTATATTTATATTGCTTGGATTATCTTCATCAGGTAAAGTAACTAAGTTAAACATAGTCAGAAGTCCTTTTAAGAAATCCCATTGACCTAACTCTCCTCTTAGTGTTCCTAAAAGTGTGTCTGTTGTAGTTTGCGCTACTGATGTTGTTATTGTTACAAGTTCAGGGGTTACTCCTAAAGGATTTAAAACGCCATCTAATTCATAAAGCCCTAAAGAAGACTTAGCTTTACATAAAACAGTATCTCCTGCTGCTAGTGGTGGTGTAGTAAAAGAACCTGAATATGAAAATGGAGTAGAAGTAGTAGTTGCAGGATTAACCGAAACTCCATTAACAAACCATTCAACTTCTAAAGTTTCAGATAGCCAAGACCTGTTAAATTCCATATCATAAGTAAAAGTGTAAACTTGCCCATCTTCCTGAGCTGTAAAAACTCCTGCTGAATAACCAAAGTTTGCGTCTAAAGCAGTTCCTCCAACTAAGTCCATTTCATCAAAAGGCAAAGTCGTAAAAGTTGCAGCAATACTAAAATCAGCAGCTTTAGTCAATTCACCACTTGAATTAAATACTACAGGAGCGTTATCAGAACCCCAATTAAAGTCCATAAAAAGCTTTTCAAAATCTGCTGTATTAAAAAATGCACTTTCATAAGTAAAATCTGTTGCAGCAAATATTCTATCTATTAAATACTTAATATTAATAAAAGGTCTAAACGCACTTTCTAAATTAGGAAGTACAGGGTTTCCACTACCACCTACTGTAAATTGATGACTCCAATCTACAAAAGGGTATTTAACACTTGCAGCAGTTCTAAAGCCTGAAGTATTAGAATTTAAATATGTAACTCCTGTTACACCCCAAGTAGCTTGAATGTTTGTTAAATTATAAGCGTGAGTTAATTCTGTAAAGTCTAAATCTGAGAATGTTCTTTCTCCTAACACATCAGCAAACGCAATAACTTCAGAATACAGATTAACATTGTAGCTTATTTCTCCTTCCTTATCTGAAATATCAATCATTCTTAAATAGCCTTCAAATAATAAGAAGCCATCTTGCTTTAAAATACACTTTGTTTTTTTATAAGGGTTAAAATTAAGCCCTGTATCTGTTCTTGTTACTTCAAATATATTGTCAAAGATTTGATTGTTTCTTTTTGTTGCAGGTAAATTAAAAGCCTTTGAGTATGACTGTACTTTTTCAGCTACATTTTTAAAGTCATCTACACTAAGACTAAGAGGTATGTCCTCATCTTCATAAAGGTCGCAAATTACTTGACCATCTTGTAAATCCAAGTAAGTGTTAGTAGGCGCTACCCCTTGAGGTGCTACAGAAATATTACTTATTACAATATTAGCAGCAACGCTGTTGTAGTAACTTATTACTACTGTGTCATTTGTACTTTGAGCAGTCCAAGTATGCGTTATTTGACTTTGATTGGCTAAGGGGGAAACTTGATTAATAAGGGTAGTTCCATTATAAGCTCCTGTTATAACAGCGCCTGTTCCTGTTGTAGACAGGTCTATTGTCATTTCATAAGTCGTTCCAACTACTAATCCTGATAGTTTTTGATATACTCCTGATAAGGTTAGTGTAGTAACTGAATATAAAGTTAAGTTGTTTGTTGTTTCTGTTGGTAAAGTTGGTGTTCCTGCTGATGTACTTCTAAACCTAAACCAAGTATTAACAACAGATGGTGCTGCGTTAGTTAAAGCATCAACTATAACACTTGCAGCACTACTATCATAACTACTAGAGGTGTTTATTGTACTGAAGTTTGCGCCATCAATTACAAATTCGTTTGTAAGTGCTAATTGAGGAAATACTATTAATTGTACACTCATTATACTGATTGTGTTCTTAGTGTTTTACTCTTTTCTACTTCAAAAGTGTATTGTATAAGTTTATCATTTGCTACTGTCTTCTTTGTAAAGCTAGAAGTTGTAAGTCTTACAGGTTTTACATATTGATTAAGTGCTGAAGTAGCTGCGTCTGTCTGATAGCCTTCCAAGATATAAACTTCAGGACTGTTTATTAGTTCTTCAAACATTTCATTCTCATCTTCACTTATATAGTCTGTATTCATTTTTATTTTCTCAGTAGCATTAACTCTGAAAGTCTTTTTACCTCCTTTATAGCTATCCACTCTGTAAGACGCTTCATTCCAAGTTCCTGCTAGTTGCTCGTATGTAGAACCTTTAGTTGATATGCTTCTTACTGACTTCTTAGTAAATGTGTAGTAATCCCAAACCCCCCATTGATTAAGCCAACAAAGTCTTATAGACTCAAAGCCTTTAGTATCAGGACAATTTATGTTTATAGTGTATTGTTTAGCTATTCTATTACTGCTATCATCAAAAGCCTGTATATCTATAGAGCCACCCTGTATTGTTCCTGCTGAAACTAACGCTTGAAAAGTAGAACTCCAATTTTGTAAATTAGCAGGAAAACAGCCAAAGAATAAAAGTCTTGATGATATTTCTGAACTGAAAGTAGTATAAGCACCATTTGTTACTGTCTTGTATATATTCTCTGTTCCTATTTGTGAACCTGAACTGTCTTTATATTGCAATCTTATATATTCTAAATTGTCGTTAGGTGCTAAACACGCAAGTGTTCCGTAATCTTCTAAGTTAGCATACTGAATAGCAGGTGCGTTAGTTAAGAACTTATCTGTTTGTGAAGACAAATTAAAGTTACTCAAATCATAGCCAAAATTGTTAGCAGTTCCACCTGTACCCATTGTAAGAATATCTGAATACTTTAAGTACCCATTGAATAATTGATAATCAACTGACACTGCAAATAAAGCTTCAGGTGTAACTACATCACCATTTGCGTCTGTGTATTGTGTTTTAAACTGAATAGTAAGCCATCTAGCACTTTTTTTATTTTTAGAATACTTGTCTATTAAATGTAAAGGGTGAGGTGTGTCATCAGTTGTTGTAACGCCTTTATACTCACTAAAGTTTGCAGCCATATTATCAGCACTAACATAATTTTCAACTACTTGCTTAAAATCAAATATACCTACTCCTGCATTGTTAGGAGTTGTTTTAAATGTAGCTGTAGGAATTGAAGTTATAGTTACTGACGAAGGTATTGTATTACTTATATAAACATCAGCAATAAATCTAACGTTAGTGAAGCTTGCTACTATTGTATTATTTGATACTACAAAAATAACTTCTTGTCCTACAGGAAGCTGAGTGTATAAAGGTTTTTGTTCTATTAGTGTTGCCATTTATTTTACTGTTGTTAATCCGTTAATAATATCATCTTTTACTGCTCCTAACATTTCTTTTCCAAACTGCTTTAAACCTAACATCAAAGGCTTCTGAAAGAAACTTATGCCTTGTATTCCTTTGCTATAAATACTTCTTGCGATTATATAGCCCATACTTTTATGGCTCATAAATCTACCTTTTTTATCACGCCATTGAAAACCCTTCTTTTTTACCCACTTAGCCATAATTCCTGACATACCTCCTTTTGCTTTACCTACTCTTGAAGAACCTGTACCAAATTTATAAGGACTTGAAATTACTTTACCTTCATAGTCTTTAAAACTTCTTCTCTTGTTAGTTCCTGAAACTCCCTTATCTACAAAAGTACCGTAATCAGTCATAAAGAACTGTACAGCAAAACCCTCAGCGTTATTAGTGACTTTAAAGTCTATTGACTTTTCTAAATTAGTACCACCGCCTTTAGCTTTTTGTAAATTTCCTTTTGCTCTGTTTACTACTTGTTTCCCAAAGCTGTTAAGGTATCTTTCAAGAGCTTCTGTCTTCATTATACTAGACCTGCAAAGATTTCTACTTGAACATCAGTTGTTGCTGAAGGTCTTACTTCAACAGTAACCAAATCTTCTAATGTAGGAAATGCAGGAGTTGCATCTACTTCACCAATTAATGCTTCTTCAGCTTGGAATAAGATATGCGAACCACCTGCTCTTACTGTAACTTGATAATTAGTAGCTGCTGTTACAAAAGCTACTTTCATATCTTGGTCATCACTTAAATTAGTAACTCTCAAGTACTTGCAGTTCTCTACATCTAAAGCACCATCTGCACTATGCGGTGTTGAACCAAATACTGCTACTGTTGTAGTCTGTGTGTGAGTACAAGTTAATATTCTTTCAAATACATCTACTATACCTGTTGTTGTTAAAGTGTTTGTAGAACCTCTGACTGAGCCGTTAAGCACTACATTTTCTGTGATTGTTGTTGTTAAATCTGCCATTTTATAATTTTATTGTTATTTTAAATTTCTTCCACCCTATTTGAACTATTAATCTTCCTATTCTAAACTTGAACATTAGTAACCTGCACCTCTTGTATTAACAGGAATATTACAAGTCTGAAAGTCATTCTGAACTAATACTCCTAAGTTAAATACATACCCACAACACAAATTGTCAAAGCGTTCTTGAAAAGGCTCAATAGTGAATTGGTCTTGTGTAAAATATATAGGTTGATTAATATCATTTACTCCTTCTATTGATTGTCTTGAACTGTGTCTAAGCATACCTATAATATCTGTGCATATTTCTAAAGTCTGATTGAATACTTCTTGTTCGTTATTTTTAGTATTGACTAACTTAGTTAAAGCTGCTTGTTGTGCAGTTTGCCAATCTGACTTTTCAGATACCATATCCATTACAAAGATTTGAAAGTTGTATGTCAATTGACTATCACCTGTTGTAACTGATGTTGGGTTTATATGCATTAAAGGAAACTTCTCCATCTTTTCAAGGTTGAGGTCGTATATGTCGCCAACTGAAGTTGTACTGATTTGGTCGTGATACTCACCAAGCCTAAGTAAAGTGTTTACTACATTATTATAAGTCTTATTATTAACCATTTCTTTTTACTTTATTTTGTGAGTTTAAGTCTGTTTCATAACTTAACCAAGTCAAGCATTCTAACAATCCTAAATTCGTTATTCTTTCTAAGTTTACTATTTCACCATTTGTCAATCTATACATCACACCAAACCACCCCCACTTCTCTGCAAAACTTTCTGAAGCTATTGCGTCTTCATTTCCTTCAGCTGCTCCATCAAATACAATGGCAAAATCTCTGACAACTCCTTCCCTAAAACAAAAAAAAACCGTAAAGCACTTTGTACCTGTTGAGCTGACATCTTTTTCATTTCTTCTGTCCTGAGCCGTATGTCTCCATCATAAGCGTCAATAATATAAATGTCATTCTTCTTTTCTTTTATCGGTCTATAAAGAACAGCCATTACTTCAGGTAAATGCTTTTCAATTCCTCCCTTAATAAATGTTTCCAAGTCGGCATACTCCCCCAATGTTATACTATCCAAATCAGGGTGAAAGCCATACTCAACACCATCTATTTCAATTATCCTTTTTAGCTTTGTATCTTGCTTATTCTGTAGCTCTGCTATCCTACTCATTATAACTGCTACATCTGATAAAGCTAATTCCTTTACTAACTGCTTAGGAATATTAGATAACACTGCTATTGTTTCCTCTGCTTCTTCAGTCTTACTACCTGTTTCAAAATCAATAAGTTGCAACCATTTTTCAAGAGTTACTTCTTCCCAACTATTAATCAATTTAAACTCTTTTACTTTACCTTCCTTTTTTACTTTTACTTTCATCTGTTATATAATAGAAATTTGTTAATTTTAGTTTACTGCACATAATACTTCCCTGCGTTAGGGTTGTCTAGGTGATAAATAACATTATACCTAATGCCGTCTATTGCGTGATTGTAGTTATCTACATAAAGTTTAGAACCTTTATCAGCGTATATATAGTTGTTCAGCTCTTTAGCTATGTTCGTACTTTCAGGTGTTATGATAAGTTCATAGTCTTGCATACGAGTTATACCACTCTCAATAGTTCCTTTTTTTACAGGCTTGATGTTTACCCCTAAGTGTCTAAGGTCTGCTATTAGTCTTGGTTCTGCACTATCAGCAATGATAAGTTTATTGTCTACTTTGTCTAATATGATTTTAGCCAACTCATTTGACTTTATACCATTCTTATAGATATGTTCTTTTAAATATATCTTACGCTTCCTTTTATCAATAGCTACTTCTGTAAGACTATCAGGGTCTACACTAAAACCAAAGTCCATTCCACAAGAAGTCTGAAGTCCATCAGGATTAAATTCTCCTATACTCCAATTCTCAAATACTACTCCTTCTGCTTTGTCTAACCAACCTCCAAGTATTTTGTGCTGATACTTTTTAAAGTTTCTATGCTTTATAGTCTTAATACGCTCTAGGAAGCTCTGTGAGAGATTATCTTCATTGTCTAGGTATGTACTATGAATATAGCATACATTGTCTTTAAAGCCGTTAAAACCTGCTTCAACTCCTTTGTCCTCAAAGAACCTCTTATATATCCAATGCTCTTTAGTAACAGGATTAAGTATAAGTATAATTCTATTCTGTATTCCCTTTTCTCTAATACTCAAGTCAATAGTGTCAAAGATATCTTCATCAATAAGTTCTTCAGCTTCATCTAACACCCAAGTGCTTATTCCTTGTAATGACTTTAGACTTGCTGTTTGATTTCCTGCTGAAGTCTTGATACCTCTAAACAGAATGTCTGACTTGTTTCCTAAATTAACAACCTCAGCTTTGTTTACACTAAAGATGTTTTCAAAACCTAACAGACTTATCTTTTCTAAGAACTCAGGAATGATTGATAGGTGAGCTGATACCATTGTAAATCTTGTAAACAATACTCTTATGTTCTTAGACATAGTAAGTAAAGTCAAAAAGACTGTTACAGCAAAAGACTTACCTGAACCCCTACCACCTGTTATAATGAAGTATCTAGCGTCAGAATTAAATAGAGGGTTATATTTATTACTCAGTATCAGTGTCTACAAATGTTATTAAAGGTACATTAAGA
>Ga0233413_10001357_pt1 | contig 10749 bp, 12 predicted proteins | sample Na_anoxic_6_MG_FD_189019 | JGI IMG/M metagenome (GOLD analysis project Ga0233413, IMG submission 189019) | Seawater microbial communities from Saanich Inlet, British Columbia, Canada - Na_anoxic_6_MG | ecosystem: Environmental > Aquatic > Marine > Inlet | place: Canada: British Columbia... | reverse complement strand
TCTTCCTACCACAGGCACACTGGCAACTTTAGATGGAACGGAAACACTAACAAACAAAACGCTAACCGCGCCGATTATTTCTACAATTAGCAATACCGGCACGCTAACCTTACCGACATCAACCGATACTTTGGTAGGTAGGGATACCACCGACACGCTAACTAATAAAACGCTAACCGCACCAATCATTTCTACAATTACATCAAATGGCACAGAAGAGACACTTATTCTTAACGGTGTGGGGTCTGCGATTAATGAATTTACAATATCTAATGCAATAACTACTTCCAATCCCATATTATCTGCAACCGGAGTAGACGCGGATATCGGTATTGATTTTCAAGCTAAAGGGACTGGTGTATATAGATTTTTGGGTAGCACTACATCACATGCAGAAATACAATTATACGAAGACACAGATAACGGGTCTAATTATACCGCATGGGCATCGCCTGCAGCAATTAGTACTACTACAATACTTCGCATGCCCGATGGTGTCGGGAGCTCGGGACAATTTTTACGAACTGACGGCGCTAATCCCGCCACTTTATCATGGTCTACACCGGCTGCTGGTGGTGGTGATGTTATTGGGCCTGTAAGTGCGGTAGATAATAGAATAACTACTTTTGATGGAGTATCGGGAAAACTCATAAAGGACGGCACTACAATAACTGCAACGGGCAATACATTAACCGGTTTAGCCGGCGGTGTTATATTTGCCACAAATGCCCCACAAACTGCAATAGCGCCAACTGTTAACGATGATTTAACAAATAAATTATATGTTGATACTCAAGTAGGTAATTTCTATGCTATGCTTGCGGACGGTCCTACTGTTCAAGTTTCAGGAGGAATGGCAGACCCCGAAACGAGTTTATTACCTTCTGGTGCAGGAGATTTTGATGGGACTTTAACCGTTCCCGCTGATAGGTTTAAGGTGGGTGATTCGTTCCATTTTGTATTGGCTGGACAGTGTATCTATGATTCGGCTAATGATATTACATTAAAATTAAAAAATGGTGGAATTCTTGCTGAATTAACTATGGATTTAGAAAACACAGCTTCACCAAATACATATTGGGAATTAGAAGCCGATTTTACTATTAGGAGTATTGGTGCTGCTGGAAGCATAGTAACTAATTTTGATTTTACATTCAATAAAAGAATAGATAGAGATTTTAGAGGACAAAGAAATGTATCAGTATCTACAATTGATACAACAGTAATCAATACATTAGATATAACGGCAGAATTTACAGGAACGGATGACAGTAGTATGTTCGCACAATTAGGATATCTTAAACGAATGCACTAACAGTCTGTTAAACACGTGTTTAACCACTTTTGATATGGGACAAAGTCCCATATCTTTAGACAATGTGTATGTAATCACAATTAACGAATCGTTATTTTTTGTTTCAGATTTTATGGCGATTTTAGGTGTCAAGTTATGCGCATACTACCCAAAATGAAGAAGTTTATATTACATTAGGTGATTATAACAATATTCCTGACACGTCTTACGGAGTTATACCGCCTACCGCGCTAACCGCTGGAACAGAACAAGATTACTTTCAAGTAGTATCAACTGCCGCAAAAAATAATACCGAAACCGGTATGACTGCGTCAGGTACTAAATCATTTACACGAGGAGGGCAAATTAGTGTATATGCCGCATGCACTGTAGGTACAGTTACCCCAGGTAGACTTGTGTTAACTGCCGAATAATTATATTTCATATTAAACATATCCCCACATTAATTAATACAAAAGAATAATAACGCAATAGGATAATTTGATACCCACTATAAAAAAACAATATGAGTATTGACAATAAAGAAGTAGAATTAATTAGTATTAACCCCGATGTTGCGGAACGGGTAATTCGATATTTATGCACTAAACCATACCGTGATGTAGCGGTGGTTATTAACTCTCTTAAAGAAAATCGTATACCGAAAAACTTAATAACACCCACACTTAATTATATTATACGCGATGATGCGGCTTATTCATTTGCAGCATTGCAAAAAATATTAATCGAAATATCTGCCACACCTACTACATCGCCACAATCTACACCAACAGAAACAGAAAGTAAGGTTAGTGTGGATTGTGGCGATGATACCGAGGATAAAGATAATATTGAATAGAATATAATTATATTCTGTTTACTGTTTTTAATAATATAACAAAATGTCGCTATTATTAAAACAATCTCTTTGTTCTACAACATGGAATAGTGTGGAACACGCAATAAATAAATTAAGTCTTGAACAACCATTTGATTCCTATTTTAGACGCGCATGTAAAAACGGATGGGTGTATTATAGATTATACCCTAAACAATTTAATTTATGTAAATCACTTGTATATAATTCATATACTCAACAAAATTCATATTATACGCGGTACATACAGTGTATAAAATATGTAAAATGCTCACAATGCATGGTAAAATTTAATGGGTTTATACAATTTTCATGTAATCCCATTATATGTAATTTAACAGATGATGATTCTCGTGTAATTGATATTTGTAATAAATGTATACAAACCAATAACTATATTCAACCTATTTGCTTATGGGTAAGAAATAAATTGCAGTAAAATATATTATGAGCAATACCATGACCGCAAATAACGCTATTTATAACACCGGTATATGGTTTAGTATTGATGAATATATTGGCGTTATTGAAAATGACTTTGTTAAAAATTATTTTAATATTATCATACCGTATGGATGGAAATACTTTTATATACACTTTAATAATACTTTAAAATCCAATATACCAAATTGTTATATTTGTAATAAACAAAATTCTATTTTATGCGTATCATGCGATATGGGTGGTTGCGGATTACCGAGATTTACCCCACACACGATATCCGTGTGTATGCATTGTATAATAAAAGAAAACTCACTACCACTCGCACCCTCGTGTTGTTTTAAAAAAAGTATAATGATTAAAAGTGCAAATAAATATTAATACTATTTACCAATAATACTATTTAACAATAATACTATTTAACAATAATACTATTTACCAATAATACTATTTAACAATAATACTATTTAACAATAATACTATTTAACAATAATACTATTTAACAATAATACCATAAATATATAAAGCTATATTATAAATAACCCATATATAATATTTTAACATGGGTAAGTGTGCATCTAAATTAAGTAATTGTCCGCCTCCTAATGATATTACCGAATTTGAAGGTAATGAAATACGACAAATTATTAAAGACACGCTACAACCCAAACAAATCAATATAGCAGATAGCATGTATGGGTGTTATCCTAAATCGGAAGTTGAACGCTTTCTTTCCAGTGATACAGTTGATAAACTAAAATATCATAAAGAACGCTTTGATTGTGATAATTTTGCATTAGCATTAGCGGGACGTGAGGCCGAGTGGTACGCCGCCGGTGCGTACGCATCGGGTAGTTCTTTTGGTATTGTACACGGCGATATACGGAAAAAAGAATCAGACACGACACCGCGGCCGCATGCCATTAACTTCTTCATTGATAATGAAGGGGAATTATGGTTAATTGAACCGCAAACAGATGAAATTTTTAAACCTACAGCGAGTTCCACGTTTTGGATGACACTTTGTTAGTGGTAATAATAAAAAAGTATTTTTTGTATATTACCAATAACGCCGCCAATTAATCACTATCAGTATTATTACCACTAACATCATAATATTCATTTTCACTACTATTACTAATTTCATAACTGTCAGCGCTATTATCTTTAATATACGTATATTGTTCGGAAGAATGAGACGCGGCAAAATACCAACTACTTCCACGATCATCTGAATTGTCGTCGTCAATTGTAAATATATTAAGATAAAAATCGTCAGCCATCATACGCATCGCATCTAATATTATATTTGTGTTTCTCAATTTAATAGAACATTCGCCCGGTAAATCGCGTCTGAATGATGCACATGACGTAGAATCGGCCAATGTAATATTATCCTGAGTAATTTGTGAATCAAATTTTGCAAGATTTTTACAACATAACCATATTAATTCTTTATTCGGTTCAAACACATATCCGTCTTCCGCATATATTACTGTTCTTAAATGATAACATTCTAATCGATGTACATATGATATAGTATAATATAAGTCATTATTATAATTTACAATATTTGCGTCTAACACACAGACCCCATCCGTATGAAAATACGGAGTTCCTGAATACCAATTAAAATATATGTTAAAATCTTTACACGATTCAATTATGGAATCATTTATGAAATACACTAATCCGCGGATAAACAACGCTTCTTTATTGTGATGATTGGCTAGCGTTTCTATAGCATTAGGTATCCCATACTCAGGTGCATAAAATGTAGTTTTATCAAATTTTGTTATTGTTAATAATTTTAAATCCACAATATACCTATATAATTTTTTACAAACTTGCATAGTAATTAAAAGAGTATCAATATCTAAATATTTTAGTATTTGTATAATGTTATCTATACATAATAAGTCCAAATCACCCAATGACACACACTCGTCTATTGTAATACCCGCATTTATGTCCGTATCTACATTATTCATATCTACATTATTCATATCTACATTACTTACATCTACATTATTCATATCTACATTATTCATATCTACATTACTTACATCTACATTACTTACATCTACATTATTCATATCTACATTCACACTCGCGACCACATCATCCTCACTTGCGTAACTATTTACATTCAGTATGTTTGTATTACATAATCTTCGTTCATGCCGTCTACGGCGCGTCAGTGTTTGCTTAAAGCCGGATAAAGTTCTTTTCATCTTCCGACTATAAACTTATTAATTACCACAAATACATCTACCCAATTCCATAAAAATAATATAAATATTTGGCAAACAATCTGAATAATATATTAAACAAACTAGCAAAAAAATATTAATTATTATTGTGTTTGACTATTAATCCAAATCATCCGACGGAACTTGCTTAGCAGGCTTCACCGGCCGCTCACCGGTACCGTATCTCACAAACACTTTTTTATGATTAAAGAAAGACCGATCATACACATGATCACTATCAACATTCTTTTTAAACTCCATAATAGCAAAATTCTTTGGTGCCTTAATAATAATTAACTTAGGTTTTTCTTTAATATCGTTAATAACATCATACAATGGTTTACCGCTAAGTTCTAATGTTATTGCTTTTTCTTTCCAATAACCCGGCCCACCCCAAGGTGGGTCAAAGAATATCACATCCTGTTTAATGTCATTCATAACCTTAACGTAATCATCATTAATAACATTAACATTCTTAAATCCAGATACCTTAACATTATTATCTAATGCTTCATGATTAACCGGGTTAATTTCTACAGCGTTTACATTTTTAAAATTCTTTGCAAAGTTAAGTGTGTTTCCACCCACATTTGCGGTTGCATCGGTAATTGTTAAATTAGAAATATCTTCATCACCAAATACATGTTTAATATCTTGCGTTGTCTTTTCTGCTGCGTCTTTACGAGATAAACTAAAGATAGACTCTTTAGTAATTTGAAGTTTATTTTTATCTTCAATAAAATCAGGGAACCAATCGCGGATAGTTTTAATATCCTCATCAACACCATCTAGATTAATAATTTTATCATCATCAAATTTATCTAAATTAATCTTTTTATAAACATTTACGTTTTCAGTAGGTTTATCGTCCTTTGCCGCGCTTTTGGGTTTTGCTACACTCTTAGGTTTTGCCGCGCTTTTGAGTTTTGCTACACTCTTAGGTTTTGCCGCACGTGCGGTGGCGCCACCCACATAAACTGCAGCCCCCTTTTTGGGTTCCATTAGTATTTGTTCACCAACCACACCGGTGGTAGCTACCACAAATAACGCAATTTTACCCACAGGGCTGATGCAAGTACTAAGACTTAACAACAGCAAAACCACAATAACGTATAATACTATTGTAATAGTATTCATTTTTTTAATTTATATTAATAGAACAGAAATAATATTCAATAAAATCAATTTAACGTACTGCGAATTTTATTATATATTAATATGATTATTTACCTATTTCACGTTCATAAATCATGCCGGCTAATTGCTGAAATAGCGATTCAATCTGCGCCAGCGCTATTCTAGTAAAACTACCAATCATATACCCACTAACACCCGCAATACTACTAGTTATTATTAATTCTTCTTGTTTAGTAAAATTAACATTTAACTTTTTATAATAATCGGTTTGATAAAATTTATACATCAATATACCCACTTCAACACTTACAGCTACTGCAACTAAAAATAATATCATTTGTTCAATATGATTAAAGATTAAGAATAATAAAATTATAATAGTTATGGCTAATAATACTTTATTATCCATTAATGTATTACCTAAATGTTTTAGAAAATCCCGAATCTTAGGGATATCATCTGACATGCTTATTGCTCTTTATTTTTTAGTATAACTTGTAGTTGCATAATTATATATTTATGTAAATATATAATTATAAAACAATGATATTAGTTATACCCGCTATAATAGTGCTTCTCGCAATATTATTTATCGTAATATTATCAAATGAAACTCATTACTCGGGTGGCGCGGAATCAAAGAAATCGCCATCTCGCAACAAGCCGTCGAAACCCAGAGGCTATAATAGACAAATTATTAAAATGCTAGGTGCGGAAAAGACAAATCTAAAAATTATGACACAGAATGTGTTGGCTGAGTCATTTACTATGCCGAGTTTTCGCCATATACCCGAATGGATTAGTTCATGGAAAAATAGAAAAACAAAGTTAATTACAGAATACGTAGAACACAAACCCGATGTTATTGGATTGCAAGAACTTGATAAATGTGAAGAATTACTAGGGGAATTAAATACCACAATGAGTAAAATCAAAAGTAAAAAAGACGGGGGTATTGTTTATTCTTCTATTTACACGTCCCGACAAGAACCATTGGTTGACGGGACTGGCATATTTTATAACAAGAACAAAATATCACTTGTAGAAAAAAATATTGTTCAATACGACAATGGCGCATTAATGAAAGAAAATGATAAAGTCGGGTGCGTTGCCATTATTGCAGTGTTTGAACATATTGATACTAAAAAGCAATTTATTATTGCAACGACGCATCACTATTGGGACCCAAAACGCTTAGAACTAAAACATAAACAGATAGATTTATTACTATTTGAAGTTAATAAGATACAACAGCGATTTCCGAAATTACCAACTTTCATAATGGGCGATTTTAACTTTTCTCCCACCGGTCGCGATATTGACATTCCAGTGAACTACTCGCCGTATGACACAATTAAATCCAAATACAAATCCGCGTATGCAGAAATACTTGGTGAAGAGCCCAAATTCACAACATTTTATAAACGCGGCCCGAGATATCTATTTGATAACAAAAATCCACCACGGCATTTATGGGCGGTAGATTATATATTTTATCAAAATGCCGATCTTACTGGAATTCTTGAAATACCAACAGAAGAGAAAACAACAGAGATACACTGGCGCGGAATTCCTAATACCATTTATGGTAGTGACCATTTTTCGTTAATGGCAACGTTCAAATTATAAAAAAAAATAATGATTAGTTGCCTATACGAACACGACTAATCAGAATCAGGTATCCCCGGGTTATCAGTTCGCCGACGGTCTTCCCGACCACGACATGCTGGATAGCACCTCCCGACCCATCACCCCAGGGTGCGACATTTCCCGTAACTACGGGAATGCTTTTTAAAACAAGCAAACGCAATAGATGCTGATTGCTTGTAGTGGGAATACTACATTCCCGGGGGGTTGCCCCTATATTAGACATGAAACATCCCGTGTCTTTATAGAGGTTGGTTTTTCCCCCGACTATTCGCTGCACCTCCACCCCCGGCAACAGCAATCTGAACTCAGCGTCGGGGCTTCCGTCCTTCTTCTGACAAAAACCCATTGAATCGGGATACTGGGTAGGCCCCACACGCCGATTTCGCCGCCAAAACAACCTCCGCCAAAACAACCTCCGCAGACACATTTTTATATAATTGAGATTGACTCTTACGGAAAACCCGCTTTAAATAGACAAAAAATATTCAATTTTAACATTTTTTATCAATTATATAAAAATAGCATAATTGGTAAAAATCACATGTTATAGGCCTTATATATATCTACGTATAGCATTTACACCTTTAATCCACTGAATAGGGTAGTTTTCCATAGGATTATCTCCAATTGATACACTAAATGTCTGTATAATAATACCCCTTTTATAGAATGATACAGTGTCTGTTTTTTCATATATATTTAATTTTTTATCTCTTAATTCTTCATCTGAACTATAATTATCTAATATACTATTTCGCAATTTTTCTCTATCAAATATATCTAATGGTTCAAAATAGTCAATAGATAAGGAGTCGAAGTTTGTTGTTTTATTTATACTCATTATATAGTATGAATACCGCACAATCACGCAGAAACGTCAGTATATATAAAAAAATATATAATCAAATAATCTTATCTCATTTATTTATTATTTAATCACTTGCCGTTCAATCACTTGCCGTTCAATCACTCAGCGTCTATCTCATCAACAACCCTATCTAATAGATTTTTAACTTCACCTTCATTATCAAGATTAATGTGCGTATTCCAATCAATCCGACACACCTTAATATTATTTTTTTCTAATTCTTTAACGGCATTGTTATATTCTGCGTCCAATAAAGTTAAATACTCATATGTGTATGTTGATTCTCCATCACGCCCGCGAGAATGTATACGCTTCATTAATGTATCAATGGACGCATCTAAATGAATAACAACATCAGGTTTAAAGTTAATAAAATCAGCAAACACCTCATTATAAACATTAATTTCATCAGCGGTAATACTTCCGGTGGCGTGTTGTAAATTAGCAAACACTTTATCGCATCTAAGAGAACGGTCAATAATAGTAGTTTTATTTTGTTTTTTATTTTCAAGAGCCAAAGCGTAATTAAGTTGGCGACGCGTTAACATATATAACTGAAATGCATAAGCATATTTTTGAGGATTATCTAAAAACTGTTTTAATAGAACATCATTAACTGGTTCTTGGTAAAATATCGCATCTAACCTATCAGCAAGTAATTCACCAAGAGTTGTTTTTCCAACTCCAATTCCACCGGAAATAGCAATAATCAAACCAGACATTTTTAGAATTTGTATATCAATATACCTTATGATATTATGATTTATCATATTCAATTTTTAAATTATAAATACACTTCACCACGATACCATAATATTGCGATATTGCTCTACCATAATATTACCCTACTAAATTATCAAATTATTACTGAAGAAGCCTAAGTTTATCACCCACACGTTCAACCCCACCCATATACATTTTCTCAACCTTTGAAAGTAAATCAGTCTCTGTTATGTTAATAATACCATTGAACTTGCGTGTTCCATTAATATTGCTTATACCCATATATAATATCTTTTTACTTAATTTCGACATTACATTATCACGTCCGAGTTCAACTTCTACAGTTTGTTTGCCTAATTCAGGTGCAGGAGGCGCATCTAATTGATACACATATACCTCCCTACCCCCTACATTCTTTTTACTTATAAGAGTGGCGGTTTGATTATAATACCCCTGCATAAATGTTTGAATAATATTTTTCTCCATTTGGGATGCCGCAGGCCCTAATCGTTCTAAATGACATTTGTCTTCCACATTTCTAAATGCTTCGTTTATTGACCGGCGATTACTGCCTACTTCAAACATTAACTGAAAACGCACAAAACGTTTATCCGCACCTAATTTGCGTTCTTGGAAATGCTTGTAAAGCCGGTATAACCCAAATATATCCCCATACGCAGATTTATATTTACGTTCAAATTCGCGGTATTGTTGCATTGCCTTTTTATCATTTAATTGCGGACGCACAAACCAACGCCCTAATCCAGATTCGGTTTGCAGTACAGCCACAACTTCCAACATTTCATCATACGGAACTTTATAATTTTTAGCACTCAACAACACTAATGCTAATTGTACGTCTATACGTAGCCGGTATACACATTCTCCAATTGTGGTAATTTTACCACCAGTATCATCACTAGAAATAATATTAAGAACGGCAAGAAACCGCAATGTGGATTTAATTTGCAGATCGGAAGGCGGCTCAATCATCTCACATAATAATTTTTTAAGTTCGCCCACAGTATCAACACCCTTAAACATAAGAAGTTTCATCAATTCACTGTCAATATTAGTAGTGCGAATATCAGGTTGCTTAAAGTCAGAAAACTTTTTATACTCGTCTTCAGTATACATATGATACGCAATGCCGGGTTGTGTGCGACCTGCACGACCAATACGCTGTTTAACTGCCGCCTTAGGAATAAACGAGTCAACTAATACATTTTCACGCCTTGTGGTATCAAACGAACTCTCTAATACTTTACCCGACTCTAATACATAAACCACGCCTTTAACTGTAACGCCAGTTTCTGCAATATTAGTACTTGCGACAATCTTAACTTCGGCATGCTCATTAACTTTAGAAGTGCGGATAAGTTCTGAAATGGGCTTTTCTTTAAATGCAGTTTCATCAGTCGCCAACCTTTGTTGTTCGGGGGTTAACCCACTATATAATGGGACAGCAATTACTTGTTTTACTAATCTTGATTGAATGTTTTCATTA
>Ga0233413_10001356_pt1 | contig 10755 bp, 6 predicted proteins | sample Na_anoxic_6_MG_FD_189019 | JGI IMG/M metagenome (GOLD analysis project Ga0233413, IMG submission 189019) | Seawater microbial communities from Saanich Inlet, British Columbia, Canada - Na_anoxic_6_MG | ecosystem: Environmental > Aquatic > Marine > Inlet | place: Canada: British Columbia... | reverse complement strand
ATGGTAGCAGTGTAGTCCCAGGAATTCTGGAGGATGCCTCCGTTGGTTTTGATCAGAACACCACTACGCTTAACTGGGATGTTCAACTACGGCAATCTGTCTTTAACTGGGACCAGTGGGTCGCACTGCGCCGGGCCGACAAACAGGTTGCCCAAGCAGAGGCTGACTACCGGGCTGCCCAACAGGATCTCGCGGTCCGAGTAGCGACGGCGTATTTCGATGTGCTGGCCGCACATGACACGCTGGAATCTGAGCAAGCCGCCAAAGAGGCTATCGCCCGACAACTCGAGCAGGCCAACAAGCGCTTCGAAGTCGGCCTGATCGCAATCACCGATGTTCAGGAAGCCCAGTCCGGTTATGACCAGGCGGTCGCGGCCGAAATTCTGGCGAAACGTAATCTCGCCAACCGCAAGGAATCGTTGCGGGAAATTATCGGCGAGTATCCGGAAAATCTGGTGTTCCCCAGGGAAGAAATTCCGCTGGTCAGCCCCCAGCCGGAGATTCAGGACGAGTGGGTAGATATGGCCCTGCAACAGAACCTGGTACTGCTTTCTGCCGAACTGGGTGCACAGATCACCAGTGACAACGTCGCATTTCAGCGCACGGGCCACTTCCCGACACTCAATCTTCAGGGCAGCTATAACGGTTTGGATAGCACCGGAGAAAACACTCGAGGCACAACGGGAATCACCACGACAATTGATAACGACAGCTCCGGCTACAATGTATCCTTGCAGCTTCGCGTCCCGATCTACAGCGGCGGTTCGGTCTCATCAAGAACCAAACAGGCTGTCTACCAACATCGGGCCGCACGCGAACGCTTCGAACGCACCGCACGCCAGACAGAACGAGAAACCCGCGACGCTTATCTCGGTGTCGTATCCGAGATTGCACGCGTCAAGGCACTCAAGCAGGCACGCGCATCGGCACAAACAGCGCTAGAGGCAACCGAGGCGGGCTTTGACGTCGGCACCCGAACTACCGTTGACGTCCTCAATCAGCGTCGCCAGGTATTTATCGCTGACGTGAACTACGCGCGCAGCCGCTACGACTACATCATCAACGTACTGAGACTGAAACAAGCTGCTGGCAGCCTGATTGTCGACGACCTTGTCGAAGTCAACGGCTGGCTCGAGCCATAAGCGGCTCGATCAGCTCCAGTACGCGCCGCAAAGTACCGCGGTTGTTATCAACAACGCACTGCCCCGCACTGCCGCGCCGTAGACGCTCGGCCGAATCACCAAATAGTGCAGTGATGGTCGTGGCGATCTCGGCCGAATCATTCACCACCTGCGCGGCACCATCTGCGATCATCAAAGCGACGATTTCCGGTGCATTAAAAAAATGTGGCCCGGTCAGCAATGGCAGGCCCAGCGCAGCCGGTTCCAGCAGGTTGTGCCCACCAACCCGCGGTACCAGGCTGCCGCCAACGAAGGCGACATCTGCTGCCGCATAAAATGTCATCAGTTCTCCCATGCTGTCGCCGAGATAGACGCTTTCATCCACTGTGCATGAGCGGGTGCTGCTACGCGTAACACCAGCCAGACCAGCCTTGTCGATCAGCGCGGCAACCTGAATAAATCGTTCCGGGTGGCGCGGCACCAGTAACAGCAGCGCATCCGGGAACGAAACGAGCACCTGTTTGTGCGCAGCAAGAACGAGCTGCTCTTCATCAACATGCGTGCTGGCTGCAACCCAGATCGGCCTACCGACTGCATGCTCAGCACGAAACGCCGCTCCAAGCTCAGGCACCAAAGGGTCCAGATCAAAATCGAACTTGATGTTACCCGTGACGTGAATACGCTGCGGGTTTACACCCAATGACAGAAATCGCGACGCATCAATCTCACTCTGTGCTGCGATTATGATCCCATGTGACAAGGTTTCACCAAACAATCCAGCCAGGTGACGATAGCCGCGCGCCGAACGTGTCGAGATACGGGCACTGGCCAGCACCAGCGGGATCTTGCGCAAACCACATTCACGAAACAAATTTGGCCAGATTTCTTTTTCAATAATGATGACAAGTTCCGGCTTGGCCCAGTCGAAGAAATGCCTTACCGCACTGGCCAGATCATAGGGCACATAACTGTGAATGACGGCATCACCAAATAGATCATGCACACGCTCTGCACCGGTCGGCGTCATTGTTGTCACAATCAACTGTCGGTCAGGGTAGCGCTTCAGCAAGGCGCGAATCAGTGTCGCAGCTGCTTGTACCTCACCGACCGATACAGCGTGAACCCAGATACTCGAAGTATCTATACGGTGCCCGGAACGACCAAAACGTTCACCAATTCTCTGCCGGTAAGGTGGATTATTGATACTGCGCCAGTACAGGTGCCCGATCAAAACCGGCGCAAGCAGGTAAGTCAGAATGGCATAGGCGAAACGCAACATGATGTATCGCTGTTAAGTGAGACGGGGTAAGTCTACGACAGCTTCCTGAGCGCAGCGATAATTGCAGACGTCGAGCGCCCCGCACTGAAACTCAGAACCTCAACTTTGCCGCCGTTCGACCAGACAGCATCAGCCCCGGCGATTTCCTCCGGCTTGTAATCACCACCCTTGACCAGCACATCGGGCAAGATAGTCGCGATCAGGTCCGCAGGGGTATCCTCACCAAACGGTACCACCCAATCGACTGCAGCCAGTCCGGCCAACACAGCCATGCGGTCGGCAACCGGATTAATCGGTCTGCCTGAACCTTTGAGTTTTGCCACTGAAGCATCATCGTTAACGGCAACAAGCAATCTGTCACCCAGCGCTTTCGCCTCTTCAAGATAGGCAACATGTCCCTGATGCAGAATATCAAAGCAACCGTTCGTCATAACGATACGTTCGCCGCGTCCACGGGCTTCACGCATCACTGCCGGTGCCTCAGAACGTGTCAGCAGCCCACGACCGCCAAAGCCATGCTCATGCAGCGCGAGGCGCAGTTCAGAAGCCGTCACACTCGCCACACCGATCTTGCGTACCACGAGTCCCGCGGCGAGATTTGCCAGTGCAGCAGCTTCGGCCAGTGTCTCACCGGCCGCCAGCGCGGCGGCCAACACCGCTATGACTGTATCGCCCGCACCAGTGACATCAAATACTTCACGCACACGGGCCGGCAGGAATACCGGTGCTTCATCTGCACTGATGACGACCATGCCTCGCGCGCTGAGGGTCACGACAAGCGCTTCAATATCAAGTTCGCCGCACAAGGCCTGGCCCCGTTCTACCAGTTGCTGATCATCATCACTTCGACCAACAACAGCCTCGAACTCAGATAAATTAGGCGTCAGGAGTGTCGCGCCCCGATAGCGCGTGAAGTCCAGGCCCTTTGGATCAACCAGTACAGGTACTTCGCTGGCGCGACACTGCTTGATGATCTCCGGTGCCATCGCCAGCGTGCCCTTCGCATAGTCCGACAAAATACAAACCGATGCCTGCCCGATACGACGCTCGAGTATCGGCATCAAAGCCTTGGCATCCTGACTGTCGAATTTATCCTCGGTATCGAGTCGGATCAGTTGCTGGTTGCGACTTAGAACCCGCAATTTCGTAATCGTCGGACGGTCCGCGGCCATTGGAATATCGGTGTCGATATCTTGCGCTTCGAGCAGCTCAAGCAACTTGCCACGATTTGCATCATCGCCGGTGATGCCGACCAGTGACGTGTTGACGCCGAGTACCGCGAGATTAATAGCCACATTTGCTGCGCCGCCGGCACGTACCTGCGCACCGGTAACATTGACAACAGGTACCGGCGCTTCAGGCGAAATGCGTGAGGTCGGCCCGAACCAATACTGATCCAGCATCAGGTCGCCGACTGTCAGCACGTTGGCGGTGGAAAAATCGGGGACTGTCAGGCTCATCGAATATTGCTGTTGTGGCTCAAGACCGCGCCGATATTATCATGTGATGTGGTGGGGGGTAGCTTCTAACCGCGATTCCGGATCTTTCCCTGAACGGCCTTTTGTGCCGGGTATATCCCTCTGAAACGCCGCTGCCATAAATTATTACAGGCTTAGAGGGCGCTAACCTATGGCAGCGGCGTTTCAGAGGGGTCCACGACGAAAAAAACTGGTCAGGGAAAGAGCTGGAATCGGGGCTAAAGCCCTTCCTGCTTCAACTACATTTAGAATCACCGCAATTCAAACAAGTCATGCAACCATCCATCATGACTGCAGCAGTCAAATTACACTTCGCACACAACTGTGCACCAGCCGGAAAGTCATTTTTTGCAAATGCATCCTGCTGCTTGTTCTGCTCTTCGAATTCCTTGCGCTTCATGTCAACGAGCTTCTGTTGCTGCTCATCAAGCTGTTTCGGTGGAAGCAACCCGATGAACTGCAAATGTTTTTCAACGATGTAGCCAAGCTCGGCAATGATTGACGGCATGAACTTGCCGCCCGGCTGCCAGTAACCACCGCGAGGATCGAACACAGCCGTCAGTTCATCGACAAGAAAAGTCACATCGCCACCCTTACGGAACACGGCAGACATGATGCGTGTCAGGGCAACAATCCACTGATAATGATCGAGGTTCTTGGAATTAATGAAAATTTCAAATGGCCGGCGTTGCTCGTAGTCGGTGTCAGGATTCAGAATGATGTCATTAATCGTCACGTACATGGCGTGATCAGAGATGGGTGTTTTGACCTTGTAGGTGGAGCCCAGCAGCATTTCCGGCCGCTCCAGCTTCTCGTGCATACGCACGACCTTACCGTCCTCACTTGTCTCAATAATCGGTGATGCCTTGTCCGCAACAGATTCAGATGCCTGCGCCTCACTACCTTCGACGCGGTAATCAACTATTTTCTTCTCAATTTTAATTGCTTGCATTATTCGTTCCCTTTGCTGGGTAATTCTTGCTGTGATCCGGCGTTAAAACTTACCGTAGTAGCCTTCTTTAAGTGCATCGAACAGGTTTGCAGCCGTATGCATCTCACCATCATATTCAATATCCTGATCACCCTTGAGGGTGACTTCGGAGCCATCATCAAGAATGAAGGTGTACTCGGTATTCTGCAGATCCTTCTCTTTTACCAGAACACCCTGGAAGGCTTCCGGATTGAACCTGAATGTTGTACAGCCTTTTAGCCCCTTCTCGTAGGCATAAAGGTACACATCCTTGAATTCATCGAAGGGAAAATCAGTCGGTACGTTGGCTGTCTTGGAAATCGATGAATCTACCCATACCTGCGCAGCCGCCTGAATATCGACATGTTGTTTTGGCGATATGTCATCGGCTGTGATGAAGTAATCGGGTAATTTTTCTTCAGCTTTATCCGAATCGGGCATTGCGTTTTGGTTGACGAACTCCCGATAGGCAAGCAGCTCAAAAGAGAATACGTCGACTTTCTCCTTGGTCTTCTTGCCTTCCCGAATAACATTACGAAAGTAATGGTGCGCAAAACTTGGCTCGATGCCGTTGCTGGCATTATTTGCGAGAGATAAAGAAATCGTACCGGTCGGGGCAATCGAACTGTGGTGTGTAAAACGTGCTCCAATTCGTTCGAGATCTTTGGCCAGTTCCGGCGAGACTTCGGCCAGTTTCTGCATGTAGCGACTGTAGCGCGTATGCAGCACCCGGCCAGTGATCGTGTCGTCTACCTTCCAGCCATCACGAACCATTTCCGGCCGCTTGCGCAACATCTGCGCCGTAACCGTGAACTCCTCAAGCATGATCGGTGCCGGCCCCTTCTCCTGGGCAAGTTCAAGTCCAGCCTCCCATCCGGCCAAGGCCATTTCACGTGCAATCTTTTCGGTGAACTCAATCGAATCATCGGCGCCATACTTCATACGCAGCATCGCCATAGTCGAACCCAGCCCCAGAAAACCCATGCCATGTCGACGCTTGCGCTCGATTTCCTGACGCTGACCGGTTAATGGCAGGCCATTGATCTCGACAACGTTATCGAGCATGCGGGTGAACACGGAGACAACCTTGCGATACTCGTCCCAATCAAACCGTGCCGCTTCAGTGAATGGGTCAGTGACAAACTTGGTCAGGTTGACTGAACCGAGCAGGCAAGAACCGTATGGCGGTAATGGCTGCTCGCCGCAGTTATGCGCATACACGCCATTGGCATCAAAAGCGTTGATACCGGGTACCTGGCAATCATAAACAGCCTCGCTACCGTCACGAACCATCGATTTGACGCGCGCCACGAACCGCGCGTCTGCTCGCACAACCGCAGAGTGCAGCAGCGCTTCGCGCAATTGCTCCGCTTTTTCGTCAGCTGTAAAACCGATTACTTTCGCAAACTGAGTCAGATTCGGCCCGGTAATCCACAAGCATGTTCCGGTGACTGCAGATGCACGTACGCCGCTGCGACCGGCAACAATACCCAGACGCAGTAACATGCGCTGAACTGCGCCAATATCCTCTTCGTGAATATCGCAATAACGAATGACTGGGCCGGCCACACCACCGGGCAGAATTTCAGCCTGCACATCGAAACTGGCACGCAAAAACCCGGCATAAAATTCACTCGAACACTGCTCGACCTTTGGTGTGACAAAAGTATCGCTACCGACTAATTCGAGCTGCTCGGCAACCAGCTGCAGACCCGGTATCGACAAACGGTACTCACCCTGTTCGGCAAGGCCCTCCCAGGCCAGGTCTTGCGGTACGCTGGTGAATGCACGTGCTGCGGTTGTAGCTGCATCAATTACGGCATCGGCGTGTATCGATACAGCACCATACGATGCATTCGCCACTGCCGAAGAACGGCTCAATGAAACTCTTGCACTTCTGTTCTGGCCATCAAAATACCCGCCGCTGACACGCATCAGACCAAGCAGGTAGCCTTCACGCTTACCAAAGTCCGCTTGCCCTGACCAACTCGTTGCACTGCGATGATCATGCAACACGATGCGATCGCCGGCCTCAAGCTCACTGGCCGGGCACCATTCGGTCTGTGTCGTATCAGCATGGAAACGAGTAACCTTGCGCACACGATGGTCATCGGTCAGTCGCAGACTGTAGCCATCCGCCGTCTCGAGCCGCCAAACCTGTTTTGTCGCCGTGCGGAAGAAGCCAGCATCAGACGACGCCCACGGCTTACCGTCAACGAGAGCCTCAAACGGCTGACCGATTAAATCAGCTACCTGACGTGGTCCAGCGGTTGTCTGCACCCATGTATCAGCTGCCACACAAGGATTCGTGGCACGAATCGTCTCATCAAACCAATTATTATTCAGGTCATTAACACGATCGATCAGCACAAAACCCGGTTCGGCAAAATCGTAAGTGGACGCCATGATCATGTCCCAGAGCCTGCGCGCTGGCAGGGTCTTGTAAATTTTACAGGCGACCTCTCCCCGCTCATTCGCGATGTAGCCACCCTGGATCGGCCAATCCCGCCACAGCACTTGTGATGAATCCTCTATATCAATCTCACCGCTGTCGACCTTCTTCTTATCGAGAGGAAATGCCAGCGTCCAGTCCGCTTCGTTCTTGACCGCCCGCATAAATTCGTCAGTCACCAGCAACGACAGGTTGAACTGACGCAAGCGACCGGCCTCTCGCTTGGCACGAATGAAGTCCATGACATCGGGATGGCCTACATCAAATGTACCCATCTGTGCGCCACGTCGACCGCCGGCCGATGACACGGTGAAACACATCTTGTCGTAGATATCCATGAACGACAGTGGACCGGAGGTATAGGCACCGGCACCGGAAACATATGCACCCTTCGGTCGCAGGGTCGAAAACTCGTAGCCGATGCCACAACCGGCTTTCAGCGTCAGGCCGGCTTCATGAACCTTCCCCAGAATATCGTTCATCGAATCGCTGATGCTGCCCGACACGGTGCAGTTGATCGTCGAGGTGGCCGGCTTGTGCTGGCGGGCACCGGCATTGGAAATAATGCGACCGGCCGGCACGGCTCCACGCCTGAGCGCCCACAGGAACGTCTCATACCATTTCTCACGCTGTTCCTCAGGTTCAACGTCAGCCAATGCAACCGCAACGCGACGATAAGTATCGTCCATCGTTTCATCGACAATCTGGCCGTCTTTGGTTTTCAGGCGATATTTCTTGTCCCAGATATCCAGAGATGTTTCCTGGAACCCAACAGTGGACCCTTTGGCTTTTCCCATATTCAGTGCAGATTTCATTGCGACGGTTCAACCCCAAACTCATCAAGCCTCACTTAAGCAAGGCAACTCGACCCAACGCGACTCGGGCCACTCCCCCCACAACCAGTCAGCGGTACCCGAATTTCAGGGACAACCATCCCCTCGGCAACATCTGAAGTCACAGGACTCCGGTGGCCGATACGGCTTTCTGGTGAAAATTTCGTGACACAAGATATTGTGCCAGCGAAGTCATAGGTTATGTCTACAAAGGCCTTCTGTCAAGGTCTTTTTAGTAATCAAAGGATAGCTCTTATTCCTTATTTATTAGCTACTTACAATATACTCCGGAACACTATTCATGAAATTTTTACTGCTTAGCAAAAAATGCCCAGAAATCAATAAGACACAACATCTTGTGTTTGAGTTATCCCCAAAATTCACTACTTATCCACAGGATATTGACAGATTAGTCACTTTTTTGGAGTCAAGTGAGGGGGGTCAACGACGAAAAAACCGGGACACGCCCGCGGTCCGCATACCAAGCAAAATTCATTGTTCCACTAGAGTGTCGAAGGCGATTTGCGCCAGGCCTCTCTCAGAAACAGTCAGCCGCCTGCGCCCATGGCTCTATACCCACCAAGAAAGACAAAGGCGTTTCTGAGAGAGGCCTGGCACAAATCGCCGTCCAGGGAAAAGGCTAACACTCGAAGGAAATGCCCTTGGAGGATAAATTACCGCTGCAACCATTCAACCCCCATACCGCATCAAGGTAATATGCACGCCTGATGACCAACCCTTGAGAACCCTTCCAATGATAAAAGCCTTAAAGTCCTTCGCTATTGCCCTGACCATCGGTCTGCTGATGCACCCTGCAGCAGGCGCTCTGCCTGCAATGATCAGCGGCCAGCCACTGCCAAGCCTGGCGCCACTGGTCAGCACCGCCTCACCAGCCGTCGTTAGTATTGCAACCCGCGGCACCGTCGAAGCGCCACGCAACCCACTTGCCGACGATCCGTTATTCCAGAGATTCTTCGGCGCTCCTCAACAACAGCAACGACAGCGACAGGTAAGCAGCGCGGGTTCAGGTGTCATTATCGATGCCAAAAATGGCTACATCCTGACCAATCACCATGTCATAGAGAATGCCGACGAAATTGAAATCCAGTTTTCCGACAAGCACAGCCTCAAGGCTACAGTGGTTGGTTCAGACCCCGGCACCGATATCGCAGTACTTCAGGTCGAAGACACCGACAACCTGGTACAAATGCCACTCGGTGACTCCGAGAAAATAAGAGTTGGCGATTTTGTCGTCGCAATCGGTAATCCGTTCGGCCTGTCACATACCGTAACTTCGGGCATCATCAGCGCGCTGGGCCGCACCGGCCTTAGTCGTGATGGCTATGAGGATTTCATTCAAACCGATGCGTCGATCAACCCCGGCAATTCAGGTGGCGCACTGATCAACCTGGGCGGTGAACTGATCGGTATCAATTCAGCAATCTTCAGCGGTTCAGGCGGAAATATCGGCATCGGCTTTGCCATACCGGTCAATATCGCCAAGTCAATCATGGCGCAACTGATCGAACACGGTGAAGTACAACGCGGCCTGCTCGGCGTCAGTATCAGCGATTTCAACGCCGAAACTGCCGAAGCGCTCGGCATAGAAGATGATGTCGAAGGCGCACTTGTGCAGGAAGTGGTACCCGATTCAGCGGCCGAGACTGCCAATATTAAAGTCAGTGACATCATCATCGCTGTTGATGACAACAAAGTAACCAGCGCATCTGATCTGCGGACCACAATCGGACTGCGACGCAGTGGCGATACGGTCAGGATTAAACTGATTCGTGACGGTAAAACACGCACGATCAATGCAACCCTGACGCAGCTCAGCGCAGGCCAGCAATTGGCAGCTGCAGAAATTCATCCGGCGCTGGCTGGTGCTGAGTTTGAAAATTACACAGGTAGCAGTAAGGGCTATCCGGATGCCGGCATCCTCATCAGTTCGGTTGAACCTGGCAGCCCTGCAGCGCAACGTGGACTACGTGGCAATGACATCATCACGACACTCAATCGGCGCCGCGTAAATACCGTCAAGGAACTTAGCGAACTGGCTGAAGGCCAGAGCTTGCTGATACTGGGATTACGTCGCGGTCAGCGCGACCTGTTACTGCAAGTACGCTGATTACGGACAAGTAATGTTGGTCCCGGAACTTACCCGGGTCGAGGCTTTCCGCAAGGCATCGAGACGAACCCGCCGTTCACTGGCGGGTTCGTCCGCCAGTTCGGCGGCACGCCGATAAAATTCATCCAGATCACCGCCCGACTGCGCGAGCAATGTGGCGAATGCCGGCACATCGTCGTCATAAGTCGCCAGCACCGCAAACCGTGCGTTATTGAATGGCGCAGCAAACCAATGATCAAACTCCGGTGGGCCATCCCAACTCGCTCTCAACCGCGCATAGGCCACATCAACAGATGCGAGCAATGCAGTTTTAGCCTCATGTTTGGCGGCAACCGAATTTTCGCTTGCATACACAGCACCGATTGCCGCGCGAATTTCACCAAGCATTTCCATTACCTGGCGTTGCCGCAGATGTTCGAGACGATAACGGCATAAGCTCTGCACATCATCACGATGCAGCAGCCAGCGCCGGATTCCTTCCGCCTCAACAAAGC
>Ga0233413_10001355_pt1 | contig 10758 bp, 12 predicted proteins | sample Na_anoxic_6_MG_FD_189019 | JGI IMG/M metagenome (GOLD analysis project Ga0233413, IMG submission 189019) | Seawater microbial communities from Saanich Inlet, British Columbia, Canada - Na_anoxic_6_MG | ecosystem: Environmental > Aquatic > Marine > Inlet | place: Canada: British Columbia... | reverse complement strand
TCGCCGAGCACCGGGACGGATCACTACGCCGTTCTCGACGACGCCTCGGTCGCAACCTACGTCGAGAGCTCGACGGACCCGGACAGCTTCCGCGTCGGCATGGAAGAGCGCGCCGACCGTGACGCCGGACTCACCCTCGGTGCGGGCGTCTATGCCTACTGCATCGCCGCTCTGGCCTCGGGTGATGGCGCCCTGGCCACCGTGGACTTCGGGCTGCGCTCTGGCTCGACGGACGACACCACAGACAACCAGGCGGCGCCGACCGCGAACCCGGCGTTCCTCTACCATGTCTCCGCCGTTGATCCGGACACCGCCGCGGCCTGGACTGGCGGTGGCATCGACGCGATCGAGGCGCTCGTCTCGGTCCCAGGTACTCCGTAATGCCGGACGACAGCAAGGTATACGCCGTCGAGGGGATCGCGGTCTTCACCGGGGATCCTGTTGGGCGCGTCCACACATCGCTTGGTTTTGTGGTGTGGGACGGCGATGTGGCGCAACCCACAGGGCAGCGCATCCACACCGCGCTCGGGATGGTGGTGTACCACCAGGCATCCCCATCTCCGTCAGGCGGCCCCGCGGTCCAGGGTGGAAGCGCTCGCACCATGTGGGCTCGACAGGGAGCTCGCTTCATGGCCCCCTGGAGCGGCGGGCAACGCCCGATCTAGTCTTGACTAACCCGAGCGCGCGCTGGCAGAGCGCCCGCACCAGTCACAAAAGGGCCCGCCGACGGGCAAGGGCGGCAATGGCCCGAGAGACGCGGCGAGCGAAGCGGTAGTCGCAAGTCTCGATGGCGTCGTCGCGAAGCTGCTTCAGCGAGACCCGTGCAGCCACGGCGGCCCAGCTCTTAACCCGGTCGCCTCCGAGCAGATCGGTGAGTTCGTCGGCGCGGAACCCCCGCACCGCCTTGCAGTAGGCCGCGACAGCGACAGGGTTGCTGCTGTCGATGTCGTTGCTGTTCGCTGCACACATAGCGTCGTCTTCGGGGAGCCAGGGGCCCCAATAGCCCCACTCGCTGGCTGCAATGTCGTTCACTGCCGGGGTGGTCGTCGTCATGGTCACTCTCTCCCTTTCCAGGCCCTAGTATATGCGAGTCTGACACGCCACACAAGGAGATATATGTGCCTCTAACACCCGCCACAGTCCCGGGTATACAGCGCCGCGAGAAGGGTCACGCTGTGGATCTCGCAATCCGCGGGGCGCACCCACGCAGCAGAGACCGGGGCAGCGACGAGGAACTCGATGAAAAGCACCGTCCCGTGTTCGTGCTCCATCGCCTGGATCGCGTGGCCGCTGCCGAACACGGGATGTGTGACGGGTACCCTGATCGACCGGATCATCCGGCGGTCACTGGCCGTGGCCGTCGTGGTGGGCTTGGTTTTGAATGCGTTTCTTCATTTGGTCCTTGGTTGTTCGCTGTCGTCTGGAAAGGCAGGCCGCGCCACGGCCTGAAAGTAGATGCTGGGTTGCGTCTCAACCCACCGCCCGCTGCCGGTCCGGTACTTCTTCGGACTCGTGAGGTAGAGTAGATCTCTCGCTCGCGTGACGCCGACATAGAAGAGGCGCCGATCCTCTTCGTTGTTCGCGCGGAAGCCGGAGGCGTGGCACCCCGCCATGGCGACGCTGCGCCATTCGAGACCCTTGGCGGCGTGCAGGGTGAGGAGGTGGACCCCCTCGCCAGCCATCAACCTGTCGTCACGGTCTCGAAGCCCGCGGCGTGCCCACCATTGCCCGAAGTCTTCGATGCCGTCGAGGGCGTACATGCAGGCAACCATGTGCTCTGTCGCCGGTATTCCGAGCTCCGCGACTGCCAGGCGAACCTTCGTGAACAGCGCCGCGTCCTCGACGGCCCACAGGTCCAGGATCTCCGACCAGGGGGAGGTGAGCGCGAGTTGCGCGAGCACGGTCCTTCGCTCCCGTCGAGCCGTGACCCGAAGGCGGCGCAACGGGAGCCCCAGCTCTTGGGTGTCGGTCCAGCGGGCCAACAGCTCGGCAAGGTTGTCGTCGCCTGGGCTCTCGGACAGCAGGGCCAGGCGTGCGACTGCTCGCCCTTCCGGTGTGGCCCACGGGTCAGAGGTGCCGCCGTAGTAGAGCGTGGGGATGCCGCCAGCCTCCATCTCGTCGCGGATCGCCTCCAGTTCGCGCCAGGTCCGGGCGAGAACCGCCTGGTCGGACCACGCGACGCCCCGGCGTGCAGCGAAGCGACTGAAGCCGACCATGCGCTCGGCCTCGTCTGTGACATCGGCCTGGTGGTAGACGGCTGCGGTCTCACTGGGGGGGCGAGCCGCGACCATGGGCAACCAACCCACCGCACTGACGGCGTTGGCGGCAGCCACGATGGCGGGCACGCTCCTGTAGTTCGTGGCGAGTTCGATCACGTCGTAGTCGCGACTCGCCGCGGCGTCGGTGATCGAGCTTGGATCGGCGCCTCTGAACTTGTAGATGCTGTTCAGCGTACAGATGCCGTCCGCGACGTAGGCGTGGTGTTTGGCGACATCGAGCGAGTAGACCGGTTCGTCAACCACGAGCCTCGACCGTAGATCTACCGGCTCCCATCTGTAGGTGCGCGCCCCGTCCCACACAGGTACGGCCATACCGTCGAGAAGGTTGCATGCCCTCACCTCGGATAGAGTCTGTCGCCCCCGCTTGGATGTGGCGCGCTCCCAGATCGGAAACGCCGGGTCTCTCCCACACTTGTGCAGAAGAGCGCACACCCAGTTTGCTCCAGGAACGGCAGCGAACATCTCGTCGAGTCGGTGCTGCGGGTAGAGGACGGCCTGCTTTGTAGCCTCGAACATGGCGGTCGACGCCCTGGATTTGTCCTTCGTCACCATGAGGATGTAGAGAGCATCGGCCTTTTCGAGTCGAGCCCTCTGCTTGTAGTGGTGAGCCTTGAAGCCGTTCGACTCGTCGAGAACCTTACACCATCCGATCCGCCACTTTTCGCCCGACTTATCGCCCCTTCTCATGAGGTAGACACAGTACAGGTCTCGGGCGTTGTCGTGCCACCTCACAAGCCAGCGATGCTCGGCCGTGGTTGTGGTTTCACGCCCTCCGGCAACCACGGTAATGAGAGTCCCCGTGTAGGGGCGACGGGCGACCTTGATGCGGGATCCTGTGCGGTTCACGAATGAGCCGCGCCGTTCCCAATGGGCCACCGTGTCGCCGTCCCGCAGCTCTTCGATTCTCCGGTATCCACCCGATGTGAGCACCATGGTTCCAGCGGGTTGACACTGTCTCGCATCCCCGACCACAAACAGGTTCGGGGGCTCGATCTGCGCCATGATGGCGACTTGTGCAAGGTTCGTGTCCTGGTACTCGTCAACCGCGACGTGCGCGTACTGCGCCCGCCACTCCGCGGTTGCGGGCTCGTGGTGCGTGAGCAACCACAGCGTCAGGCGTTCGATGTCGTCGAACGTGAGGGCGTCGCCCTCACGTAGGCGGTTCCGGAACGCCACCCTCGTGGACTGGTGGGCGAGGATCTCGCGGGTGCGCTTCTGTGTCGGCATGCCGCACTGTTCCGCCGCGAGCTGCGCGATGTGGTGCTCGTCCACGGGATCGTAGATCTGAAAGTGTTTGGTGCGGTGGATGGCGTGCGCGTGCCTCCTCAGCAGTTGCGCGCCCCAGCTGTGGAAGGTCCGCACCTCGGGGAGGTCGAGGCCACCGACGAGGACTTCGATCCGTTCCCGCATCTCCTCAGCGGCGGCTCGGGTGAACGTGATCGCGAGCAGTCGCGAGGCGGGCACCCCGGACTTGAGCAGTGAGGCCCATCGCGCCGCAAGGACCCGAGTCTTCCCTGCCCCAGCTCCGGCGATGACCACCACACGCGGGTGCGTCGTCTCCACGGCCCGCGTCTGTTCCGGGTTGAGTTCCATCATCTCTGTTCTTCCTCGGTTCGCCGTGTCGCTAGAGTATCAGAGTCGGGCCTGGTCTTCGAGCGCCGCGCGAAGAGCCTTGGCGAGATTGGTGGCATGTTTCGAGAGCTGACGGCCTGTCGTGCGAATGGTGTTCATTTTTCGCTTCACCTCTGGATCATCCAGCAGCTCTAAGAACAGCCGAGCAACGGCAGCCTTCTGTGGGTCTCGCTTCATGTCGCGTCGCACAAGCCCCACCTCATGCAGCCTTGATCCCTCTCGTCCGGAGCAAAGAGGCCGTCCTGAACCTTCGGTCTTCTCACGGCTTGAACATCAAGGTGATCTCTGGCGGCGCCTCCGCGGTCTCCCATTTCATTGTCATTGTCATGCCTCTGGGGCGTCAGGTGGTGGGCTGAGCCAGCTCGCTGGGTAGTCGTGTTCGGGTGGCGCCCAATACAGCGAGTGGATCGGGGTCCAGATCCGCGGTGGTTCCGTCTGCAGGATCACGTCGCCGTGCTGGCGGGCGTCGCGCGCATCGCCTCGAGCTCTTGCCGCTCCGGCGCGGTGCTGGAACGCGACCTCTCTGCCTCCCCCCAGCATCACGTTCACGACCTCCGAATGTTGCTTCAGCAGCAGCTGCTGGTTCTGCCGGACATGCACCTGGAGCACGACGCCCTCCAGGTCCTGGAGGATGCGTAGGCGACGCACCACGCGTGTCGCGCCTCCCTCTTCGCGCAGATCTGGGACCACATCCACGGAATAGCCGAGGTGAAAGGGGCTCAGGAAGGTCGGCATGTTGACGGTGAGGGCCCACACCTCGCCCGCATGGAGGGTCCCACGAGGGCGGGGCTTGGGCCCATCGAAATACCTCCAGTTCTTTCGCTCCCTGCCTCCAGCTACGGCGATCTCTCGCCACTCGTTGATCGCGGTCTCCATCTCCGCCTCGGTGAGGAAATTCACAGCCACCATCCTTCGGCGAGGGCGAAGCCTACGCCGCACCCGAATCCGATGGTGATGCCGATCAGGAGGGGCCCGAAAACCCTTCCGAATTGCCTGGCGCGCGTCTCTGTCATGTCGTCCCCAGTGTGAGCACCTGCACGCCGCTCGGCACCCGGTGGGGTGGGCGGACGGCGGCAGAGATGAAGTTGTCGAGTCGCTCCTCAGCGGCCAGTGCGGCCGCTGCAGCGAGCGTGTCGTGTAGTCGAGTCGGGTCGAGTACGTCGAGGTCGTCGGCGATGACGGCTCGCCATGGGTGGGCGTGTGCCGCGGCCAGCTGGAGGCCGAGGCCACCGACGATCGAGGTCGACCGTGCCGACGCGAAAGGTGTCTGATGGTCCTCGCGGTCGAAGGTGGGCACGAAGCCGCTCCCCCACTCGCCCATAGGGGTGGCATCCAGGACGGGGGCCAGCCATGCGGCCAGGTGGGGCTCCAGCAGCTCACCCAGCACGTCAGCCAAGACGACCGACCTCGATGCCCACAGCGTCTTTCCGGCGGCACGCAGTGCGGTGAGCCGCTCGGTTTGCACGGCATGCTCCACCCGCATGTGCTCGTCGAGCGTCACCAGGGCGTCATGGTCGACCAGGGTGTCCGCCTTGTCGCGCGTCTCCTCCAGCTCCAGCGTGACGGCCTCGATCCGCAGGTGGATGGTGTCGATGGCAGCGCTTGGGATCTCGACTCCCAGCACCTCCAGGCAGTCGGAGAGCACCGCGACCCTCACCCCGTCGCCAGCGAGCGCGGCTACAGAGAGCGCCTCTTGCACGCTCGCCCTGGCTGACTCTGTGGTGTCGGGCGCCTCCGCTCGGCCGAGCTCGGCGTGGAGCAAACAGAGCTCACGGCTCAGCTCCCCCACCCTCGACCGCCATGTCGCGACGGTGCCGGGCGGTAGGTCCTCGGGGACTGGGGGGCGCGTCGCGGGTACCCCGAGGGCACGGAGCTGCGCCCCTGTCGCCTTGGTCGCGACCTCCAGGGCCGCGATTGCCTGGTTCAGGATGGCCAGCCCCGTGGTGGTGTCGTCACCGGGGGGGCGAAAGGGGTTCCCCTCCTCACCAACCAGCTGCTGCCACGAGTTCTCGCCGAGGGCGCCGACCACCATCGCCGTCGCGGCCTCGACGCTGACCACCGGGGAGGCTTCGAACCATCCCCCGACGGCCTCGATGGCCCGTCGGGGTGAAAGAGCGTAGAAGTCGAGGGGGCGCAACCGGTAGGCGGTGCCCAGCCGCTTGACGAGCTGCGCGCACCCGGCTTTGTGAGCGACGGACATGCCGTTGATCTCCATGCGTGGCTCTCCCCCTCGCTGGTAGCGACACGCACGCATCGCCTCTCCGCGGTCGTCGAAGTCGAGGCACACGCCCCAGTCCTCCGAGGGTTTGGTGCCGAACACGGGCCAGGACCGACCACGCGGGCCATCCAGCGCGAGCCGGATGGAATCAAGGACCGAGGTCTTGCCGGCCTCGTTGGCGCCGACAAGCAGCGTCACGGGGGTGGTGAGGCGCAGGTCTACGTCCCGACGGTGTAGACCACGCGCCACGATGCGGTGGAGCCTCATGCCTGATCCGCGTGCTCGTTGAGCGCATCCCTCACGCGGCGCAGGTCTTCCAGATCAGCGGCCGGGTCGAACTCCAGCGCCGCGGCGTCCTCGGGACCGAGCACGAGGATCCCCTGCTCGATGTGCTGGATCAATGCGCCGCGCTCCGCTGCCTCTTCGTCGAGTTGCTCCACCTCTTCGTGATCCAGCACGACGGGGGCGAGCTCGTCGGCGGTGTCGGGCTCGTACACCTCCGTTTTTTCCACGACCTCGAGGCCGAGGTCATCGATCGGGTCGTTGTTCGCCAGCCGCTTGGCAAGGGTGATCCAGCGCCCGAGCGCCGCGGCGTCGCCCGCCCAGCCCACCACAGCGACGCGGGCGTTGCCGTCCTCGTCGATCGTGACCTTCCCCCCACCGATGGCGGGATGGTTCCGCATCGCGTTTCGCCTCGCGACGGTCTGCGCCTTCTTCAGGGCGTTCTGCAGGATGTTCGTAAAGTCCGCGTACACCTTGCGGATCTCGGGATTCCGAAGGCACACGGCGTAGCCGACACCACCATAGAGAGGCACGAAGGTCCATCCCGGCGCGCGCTCGAAATCGTCCTCTTCGATGAGGTAGCAATCGCTGTTGTAGATGCGATCCCCGCCACCTTGCGGCAGCGTGTTCGCGACGCTCGCCAGCATGTGGAGCAGGTCTTTCGTGGGGTCGTAGTCGAGGGTGTAGCTCGTGACCACGGGGTTCCCGGTGGCCGGTGCGGGACCGACGACATTGATCGCGATGACGACGCGAATGATGTCGCCGAGCCGCTTGCCGCGTGACTTCGTGGACACCTCGGAACGCTGCATGTACGGGTTCATGCGCTCCTCACCATCCACCCAGACCTTCGGGGGCTGCCCGACCTGGCAGCCAGCGACGGCGTTCATCGCGACGAGTCCGGGGTAGGTGAGCGACGCCGAGAAGCGGTTCCCGTCCGCAGGCACCTCTTCCCAGTTCACGGCGTCGCCGCGCTCCACACGCCCACGAAACGGATTATCGAAGTCGGTGCTGCCGTCCTTCTTCCTCCGGTACGGACGCTTGCGGGTGATCTGGTAGATCTCGCCCCGGCTCATGGACAGCTGCACGGGCCGGATCACCTGGTGCAGCGCGCCATCCGGGGTGTGGCGCACGAACGCCTCGTGATTGCCCAGCACCGCCACGCTCTCGCGTCGCAGCTCCACCGCCAGCTGTGCGAGGCGACTGAGCGCATCACGCACCGCGGGTAGCTGCTTCTCTTCGACGCCATCAAGCAAGGCGTCGACCATGGCATCGGCCTTGCCGATCTGGAAGGCTGCCACGGCGGGCCGCGGCAGGTCGGTCAGTCTGAAAGTCATCCTCGGTTCTCCTCGGTGGGGTGGTGCCCCGGTCTGTCAGTCTGCGGTGTCGTCGAACAGGTCGACCACACGAATGCCCATGGCCTGCGCCATGCGGTTCAGTTCGATCACGTTGAGCGACCCCACGCTGCCCAGTTCGATGCGCGCGATGGCGCCCTGGTTCATCTCGCACGCCTCCGCGAGCCTGGTCTGCGTGAACTCGTGCTTCGTCCTGGCCGCCCGGATGTTCCGTCGCACCACGCCACGCCAAGCCTCGGCGTCTCCGCTGGGGATGACTCCAGGCGGACCTTCACCACACAGGAGCTGTTCCCAGGACAGGCCCAACCCCTGCGCCACCATGAGGGCGTCGCTCAGCGTGATGCGCTTTCGGTCGCCGTTCTCGATGCGCTTCAGCGCATTCAATGCGGTGGGTGAGTCACCAGCGACCTGGGGCTGCGTCATGCCCGCGGCCTGTCGGGTGCGCCGGATTCTCTGGCGGAGCTCAGTATGCCACATGTTCACCTCGTTCCTGTGTGCCCACCATGCGTTGCCGACACGGCTGTGTCAAGTTCGGGGTCCACCCCGGCCGACCAATAGCCGATGTGGTACGGCTTGTTTTCAACAATTCCCGCGGCGACCATGGCTCTCAAGGCGCTAGCCACGTGGCTTCTACTCAGGCCGACCCGGCGACCGATCTCGTCGATTGTGAGGCGCCCGCCATCTTGCTTGAGAAGGGCCAGGATCCTCGCCCTGCGGTCCGCCATCTCCCGCTGCTTCGGGGTCTCCGTCTTTGCAGGCGCCGAGTAGGGCGCCCCCGTGCTCACCCAACCCTCGGTGTTGGCCTCGACACACCCCGCACGCCTTAGCGCACGGAGGGTGCCTATTGTGGCGTGCCGCCGCAGGCTGAGGCGACGGCCGATCTCGGGGGCCGTCAGGCGGCCCGCCTCTTGCAGCAACTTCAAGATCAAGATCCGCCGGGCCCGCCCCTTCTGGCCCGTGGCTCGCCGGACGATGATCTCCATGTAGGCGATATCATCGGGGCTTTTGCCCCCATGGGCGTCGCACCAGTCCTCACGCTCGCCCGGTGTCATCACCGAGCAGGCGACCAGGAACTCCCGGCCAGCGTCGTCAAGTTCGCGCCTGGCGCGCTTGAGGCGCGCCAGCGATGCCGATGCGGTTACCATGCCGTTCGCTGTTGTCATGACACACTCCCTTTTACTGTCAAGCTCCACAATGGAGCGGGCGAGATCGAGGCCCCGCCGGTCGCTCTCCGTCATCGTGCCAGCGGCGGATTTCTCCTCGCAGACGCGAACCACCTCGCGGGGGTCACACTTGGGGATCAGGACACCGCGAAACTTCGCCAGGAGCACCCTGTCAGCGGGGCTCATGCTGCACCAAGGAGCGACGTTTGCGGCACCGCTGTCTTCGGGTAGGGTCGCGCGGTGGGGAACTCTCGCCTCGTGGCTCGTGCACCACGGCCGACGGGCCAGACGTAGGCCAGGTTGCCGGGGTGACGGAAGCGGCGGAACGGACCATCGGTCAGGGCTCGGGTCACCCAGGCGCGCCCGTCTTCGTGTGCGGCCCGCGCTGGGGCGCCCGCTGCCACGAGCTGGGCGGCTGCGTAGTCACGGCCGCGGTGGTCGTTGCGGATCTTGGACAGTGCGCGCGGAGAAAGGATCATCCCTCGGCGGTCCAGCCAGTGCGTGGCGGGCTTGGAGCGGCCCGTGTGGCGGCCGTTCGCGGCCTGGTAGATGGTGCCGACGTGGCCCGGAAGCACGACGGAACCGTCAGCTGCGACGCGGCGGATGGGGTCGCTGTACGACAGGACCGCACGGATCCCGGGCTTCGCGGCACGCAGGGCACGGAAGGCACGTGCAAGGAACCAGGTCTCTCCGTTCGCGCGGACATCATCGAGGAGCACGAACCGGCCGAGTTCCACGGCGTCGGTGGTGCCACAGTGCTTTTGCAGCGCCGCGTTGGACATCGGCACCGAAAACACCGCGACACCAACGAGCTCGCGCATGCGGTACAGGCCGACCCGGCACCGCGCGGCGGGGTAGCTGCCGCTGTAGTGGTGCGTGGTCACGAATGCCCGAGCCACCTTGTCGCTGTCGATCAACTCGACACCGTAGCGGGTGGGCTCGAACAGCTCACCAGCGGGCCGGAAGCTGGCCCGCTGGTGGTTCCATCGCTGGCACCTCACACCATGGCGCCCGAACTCCGCGTCTGCGGCGGCCGCGCCATGCGTCCGGACCTTCTCCAGCCACGCCGCTCGCCTGCGCAGAACAGCGGCCTCGCGCAGTTCATACGAGGGGGTCGAGGAGATTGTCGCCAGGAAGTCATAGCCGGCAGCAGCCTCCAGAAGGGTTCTGGCGTTGTCTGCCCGCATCTCGGTACGGTTGCGGAGGTGCCGCCCCACTACCCGGTTCGCGTCGGCGGTCGTCTTGATCTCGGTGGTAGCCATGTGGTGGTCTAGGCGCTCAGGCTCACCGAGATAATGCGGGGCGCGTGGGCACCGTCGCCGTCCACCTCGGCCTCGGTGGCGTAGGCCGACCATGCCTCGCACTCAGTCTCATGATCGCCCTGGCGGACGAGCACGGTGTAACCGCACGAGAGGTGCGGGAGGCCGAGGTGGACGGCCGCGTCCTCGGGGGTGGCGAAAGTCTTGTCGATGGTGGTGCCGTCGCTGGTCTGGATTCTGTACATGGGTCTCTCTCTTTTGGTGGTCGGTCGTTGTCACAGGGGCGCTCACGCGGGCGCCCTCATCGGCTCGTCACCTCGCGGGCGCGACGGGCGCGCGCCGCCCGGTCCACCGGGGGCGGGTCGTCGAAGTATGGCAGCAGCGCTGCCCCGAGGTCCCGACGGGTCGCGTCCGCCCGGTCCACGGCGGCGGCGAGCTCTAGCAGCGCCGCCGGCGCCGCGCCCCAGAACGAGCACGCCCAGGCGGTTCGAACGCCGCTCTCCCACCCCATTCCAGGGAAGTTGATCGAAGCCGCTGCTGCGCAGCAGGCATAGTCCAATTCGATAAATTCGA
>Ga0233413_10001354_pt1 | contig 10763 bp, 16 predicted proteins | sample Na_anoxic_6_MG_FD_189019 | JGI IMG/M metagenome (GOLD analysis project Ga0233413, IMG submission 189019) | Seawater microbial communities from Saanich Inlet, British Columbia, Canada - Na_anoxic_6_MG | ecosystem: Environmental > Aquatic > Marine > Inlet | place: Canada: British Columbia... | reverse complement strand
TGCCAATTAAATGTCTTCCCTTGCTATACTTGTGGTATGGATGGATGCAACGATTGTAACGACGAAATTCTCGCAGAAACTCAATGGTTAATTAGTTTACTAAAAATGATGATTCCTCACTGAAAATAAGTAAGTCTGGCCATTGCTGTATTCAATACAGAAGCTTGAGGTCTGGATTGAAACGGGTTAAAGCACTCGAGGAGTACATTAATATAACCGACCGCTTCATCTCCAGTTTGCGAGGTCATTTTAAAATGCGCATTCAATTTCCCTCGCTCGAAGATCTCTGGATCCATTTGACTAGCTACAATCTCAAGATTCGTGTAAATATCTTGTGGATCTTTGTTCCATACAAACCCAGGAAACAACAGTGTTATCCCATTCCCGGGGATTTCAAGACCAAAAAATTCTAGTAATGTTATTCCCATCCCCCATACATCGTTTGCGTATTCAATTTCAAAGGGGGGCACTGTTTGTCTAATCAAGTGCGAGGCAATCTCTGGACTTAGATAGTCATACGTACCGGCGTGATCTGTTTCACAGGGTTTTATGATGGTTCCTAGTTCAGGATCAACACAACTTAGGCCAAAATCGACAATAACGACTCGCCACCCGCTCGTAGCCTGCTCTATCATAATGTTCCCCCCTTTCAGGTCGCGGTGTACGACGCCTTTCGAGTGGATAAAATCTAGCCCATCAAAGGATTGTTTGCAGATCCAGTCCATGTTTTCTACGCGTCCTTGAAATGGAAGATCCCACATGTTTGAACCATCGACGTATTCTAGAAGCAAAAAGAGGTTGCTTTGCAACACGTTGTAAATGGGCAGGTCTGAATGAATTCCATCGCAAGCCATAAAGTATTTCACTACGTGGTGACTGCCTTGGACTAAATCTAGAATCTGAGCTTCTCTTATCATATCGAGCTTTGATTCGCTTCTGGAGTCATCAAATACCTTTAAAGCTCTCGGGTCCCCCGTTTGGAACAAATTCGCTTTCCATATTTGCCCGTACGTTCCTGAGCCGAGTTTTTCAAGCTTAAAAAGACAAGGGGGGTCCATTTTTCTATTAAAAAAAAACGCGGAGGAGTTATTTAATCCGTAAAGAGTGTTTTTTTTTATTCCGTACAATTCTTATGGCAAAGGACAGCGTACACGCGCGCCGGGTCATCCTGTGCGACTGCGACGAAACGATAAGCCTTTTTCCAGTCTTCGATGACCTGGTCGCATGAATGGCAGCGGTAAATTCCGGGCCTGTTGGTGCCGGTGTACGTTTCGCCGGGCATCAGATAGGAATGACCCAAAAAGAAAGAACGAAACGGATGGGATGTTTAGAAGCGACGTCTTCCAATGGGAAACGTTTGATTGTGATGCCCTCGGAAAAGTCGAAAATTTTGTCGCGTCTCGAGTGTTCATAAATGGCTTCCGTAAGGTCTTCTTCACTGACCTTTGTCAAACTCCCCGTGATGCGATGAACAAAGGGTGCCTTGGGGTCGACTTCCCAAAACCCAGGGTCGCCTCGCTTCAAGAATGAATCGTATTTACCGGTCGTATCTTCTGCGGCCACAATCGTTTCGAGTCCTTTCCACATGGGGTCTTCCTTGGGCTCCATCGTGGTGAACGGGTACAGAACCGCGAAACACTCCCCCTTTTCCGTGACGGTGGTGTTGAGATGAGGGGCAAGAGGCCCTTCAAATGCAATGCATTCGGCCCCCGGGGCACTGCTTGAATAAGAGACCAGTGAAGCTTTTTGGACAATCGCCCTGCCCACCTTGGGATGGAATGTCACTTCAGGCCCAGTAGATATCACCGCATATTGAACGAACATTCCCCTTTTATGTCCAAGCAAAAAACACGACTCCCAAAACGGAAAATGGCAGACGCTGAGATGCCGCCCGCCCCCAAGCCGAAAGTGTCACGGAAACGCAAGACAGAAACGGCCAAAGCCGGGCCCAATGTACTGAAAAAAAAAGCCGAGGGAACACTTCATTTTTTTTTGCTCTTTGGCGAAAAAACCATCCTTGCGTGCGCAGAGTCCGAGTCCGCCCTTAAGGACATCGAGGAGGAGTACGAGCGAGTGGAGTCCATTGATCCGAACCAGCCCTTTTGCTATGCAGTGTCTTTCGGGGCCATTGAGAACAGGCCGTCCCGGGATATTAACACCAAAAAGAGTGTGAAAGGGAACGTGTACATCGTGAAAGGCTTTGATTTGTTGTCCATCCGGTCCGGTCGCGCCGTGGTGGTCGCTTCGAGTCAAGCAGAAGCCATCAAGCTCGTTGATGATTACCTCAGGCCGCTCAAGCTTCGAACCTACAAGGACAAAACGTATGAAATTTTGCCCGTGCCCCCTGTCGTAAAGTATTATGTCCTCTAAAAAAAGAAATAACAAGATTCCGTGCCCTCATAATCGAAACACCCCCGTTCTAGAAAAAACATGAACTTCACAGGCCCCCCCTCTGCGGTCATTTCCAACGCCCCGTTTGCCGTCCCCACACCAGGCGACGGGGATCTTTCTTCTCTCGTTCCCGGCAGCTCGTACTCAGGCGACACGCGCATTCATGCGTCCATTCGAGGAGCCGCGCTCCCTGATCGCGCCCACATGAAGTTCGAAAACGTCCCTCTCTTCAACATCAACGGGGACAAAACGACGGGTCAGTCGGCTAAGAAAATCGTTTCTCTCTATTATCTCAACCACCTCCTGCAAAGCGCTGCAATGAATGAAAATATACAAACCCAGCCTATTGGACAAAAGCGGAACACGAGCGACTCGGCCAACGAAATAACCTCGATTTTTATGGGAAAGGGTGTCGAGGCTATTGGAAAACAGATCCAGTATCTTGGGTACGCAATTGCTGGACAGGGAAACGATGATTATCGCACCGGGGGCATTTCTTTGGGCCGCGAAAGGCTTTTCACGACCCGCTTGCAGGGGAGTATTTCCTATGTCCCAAACATCTTTTTGCGCCAGGTGCCCGATAAAGAGGATGACCATGCATTGCAACCGGCCGACCAGGTCGGTTTCATGATCAAACGTGTGCTGTGGCCACACGAAGTGAACACCAAAGCCACGTGGGAGGGGCACCGGGTGGATGCACAGTACACTCCGAAAACCTGTGTCCAGGTCATCCCGGTCGCCGGTTACAACGGTCGAATCCCAGTAGGGTGGTGCAAGAAGTACGCCACCCGCGGAAATGAATACGATGCGAACGGGGACACCTACGATGACGGCGGCGACAAAGAAGCGTATGTGCCGGCGATCTTTATTCCTGTGGGACACATTGAACGCTGTTCGGATGTTCCCGTGAACGAAAAGCAGATAAGGACGGGCACTTGGTCGTACAATGTGTACGAACTTATGAAGACAAGGCGTCAGACTGTCGATATTTATTTGACGACTCGCAAAAGATCATTTTGGATGTAACGTTTTTTCCCCCAGCGAAGATTTTGGAGTGTCAAAGGAAGCGGTAAGTCGTTGCCATAGTGTGCCAACGTAAGCGTCCCGTCATAAATATTTTTAGGTAGCCACCCGATCGTTTGGTAAACGTGAGTGACCCAACTTGTACACACAAACATCTTGTTGCCCCCGGCATCAAGGTTTTCGTCGTTATCTGTTCCCGTTTGGTATTCTCCCAGATCAAAAAGGTCCATGTTATACTTAGGCATGACATCATAGCTTCGGATCATAGCAAGGATTTGAGAGTTTCGGGTGCCCAGAGTCTGGTCGTCGCCTCTGACAGGACGCCATGCCATTCTGCCCGTTTCATAGGTATTCAAACGTCTTCGCAGATCGACGGTTTGCACCCCGTCGTGCCAATCGTTTCGAATAACATCCAAGTCGATTACCGTTTTATAAGCCTCGCTGATTGCTAAATGCCCCGAAGGCGCTCTTACGATCACACCCACGTGAGAAAATGTATGGATGGGAGAAGTCCAACGGATGATAGCACTGCCCTGAAAATGAATGAGGTCGCCAGGTTTGGCGTTGCCCATGACATAATCAATGTCGCATTGGAGCTGGTCTTTGCCCCATTCTTTGTCTGCCCAAATCCGTGCTATTTTGTAGACAAAAAACCCCCCAAGAAAAACAGCTACCGGGATAACCACAAGCCACATTTTAAAAAAGATTTTGCAATTGTCTTTTAAGGTCTTTTTTTAATATTTTTTCGTCTCTGATTACCCTTTTTTACCACTTGCCGTCCTTTAGGTTGACTAGGAGGCTGTCTTGCAAAATCGTCTAATTGATTAAAAATGTCATCTACCATATCGACTAAACCAGTTTTTCTTTTCGATTCTATAAGTGTTTGTTCAACCGTATGCTTTAAAGTATTGGCCCAGTGTTTATCGCCCATACAAAAAAAACGGTCCTCGCTCGGTTCCTTTTGGCGCAAGCGCACAAGAATCGCCCCATAAAGTTTCGCGTGGCATTCGCTCGTAGTAGATCGAAGGGCACTGACGATGACCGCGGCCCTGAACACGAGTGCCCTTCCACCGTGGTACCCGCAAGGCATGTTCGCCTTAGTTTTAAGTCAAGAGCAGGGGACCACAGTCCCCTTGCACACTGTTTTAGAAGACCCCAGTGGATTTGAGGCTCGCGTCGCGGCGGATGGTTTTAAGACGCTTGAGGCTTGGGCTGGACGCCACCAAACGACGGAGAGGAATGCGTATTTGATGAGTTGGGTTTTGGAAGAACCCGAAAATGAGGAAAGTGTTTTCAGTGACGAATCGGGAGAACATGATTTCAGTGACGATGTCACCGAATCGGGTACCTTTACAGACGACGGTTGGGAAAGTGGTTCAGAAACCGACGAGGATTTTGACCCCGACAACATTTCTGACGGGGAATCGAGTGATAGTTTTATCGATGAGTCTGAATAAAATTTTTACATGACAATGTCGTACACACCGTTCTTCGCGTGAATCACGCGCCCGAGCACGTTGTTTGAATCTGTGCGCACCAGATCCGCAATGGCTCCCATGACTTCCAATTTGTCAGCACCTGCCCCAAGGTTATCTCTGATGGTTTTCAAGGCCTTGTCCATCGTCGTTTCAGGCTCGTAATCAGGCTTCGTTGGGAGCTTACCCATAGCCGCCGCCATTCGTGATGCAAAGGAAACATCGCCGTGGCCTTCGTCGTTTTGCTGCGCAGGGTTTGCGAACGAGGGTGCAATTTGCAAAGTGACCTTTCCTTGTTGGACCCTGCGGTGGGGCGAATCGTCCTCTGGCTGGGGAACTACTGCAGAAACCCACGTTCCAATAGGAATATCAGGGTTCATGGAACGGACGCTTACAACGCCATTGGTTTGGACGGCAATCTGTTTGCGCCCCATCTGCTGCACCCTATCTTCCGCATATTCGATGCGATCAATGGCGATTCCAATGGGGACAATCGATTCTTGGAGTTTTTGGGCGCGCAATTCCGGGCCGCCGCTCCCGTCATCCTTGTCAGACGTCAGGCCGTTTAAACTTGTGAGCACGGGTAACGCGTTCCTGGATGCACCGTACGGGTTGTTGGACCGTTTCACCACCTTGAATGCGATTTCATCCGGCACAATGTCCAAATTGACCGAGTCGTGAAACGTGAAGAGGGGGTTGTTTGTCCGTCTACTGCCATCCGCTGTTTTCCGGTCATAGATCGCATTAGCCGAAATGTATCCAACCTTACGGCTAGGATTGTCTCTTCCAAGGCTTGTTCCTCCTCCTCCCAGAGCCTCGACCATTTTTTCAGTTTGTAGGTCCTGTTTTCGAAAAGTCCCTTTCGTGTTGTTGGGTATCAATGGGAATGTAGGGCGCCTTAATCAAATCAAGGCCCACACAAGCGCTTACAGGGGGGATGGAAATTGTTATTTCCGCGGAAGTGTCAGCAAGCGGCGTGAGCAAACTTCGTGTCCGCGCAATCCGCTCGGTGTCCTTTTCTCGATAAAAGAAATCATAGGCTTTGCTTAACATGGCCTGTCGAACTAAATTGTCGCCCGGGTCATAGTACAAATACTGAAGGGCGACGAGATGTTCCGTTTTCTCTCCTAGAAACGTCAGGTGTCGTATGGCCCACTCCAGCATCTTGGGGCCCAGGTCGTCGTTCCGGCTCTTCTCCCACTTCAAAAAGGCCTTGATCTGCAGCTGGCTCAGCACAAAAGCGAGCAGGCACTGGACATCGTGTTCTTTCGGATATGCAGGCGTGGGAAAAACCTTGAGCCGGCGCACCTGGGGCAGAGCGACACTTAAAAGGACTCTTGCCGCCAAGATGTACGCCTCGCTTTTCACGAGGAAATCGCGGCACCATTTCATGCACACCAAGACAAGGTGTGAGCGGTAGCCATAGACCTTGCCCTTGGGCCATTCGAAACTGACCGTCCCCGAGCTGTGGTAGGGGCGATTGTCAAGGAGTCTCACAAGGACCATCAACCGGGACACATACTCCGCGTAGTCCCTGCTTTCGGCCGTTAACAATTTATGCAAACCAAAGGGCGAGATGTCATTCATGACTGTGTTCTTATTTTCTTTTTGCCAGTTTAGTTTTTGTCCGGACCTTGAATATGATTTCGTTCCTTCTTGGGTGAATCGTTTGTGTCCAGACAGGAGAAAGCTCCAAATCATGACAAGTCTCGTTCTTCTCCCAAAAATCATCGAGGGAAACGACTCGCTTTTTGATCTTGTGGTAGTTTTTTCGATACGCGTGTGGCTGCTATTGCTCTTTTCTACTGCACATCTCTACTCAAAAAAAGAACTCGTGGCGCCACTCTTGGTCGCGGGGTCAATTCAATTGGCCGTAGGCCACTGGAGTATCGTGTTATTCATCTTCGTTTTATTGTTGTTTTCTTACAAGGCAAAGAGATATCACAAACCTAGTCCAGTGCCACGACTGGACGCCGCCATGCGTTTTCGGGGTTAATCTTGTTTGAAGCGGGTCCAAGGCTCCTCTGTGAAATAAACAAACGCCAGCGCCCCCAAAACAAACAAACTGTTGATGAACCAATAGTAATCCCACAATTCCAAAAAAACACCGGCTATGTAACAAACAAAGTAACACACAAAGGCGCCAAAAAGAAGCACAGAAACATTCAGATCCTCAATCTGGATTTTCCCAGGTTCCTCCTCGGGTTCCTCCTCAGGTTCCTCCTCAGGTTCCTCCTCGGGTTTTTCCTCCGGTTCCTCCTCGGGGTCCTTCGGCTCCTTGTTTTTTCTCGAAGACATGGTTTGAGGGGTCCCTTTTTTTGTGTCCCGTTTTTGATAGGCTCACAACTCAAAAAACCATGCCAGCCCAGACACGTAAAAAGCGTAAGTGCCGCCCGGGGACCAAAGCTCGGCGTGATATCAAAAAATATCAGAAGGGAACAGAGCTACTTGGCCCGCGGGGACCTTTCAAAAAACTCGTCCAAAGCCATATGAAACGCGTGGCGTCAGACAGTGCGCGGGAGGGTGTAAGGGGACCAGTGGAATATCTTTGGAAAAAAGATGCTATTCTGAAGATTCAACAAGCGTGGGAGGCTCAGATCGGGAAGAAGTTCCAACTGTGCGGACAGCTTGCGGAAATGGCCAACCAAAAAGAAATCCTCCCCAAGCATTTTGCTTTGGCCCTGCGCATCAAAAACGACTCGGACGGCCCCTTCACGGATCCTCATCGGTCATAACGTACTCCTCGGGCCTTGATGGACGCGTTTCGCTCTTGGGATCTGCGATCCAACTATCAAGCATCCCCTCGGCCTCTTTTTGTGACAAAATAAAACTATCTTCCTTGTTCACATCATCTGCCATAGACTGCAAATCAGTCATGATCCTGTCAAAATTCCCTTTGATCGTCTCAGACTCTTCAATGATATCCGCCGCTTCAATGAGAACATTTCCCGCGTCAGACCCTGTCATGCCCTCGAACATACGTGAAATTTTGCTACTGTCTTCTAAGACACAGCCCGCGGAATAGGCCGCATCGATTTTCCCCTGCGCGGTAGTGATGTACTGGACCATTTTCATGCCCCGTTGTGCTTGGTGTTGGTTGAGCATGGCTTCTTGGGCGTGAATCACAGCCGCGATCGTGTCGCCTTTCTGCCGGCACATAATCGCCTGTGTTTTACAGGACAAAAAAGCGGCATTGTACGCGGCCGCTTCCTGCGTTCGTCTTGTTTTCATAACAGAAAGGGCGGCCCTTGTTCGCTCGGCTTCGCGCTCAAATTTGGACAGTGTCCATTTTTCGCCGCCACAAAAACAAGTCATGACCGGAAGAACTAATACGAACAACCTGTAAAAAACACAAAATGCAACGTCCATATGAGAGCCACCTAGATTATGCTACGCTCCACAAACTCCGCGAAATCCATTTCAGATCGCACTGGCCCGCTCTATGCCGCCGCACTCTCTTGGAATACTTAAAACAAGAGGAGCCCAGATTTTCGATGAATGGGAAAGAATTCACTTCCAGTGAAGTCAACCCTTTGTTTCGAGAACTTGTGAACAAGTTTTATATGAGCTTTCTCGGGGACTGTGTGGACGAAATCAATGTAGCAGGTGTCGTTTTCTTCAAGTTTAAGAAAGCCCCCAGTGGAGACAGTGTCCCCGTAGTCATTCGCAGCGAACACTTTGGCGATGGCTACGAAGTCCTGATCAAGGACGCGGATGGCGCAAACCAGTATCGTGTCATGAAGACAAAAAATAAGGAAGGAAGAAAGGTCACTGCCCGGCAAGTCAAACGACTCATGGTCATGGACCACTTTGGTGGATCCCCCACATCCAATGGCGTACTCCGCTCAAGACTAGTTGGGCTTTTGGACCACGAAATTTACTACCAGTACATGCTTCGTTTCTCGCTCCAAGCCGAGTACACCCTTTCAAACCCGCCGATCGTCACTGAGACGCCGCCAGAGGCGGCCGGGTCGCTGCCCGTCGAAGAGAGGGAAACGGACTATTACACCCCTCACGAGTACGAGCTTGCGAAGCAGCAAGGCTTGTACAAAAAGGACCAGGCGAACATGGATCGCGTGCAAAAACACCAGCAAGCGGAGAGCTGGGCCGTGCCCTTGCGATTGGGCCAGGTCGCTAACCCCGTCAAGGAAAACGTGCATCCTATCCCCGTGGGCCTGAAAGTGGTTTCCCAGGCCATGCCCGTAAGAAACCCTCGTTTTGGAGAGTTTGAAAGAGTATACGAGCTCAAGGTCTGTTCTACCTATGGCATCCCGCGGTCGCTGCTGGTCCAGGATGTCTCGATGCAGACCGCCGGCGCCTACGCCCTTGTGAAAGACAACCTCAAGGTGACACTAGGGTACTGGAACTATGTGGGCGGGCAGCTCCTGACAGCAGTGTATCGGTGCATTTATTACCCTGACGACTGCAACTGGATTGTGAATCATTTCCCCGGCAAGGAAGAAATGGCGGAAAAGGAGCTTTACAGAAGAGCCTCTAAGATCGCGGATGTCTCGGTCATCTTACCCATTGGCCCACACGGCTCACTCGAGCAAAACTACGAACTTTACATGCAGGGCGTCATCACGTGGGACGAGTACGTGAAAGCGGCTAGGGGGATCAACGGCTTCGGGTACAAAGAAATGCCGGAACCAGAACAACCCCGCGAGAACAAAGAACAACCTGGCCAATCGACTGAAGAAGCAGAATGAGCGGTTACAATACAGAGGACACAGACCCGATGTCTCCGGACGCGGTATTTGTGAAAAAAAAAGAACAGACGCCGGAGCCGGAATGGACGGGTCGTTATTACGTCCCGGTGGAAACAACGCCCCAAATGTACCCAGACGGTGACGGTTTTAGCCCTGTTTTAATGGAACCACCGTCTGATGGCGTTGCTAATCGACCAAAGAAAAGGGGCTTTTCGCGATACGAAAGAAGAGTGCGTCGACCTGAGACCCCGGAAACCCCTCCAAGGTCAAACGATCCGAGGTTGCGTGATTTCACCGAGCATGAAATAGAGAGCCTCACCCCATCTGAAATAGAGAGCCTTGGAAATGCTAAAAGGTGATTTCTCCCTGAAGGATATCAAAAACGACTCGAGGACGAAACTTATCCATTTCTTTTTGCCCGAAATCAATACACAAATTATGAAGTTCATGCAACCCAAAACGCAGGGTAAAAATCCCACAATCGTTCACTTCTTGACCAGGCACCACAGGAACTACAATTTTCCACTCTCGTTGCGGCATGCCCTCCTTTACCAGGCGTAGCTGCAAGTACTGCTTAAAAAGCCTTGTCCCCTCGGCATTCTGGCCGCCGAGACTGTCGTAGTACCGGATCTCGTCCTTCTTTAGGTCCGCTACAAGAAGTGTCCAATGGTTCCCGTGAATATGGACTGGTACAAGGATAAGGTCTTCTAAAACCTTTTCGTGAAACTCAATGGCCTTTGCCATATCTTGTTTTAGAATACTAAAGAAGTATGTATTGAAAATGAAAAAGCTCGCTTCCGGGTGATGGTCGCGCATGTGGTACCAAAGGACGTGATGATAAGCATTTAAGATCTCGTCCGTGATGAATCCGTCGTAAATCAACACCTCGTTGAGGTGCTCGTGTGTCAGGTTGAAATTCGGTAAGCCGGCAACATCATTGTTCTCGCTGTGACAATAAAGCCCCGTGCCTTCGCGGATCAGCGTTTCTTCTTCCACAGCGAGGAGGCGTGGGATGTCCCCGGTAACTTGGCACATCCCTCTTTGACAATTGGTTTCACCTCAGGTTTCTTTTCGGGAGACTTGGGAGACTCAGGCGCTTGTGCTTCTTCTTTCGGGAAGCCCATTTTTTTTTTTTTTTTTTTTTTTTTTTTTTTTTTAATTTTTA
>Ga0233413_10001353_pt1 | contig 10769 bp, 5 predicted proteins | sample Na_anoxic_6_MG_FD_189019 | JGI IMG/M metagenome (GOLD analysis project Ga0233413, IMG submission 189019) | Seawater microbial communities from Saanich Inlet, British Columbia, Canada - Na_anoxic_6_MG | ecosystem: Environmental > Aquatic > Marine > Inlet | place: Canada: British Columbia... | reverse complement strand
TTTCAAAACTAGTTTCCACAGCGTCTTTTTCTACAAAAATTTGTACATTTTTTGCACGACGCTCTGTTGAGCTTATTGCCATTTACTTTCTCCTTTTGGGAGACGAAAATCTATGAAACGCTCATGAAAAATAAAGAATAAAATAGTTTAAATTATTCAGTAATAATGAGTTTTCAGATTAATATTATATGTTATTTTAAAATTTATTTTTAGTAAATAGTTATTTTTATTAAATTTAAAGATTTAACAACTGTATAAACCAAGAAAAAAAATTAAATTTTGATAAAAAAACTGTTTAAAAATTATGTATTTAATTTATAAGTTACTAAGTTCACAAATAGAATGTAATAATGATATTAATGAACTTAGTACCGCTTGTTTTTTCGTAAACCTTTTTGTTAAATCGAATTTTTGGCTACAAATGGTAATAATGATAAAGCTCGAGCTCGTTTAATTGCTTTAGCAATTTTACGTTGTTGTTGTACAGTCACACCTGTAGCTCGACGAGGTAAAATTTTACCCTGTTCAGTAACAAATAATTTTAATAAATCAATATCTTTATAATCAATTTTTTGATCAATACTAATGATAGATAACCTTTGTTTTTGTGCTAACATAATTTATTTGATTTCTTTATGTATGGTTGGTTTATTACAGTGTCGACAATATTTTTTAAGTTCAATTCGTTCTGGATTATTGCGGCGATTTTTTTGTGTAGTGTAACGTGAAACACCTGCGGAACGTTTGTTCGTATTTGAACGGCATTCTGTACACTCTAAAGTGATAAGAATCCGACTTCCTTTATTTTTTGCCATAAAGATTTATAATATTGTTAAGTAATTTTTAAGCATATTTATATTGTGATGACTTTACCTTAAAATTTTGATCTTATCAAGGTTTTACAAAAAATTTTATAAACATAAAAAATTTTATAACAAAAACTTCCCATTTTATAGTCAATATACTATATTCTAATAGAAGAAAATATTCTATTAAAAATTTAAAATTTATGGCAAATAATAAATCAGCAAAAAAACGTATTTTAATTACTGAACGAAATCGTTTACAAAATCGTTTTTATAAAACTTCTGTCCGAACTTTAACAAAAATGTTTATAGAAAGTGTTGACATTTATAAAGTTTCAAAAACAGTTGAAGACCGTGAGAAGTCTCAAAAAATTTTGAATTCAATTTATAGTTTAATTGATAAGGGTTTAAAAAAAAATGTTTTTCATAAAAATACTGCAGCTAGAAAAAAATCAAAATTAGCCTTTCAGTTAAAAATGACATAAAAGTATTAGCTTATCATTAACTTGAAACAGAATAAAAGCCTAAGTTATGGAAATTTAAATATAATTGATTAAATTTCCTTAACATTTTTGACAATTGAATATAAATTAAAAATACTTACTAACAAAGATTATGAAACAATCGATGAATTATATAACATCTCTTCCAGATTTTATGGAGATGCAAAGAGTTAGTTTTTGTTGGTTTATTGCTCAAGGCTTAAATGAAGAACTCGAAATTTTTTCGAGGATTCATGATTTTAGTTATAATACAGAATACGTTTTATTTGGTAACGAATATAGCTTAGTTAAGCCTATTTATAATATTATACGAGCAAAAAAATATACTGCTAATTACGCAGCCCAATTAGTAATTCCTTTAGAAATTCGAAATAAAAAATTGAATAGTATTCGATATCATAACCAGTTCCCTATTATTAATCTACCATTAATGACCACTTCAGCGACGTTTATTATTAATGGTTGTGAACGTGTTATTGTGAGTCAGATTATTCGCAGTCCTGGTATTTATTTTGAAAAAAATAAAAATCAGAAAAAACGAAAGCTTATTAAAAGAAAACTTTCAAGCGACATTAATAAACTACGTAATTTTGTTCCATTAGGTGAGCCTTTTATATCAGAACAAATTCTATCATTTTTTCCAATAACTTATAACCAAAGTTTATTTCAGTATTCATTTAATGAACTAAAACGAAATGAAAAAGATTTTTATTTTTACTTTTTAGAATCTTTTAAAATCTATCAAATTATTTCTAAAACAGTTACTTCAACCGATAAACACAAACGAATTAAAATTTTTTTACATTGGCTAAATCTGAAAAAAGATAGACTTTCCGATCCTAGTATTCTTTTTAATAATAATAAAACTGATTTGTTAATTGATTGGAATTCTTTACTAAAATCTTTACTTAAATATGAATTATTAAACCATACAATTTTTAATAATTTTCAAACGAATGAGAAAGATTTATTTGATGAAGTTAATACAAATTATTTAGATTTTAGTAGTTTAATTCTTAATTTACCAAAAACAAAAAAAACTCAACAACTTGCTGAATATTATAATAAAATTGATAAAACTCGATTTAATAAACAGTTACTTTTAATTTTAGTTTATAACTCAAAATATTTAGGTCAAATTAACCAATTTAAATTTTTGAATAAAGCTGTTATTTCAACAACACAAAAACTTCAAACATTAGTTTGTAATACAAAAAGTCAAAAGTTAAAACCGGCTTTTTATTTTTCAAAAACTTTAAAAGAATTATTTAAATACAAACAAAAAAAGAAAAAATCTAAAGAATTTGAAAATATTAGAGTTACATTGAACCCTAAGTTTGGGTTAAATACTCCACAAATTAATGATCTTAATACAAAAAATTCTAATATTAATAGAATTGAATATAAATATGAATTAAATGAAAATAACAAACGCTTAAACTACTTAAAATCACGTTCTGAAATTATTCAATATAAAGATTCTGTTGAAATTAAAGATTCATATAGTTTAAAATATAGTGAAAAAGATTTATATACAGCTATTGTAATTCCTGAATCTGGGTCTTGGATTCGATTTGCATTTCAAAAAAATACCGATATTAATAAATATAAGTATCCAATAAAAAATCAAGAAGATGAAGTAGTAATTCAGTTAGATAAATTTACCCAAAAACCAATTGTTCATTTATTAAAAGAAATGGGGTTGACGGATTTGGAAATTTGTCAAAATCTAGAACACGCTGATTTTTTTTATTTTAATAAACCTTTAATTACGAATGCGCAAATTTTAAACCAACCTTTATTAAGATTTGATTTGAAATTTGACTATTACAAAAACATTTCAGAATTCTCTAGAATTTTTGATGTACGTTATTATCGATTAGGAAAGATAGGGCGTTCAAAAATCAATACTCGTTTGAATTTAAAGTTAAATAGTCAAATTCAAACAATTACTTATGCTGATATTTTCGCAATTATTGATTCATTAATAACTTTATCAATTTCAAAAACACTTGGTGATGATATTGATCATTTAAAAAATCGGCGTGTTCGTTCAGTTGGTGAATTATTACAAAATTTATTTCGGATTGGCTTCCAGCGTCTATTAAGGAAACTTCGTAGTCAAACTAATAAAATTGGCTCTAGTCAACTTTCAAGTTTTAATATTGTAGGTTCCACAATTCGTGAGTTTTTTGGCTCAAGCCAATTATCACAATATATGGACCAAACAAACCCTCTTTCATCATTGACACATAGACGTCGAATAAGTGGTTTAGGTCCTGGTGGCTTTGATCGAGATAGGATTAGCTTTGCAGTTCGTGACATTCACCCAAGTCATTATGGAAGAATTTGTCCGATAGAAACACCAGAGGGCCAAAACGTAGGTTTAATTGCTTCATTAACAACATGTGCTCGTGTTAACAAATCCGGTTTCATCGAAACTCCATTTTGGCGAGTAATAAACGGGAAGGTTATAAGAACAGGCACGCCAATCTATTTAACAGCAGATGTTGAAGATTTCTACAAAATTGCTCCAGCAGATATTGCGACAAATGACCAAAATTATCTAACTAGAAATTTAATTCCAGTTCGTTATAAACAAGATTTTATTACAGTAACTCCATTTGAAGTTGATTTTATTGCAATTTCTACAATTCAAGTTGTTTCAGTTGCGGCTTCTTTAATTCCATTTTTCGAACATGACGATGCAAATCGAGCTTTAATGGGAGCAAATATGCAGCGTCAATCTGTTCCATTAATTTTACCACAGAAACCAATTGTCGGAACTGGTCTAGAAAATCAAATTGCAATTGATTCTGGAACAACATTAAATTCACATAAATCTGGAATTATAAATTCTGTAACAGCAGATCAAATCACAATTAAACATAACGATGGTACAGAACTTAAATATTTATTACAAAAATACCAACGATCAAACCAAGAAACATGTATTAATCACAGGCCAATTGTTTGGAAAGGTGAAACAGTCAAATCTGGACAAATTTTAACTGATGGCCCTGGAATTAATAGTAGTGAATTAGCGTTAGGTCAAAATGTTTTAATTGCGTATATGCCATGGCAAGGATACAATTTTGAAGATGCTATTTTAATTAATGAACGTTTAGTATATGAAGATGTTTTTACATCAATTCATATTGAACGTTATGAAATTGAAATTGACCAAACAGCAGAAGTATGCGAGAAAACAACAAAAAATATTCCAAACTTAAATTTTTCAGAAATACAACATTTAAATGAAGATGGGATAGTTTCAATTGGAACATTTGTTAAACCAGGTGACATTTTAGTTGGTAAAGTTATTAAAAAAGATGATTCAGAACAATTACCTGAAGCTAAGTTATTACGTGCGATTTTTGGAGCAAAAGCAAAAGGTGTAAGAGATACATCATTCCGAATGCCCGAAGGTGAATATGGTCGTGTAATTGAAACTCTAACATTTAATCGCCGAACAAAATTAGCTTATAAATTTGAGAAAATTCAGATTTTTATTGCTCAAATTCGTAAAATTCAGGTTGGAGATAAAATCGCTGGCCGTCATGGAAATAAAGGGATTATTTCACGAATTTTACCACGACAGGATATGCCATTTTTACCTGATGGAACTCCTATTGATATTATTTTAAACCCCCTAGGTGTTCCTTCACGAATGAATGTTGGACAATTATATGAGTGTTTATTAGGACTTGCAGGTCATAAATTAGACCGTCGTTTTAAAATATTACCATTTGATGAAATGTATGGCCAAGAAGTTTCTCGAATTCTAATTAATAAAAAATTACGGCAAGCTTCGATTGAGAAAGATGAAGCTTGGCTTTTTAATCCCTATGCACCAGGAAAAATGGTTTTAATTGATGGTCGAACAGGAAAAGAATTTGAAAATCCTATTACGGTAGGTAATGGGTATATGTTAAAATTAATTCATTTAGTTGATGATAAGATGCATGCTAGAGCTACTGGCCCTTATTCTTTAGTAACTCAACAACCATTGGGTGGAAAAGCCCAACATGGTGGTCAGCGTTTTGGTGAAATGGAAGTTTGGGCTTTAGAAGGTTTTGGTGCAGCTTTTACACTAAAAGAAATATTAACGATTAAATCCGATGATATGGAAGGTCGTAATGAAACATTAAACGCAATAGTTAAAGGTCAATCTATTCCAACTTCAGGAATTCCAGAGTCATTTAAAGTTCTTTTACAAGAGTTAAGGTCAATTGGTTTAGATATGAGTACATATCGTATTGAGCAATTTGATACAAGTCAAACATATGAAACGGAAGTTAATTTAGTTGAAAAATATGATCCATTAACTAAAACATTCCCACCTACTTCAAACATAAATACGATATCATTTTAAGAAGTTTAATTTAAAAATAAAATATGATACGAGCGGAAAAAGAATTTGATTATATAAAAATTAAGTTAGCTTCTCCATTTCGCATTCTTCAATGGTCACATCGGAGGTTGCCAAATGGACAATTTATTGGCGAAGTTCAAAAATCTGAGACAATAAATTACCGAACATTTAAACCTGAAATGGATGGTTTATTTTGTGAGCGAATTTTTGGACCAAGTAAGAGTTTAGAATGTGCTTGTGGTAAATATAAACGTGTACGTTATGATGGCTTAATTTGCGAACGTTGTGGTGTTGAGTTAACTGAATCAAGAGTTCGTAGACACCGTATGGGACACATAAATTTAATTTATCCCGTAACACATGTTTGGTACACTAACAGTCGTCCAAACTATATGGCTTTATTATTAGAAGTTGAGCAATGTGAAAAACGTATTGATACTGGGCTTTTATATTCTTTACCAGATATTTTTACTTTAATTAATAAAAATTTTGAATATACAAATAATCTAGAATTAAAAGAATTATTAGAAGAGATTGTTAAACAAAAAGATTTCATTAACATATTAACAATAAAAAATGATGGTGTTACTAAAGAAAATACCCAAAAATTGAAACGGGATATTTTATATAGTAAAGTAGCACGTACTCAATATTCTAATAAACAAGTTCATAACGATGCTACTTTAAAATTAACAAATATTAAGAAGCAATTAAAAGATTTAGTAAAAATTTTCAGAAAAGATACAAATTCTAAATTATTAGTTTCAAATTTATTTCAGCAAGAATACCAAAAAAAACTTGCAATTAAATCTGGGAAAGTAAATTTACGCGACAGCCGAATAAAACGAATTAAACTTGCTTCTTTAGCGTATTTTATTGCTGAAGATGAAATATCATTTTATGGACTTCATTGGGATTTACAGCAATATAGGCGTAGTCGTGAGTTAGGTTTTACAGGTTACCCATTAAAACCATACCCAAAACCTAAATTACAAAATAGGCGACGTAATACACCAAAATATTTATTAAAGGCTACTCCCAATTTTTTAATTGGGGCTGTTTTAATTAAAAAAGAATTAGAGAAATTAAATCTTAATAAAGAGATTTCTAAAACCCGTCGTTTTATAACTATTTGTAGTAAAGTTTTACACAAAGAACAACCATTTTATAATTCTTCAAAATGGTTTAGAAAATGGGAATACCAACGAATCTATAAATTACGAGACCAATCAATTAAACGAATCCGTATTTTAGAAAATTTACAAGCAACTGGATCCGATCCAGCATGGATGGTAATTACAATATTACCAGTTATTCCACCAGCATTACGTCCAATGATTCAATTAGAAGGTGGTAGATTTGCTACTTCTGATTTAAACGAACTTTATCGTCGTATTATTACACGGAATAATCGTTTACTCCGGTTATTAGAAATTGATGCTCCTCAGCTAATTATTCGTAATGAAAAACGTATGTTACAAGAAGCTGTTGATACCTTAATTGACAACGGAAAACGAGGTAAAATTGCCTTAAGTGCAAATAATAGACCATTAAAATCCTTGTCTGATATTATTAAAGGTAAACATGGTCGTTTCAGACAAAATCTTCTTGGAAAACGGGTAGATTATTCAGGACGTTCTGTAATTGTAGTTGGCCCAAGTTTAAAATTAAATCAATGTGGATTACCTTATGAAATGGCTATTGAATTATTTCAACCATTTATTATTCGAGAATTAATTAACCAAGGTCTAGCTAGTAATATGAAAGTAGCTAAAAATTTAATTCAACAAAACGAATCCACTATTGATCAAGTTCTTGAGAAAGTTTTATCAAGTCACCCAATATTTTTAAATAGGGCCCCTACGTTACACCGTCTTGGTATTCAAGCATTTGAACCAATTTTAGTTCAAGGTCGAGCTATTAAGTTACACCCACTTGTTTGTTCAGCTTTTAATGCAGATTTTGATGGAGATCAAATGGCTGTTCATGTACCTTTATCTCAAGAATCTCAAGCTGAATGTTATATGCTTATGTTGGCACCCTATAATTTTTTATCGCCATCGAATGGTGAACCTATTATTATGCCAAGTCAGGACATGGTTTTAGGGTGTTATTATTTAACAGTTAATAATATTAAAAATTTATTAGGTTCTAATCATTATTTTGCAAACTTACAAGATGTTATTTTAGCCTATTCTCAAAATCAAATTGAATTACATACTGTTATTTGGATTAAAGATCTTCATTCAGATTTTGAAACAAGTAGCTTACTTAAAAAAGTTAAATTAAGTGATGGTAGTTGTATCGAATATTATGAAAATTTACAAATTCGAAAGGATAAACTTGGAGAACAACTCGTTCAATATTTAAAAACTACAACAGGACGGGTAATCTTTAATTATACAATCCAGAAAACTTTAAATCTGATTACTTAATTATTTAAAAATGGGTATATACAAAAAAATAAACGCTTTATGAAAGACTATATATATCAAAATACTCTTATTAGTAAAAAGCAGTTAAAGCAATTATTAGCTTGGAGTTTTACAGAATATAATTCAATGCAAGCTTGTTCGCTAGCGGACGAATTAAAATATTTAGGTTTTAAATATGCTAGTCAAGCTGGTATTTCAATTAGTATTGAAGATTTACGTGTTCCGTTGGCAAAAAATAAAATGCTTGAAACAGCACAGCAAGAAATCCTAAATGCTGAAAAAATTTGTTTAAAGGGTAAAATTACTGATGTTGAAAGGTTTCAGAAAATTATTGATACTTGGAGCATAACAAGCGAATCATTAAAAGATGAAGTTGTTTCATATTTTAAAAATTATGATCCTTTAAACTCAGTTTATATTATGGCATTTTCTGGGGCTCGAGGAAATTTATCCCAAGTCCGTCAGTTAGTTGGAATGCGGGGTTTGATGTCTGATCCTAGTGGAGAAATTCTTCAACTACCAATTAAAAAAAATTTCCGTGAAGGATTAACAATTACAGATTATTTGATGTCAGGTTATGGGGCTCGAAAAGGAATTGTAGATACTGCCTTAAAAACAGCTAATTCTGGTTATCTGACAAGGCGTCTTATCGATGTAGCTCAAGATATTATTATTCGTGAACGTGACTGTAATACATTACATTCCTGTGTTGTTTTTAATTTAAAAAAAAATAATAAAATTATTAAGCCAATTTATGACGAATTATTAGGTCGTGTTTTAAGTAAACCGCTTTATCATCCTCAAACAAACAAAATTATTGTTGAAAAAGATACTCAAATTACGCCTAATTTAATACAAACTTTTAAAGATATAAAAATTAAAAAGTTTTATATCCGATCTCCATTAACTTGTAATTTGTATAGGTCAATTTGTCAAAAATGTTATGGCTGGGATTTAGCAAATGAAAATTTAGTAGATATTGGAGAAGCAGTTGGAATTATTGCAGGTCAATCCATTGGAGAACCTGGTACTCAATTAACAATGCGTACGTTCCATACAGGAGGAATTTTTACTTCTGAAGCACGCCAACAAATTATTAGTTCAATTAATGGGATTATTAAATTTTCTAAAATTTTAAAAACTATAACTTTACGAACAAACCGTGGTGAAGATGTTGTATTAACAAAAAATTCAGGTTCGTTAGTAATTATTCCTGAAAATAAGAATGAAAGCTTAGTTCAATTAGAAGTACTTCCAAATACAATTTTATTTAGTAAAAATAATCAATATGTAAAGGAAGGAACAATTCTTGGAGAATTATCAAATACAGAAAAACAACTTCGTACAGAAATTAAACCAATTTTGAGTACAAGTTCAGGCGAAGTTTTTATGCCTAAGTTGAAAAATAAAGTTAATTTTGTTAATAAAAATAAACTTTTATGGATTTTATCAGGACAAGTATATCAAGCTCCTCAAAATTCATTTTTAAATTTTTATACTAATCATAAAATTAATAAAAATAGTTATATTTTTAGAACTAAGATTATTAACCAATATCCGGGGTTTGTTCAATTTGTTAATAATAAAAAAGATCTATTTCAAAAGACATTTAAAATTTCTACAAAAAATTATACTTTAACTAATGCTAACCTAAAAAAATTAACAAATAATTTAATATGTAAAAACTATTGTTTAACATTTAACAATTTAAATTATTGTTTTAACTTAAAAGCTCAAGATTCGAAATTATATTTAAATAAAACATTCAACCAACATTTTGCTAATTTAATTTCTAATAATTTTACAACTCAAATCGGTGGTATTCCTTACTATGATCAACGTGTTAAACAAAAATCAATTTTAACAAATAATTTAGTTTTTTATTTTGAACGGATTAATAGGTGTATTAAAGAATCGACACTTGATGGTTTTGTATTTAGCGATTTACAAATTAAACGAAAAACCTTAACTATCAATTCTGGCTCAATCATTTGGTTACCTGAAGAAACTTATAAAGTTAATGTTGACCGAAGTTTATTACTTGTAGAACATGGTAGTTTTATTTGTGAAAATTTTGAATTAATTCCAGGATTATTTTCAAACACAGCAGGTATTGTTGTAATTACACAGCGGGCAAATATTGTCCAAGAAATTTCTATTAAATCTGGGGTTGTTTATCAAGGAAAAAATTTTAAAAACTTTGCTAATAAAATTTTTTATCCGGGTGAAATTATATTTGATAATATTAAAATTTCAAAACCATCTTTATGTCAACATATTGTTGGTAAATTTAAAAACCAATTGTTAATTCGACCATTAGATATATATGAAGTACCAAAAACGAAATGTATTAGAAAATTATTTGGTCAAAATGTCGAATTAACTAAACTTTTAGATTTAAAAAATAGTACTCAATATTTATATAAATCAAATCAAAAGATTAAAAGTGCACAGAATTTAAATTTAATTGGAAATATTCTTGATTTTAACCTTAAAAATCCGAGTAAAAATAAAATTGAAATCAAGATTTCACAATCTAAAACACAAAAAAATATTGATTTTATAATTAATGAAAATTTGTATTTACCTAATTATCTTCCAGCACGGTTACGTTATACAGATATAGATGTATGTTTATTATCTAAGTCAG
>Ga0233413_10001352_pt1 | contig 10786 bp, 17 predicted proteins | sample Na_anoxic_6_MG_FD_189019 | JGI IMG/M metagenome (GOLD analysis project Ga0233413, IMG submission 189019) | Seawater microbial communities from Saanich Inlet, British Columbia, Canada - Na_anoxic_6_MG | ecosystem: Environmental > Aquatic > Marine > Inlet | place: Canada: British Columbia... | reverse complement strand
TAAGATTCTTGAAATCCACGGTGAATCCGAAACGGGTTTCGAAGACCTTGTTCATTTTCTCATAGCTTGCCTTGGGCGAAATTTCTGTTAACTTCATGATGTTCAATCCTAAATTATATATTGTATTTAGCTAACTCTCACGGATTTAACTATTCTTTTGAGGTTTTCCAACTCCCTATCGCGGTTGATGGTCGATTCTGACAACTTTGTCCGGAGTATATCCATTCGACATTCATCATTGCGATCAATAGCCAGTTTCAGGTTATGTTGGTTGTTTTTCACCTCGTATTGACGACCATAGAATGATCGTTCTGATCTCAAGATGCGTTTGGCCATGGATTGGCATTGAGTAACTCGGGCTACTGCCCACGCAACTGCCACCATTTTAGTGCCGAACGAGTTCACCGATACCTTCCCGTGAGAATTCTTAACATGCCAGCCTTTGTCGGCATAGAATATGTGGTATTGATTAACATATGCAACTGTTTGATCTATTTTGATAACAGGAGCGTTACTTTGATCCATCAAGGACGTTAATCCATTCTTGATCTTGGCCTTAGTTGAAGAGGAACCATAAATTGCCATCATACTTTTTCCGTTTCAATACAGTCTTTTTAACCAGCGTGTTCGCGGCTAATATCTCAGATTCGTCTAATTTACTCTCTTGCATACAACGCAAGTCCTCGTATTTGTTCAACAAGGATTGCTCATCGATACTTATCGAGACGCGAACCTGATCATTAATTTTGTACTTCATTGTTCTGAGCATTAAGGGCTGCTTGGCGCAATTCATCCATGGACACCCCTGCTGATTTCAAGATTCTTTTACCAAGTGGACCACTCGGATCAACTGTTCGTCTCACAGGCCGACGCTGTGGGCGGGCCGATTGAGCAGTACTGGGTATAACTCGGTCATAAGATGTAGTGATAGACAACCGTTGATATGAATCGATGTTGTGTATCCCGTATTGTTTTCCATTCAGGTTGACTACTTTCGAGTTTTGACTTTCCTGTAGATGAACAACGCTATATCTTTTACGGTCTGGTGTCTTCCATGAGTCATATGCTGACTCTGCAATCACATGATGAATGGCTTCTGGGCCTTTTCTACGAACTACCAATACATCTCCACGGCTTCTGGATACTAGTTGTGCGGCCATGTTCACCGCTTCTTTGAAAGTGTATCGGGTCGTTTCGGATAAACGATCCTGCACTAAAAGTGTGTTTCCGACAGTAGCTTTCTTAGTAGCCTGTCCGGTTGGGGTTGGTGCCATTGGTTTCTTCAAAGTAGGAGTAGTTGGCACGGATGGGGTCGATGGTTGTGATGGTTTTGGCTGTTGCTGTTGTGGTTTTGGCTGGCCGGGAACCTGTGGCATTGTTAATACCATTTCTCCGTGATTTGTACCGGGCTGAATGGTTGCTGTCTTGGTGTCTTTAATATCATCATTAGCAGTGACCGTTTGTTCCATGCCCTGATCATCTGTGTATTGAACAATTTGATTTTGACCTTGTTGCGTCACGTTAGTGATCTGCATAGGGTTGCCCTGTTCGTTCATAAATCCTTTGATTAACATTATCGTTTCCTCGACGTTGACTTATTTAGGGCCTGTACCCGACGTGATGTTGGATTTGTACGCTTTGACTTCTTGGATTTACGGGTCATTCGCTTGCCGAGTTTCGCCTTTGTCATGCGCAATTTCGTGCGTTTCTTTATATCTGGGGCGGCAAAGCATTGTCCGGGTGAACTAACTACACGTCCTTTACGGGGTCCAGAAGTACATCTGTATTTGCGAACAACCTTATTGCCAGATTTAGCCCAAGCCATGGCTTCGTCTACAACGTCGTTTTCTTCAAATAATTCTGATAATAGCATCACTCATCCTTTTGAGTATTTATGCTAACCGGCTATCATATGGTAGACAACGAAAGCCAATGCTGACGTAAGTGCTACTATGACGCCTACGCCCCACCCGATTAATCGAGTATTTGCGTAGTCACGTTGTTTATAAATTGCTTTGGACAAATCATTCAATGCTGTTTCTACCGTACCCATTCGACGGTCAACAACGCTGATATGTTCATCAACTTTTTCTTCTAATTTATTCAACTTATCTTCCAACCCACTATACCTCGCTGCGCATAACTCCACATGAGCTTCAAGGCTCACTTTTTCTATTTCCGTACTCGGTGTCGCTACGTTCATCTTGTTCTTCCTATATCTTTAAGGAGTTAACATGCTATCTTTGTGCCTTGAATATTGCCTGATCTTTTTGCCTGAAATGTTTTGCCTATGCATCTTATCTTCACAGGTATTTAGGTGACTCATCAAACATAATTATAGCCGAAGTTTTTGCTGGATTCGAAGTAAACGTTGGCATATTTAGAGCTTGTGATGAAGGTTTTTGCCGGGAAGTCAACCATCTCGTTTAGGCCAATGATGATAGGAATCGAATCGATATCTTGCTTTAGACTCTCGACCGGAATGCCTTGGTTTTCGAAGCCAAAGTTGAACGACCACACATGGGCAGTGCCCGTGTACTCTGTCCCGAATTTAGTTGTGGTGAAATCAACGTCTTTGATCATCTTAGATTCTTCCAGAAACATCGGCTGTGCGCGTAGACTAATGATCTGTACTGCGGTTTCCCAGTTACGTTGTTGATTGCGGGAATCATTCCATGTTTGTTGATCTACAATTAGGTTACCAACGTCATCCAAAAAGATAGGAGAAGGCTTGTATATGCTTACAATACCTGTTTTCGTGATATCAACTAATGTGTAACATGTGAAGAACTCTAATCCACCAGACCCGATATTGTAGTCTTGGTGTGCCATGCCGTGGTTTCGTTCAGTGGCCATCTTGTTATCCTCGTTTCAAGGATATTTAGTCGTAGTTAAACGTATTCAAATAGATTTTCTCTGGATTATGCAATGGATCACACACTCTATACCATAGACCATGTTTTGTTGCTTCATCGGAGTTCTCAAACACAATGCCATCTATATGTGTGTACCCGAGATGTTCTGCGACTTGGAACTTGTTATTGCCTATTTTGATAGCTAGAATCATACCTTCATCGTTTACGATAGGTTCTCTGATATCTACTGCATGTTGAAGCGGACGCACGAATGATCGGAACCACATGTCTTCATTCAACCAATAACATGCAATAGGATAAAACAGACCATCCGATTGTATGCTCGGCATATCTCGGTATTGCCATCTGCCGTCTTTGTGGATGTCCATTGGAGATAGTTTGGATAATTCTAGTTGTTCGATTCGGGGATCGCGGAACTCTGAATGAAGTGTTTTCATTCCGTATTTACACAAAAAGAAAGGGACCGAAGTCCCTTTCTGATTACATATCTGTTATGATTATGCGCTTAGTTCGAAGCCGTTGTCTACAACAGTTGAAAGACTTACGTCGATGCTGTTTGGTCCAACAGTTGTGCCCATTGCACGGATAGCTGTTTGCATTGCTGCTGCTGCCCATGAATCGGTACCTTCAGTCATTACACTGATTTGACCAGTTGCGTCATTTTCTAGCTGATATACTAGAACAGATGCTAGAACTTCAATTTCTTGAAGTAGAAGAGCAACGGTGTTTAGACCGGGGCCAACTTCACCAGTAATGTCAACTGCCTCAGATGAGCCGTTGATGATCATGATGCGAAAGCATTTTACGCCACGTGGGCCGATAAAGCTGTGAAGCGTACCTGCTGTCTGTGGGGTTTGTGCGGAATCCGCATTAGCGCGGGTGTTGGTTAGTTCTGCCATTTTATATCTCCTTAATGGTTTCTATACTGTATTTAGCATCGGTACGAAAAAAGGGCCACAAAAGTGGCCCTTTATATTCGCTTTGAGTAGACTGATGTGCCCTAAAGCACTGCTAAATGAATGCTACGATTAAGTAGTAATCTGTAGTGATTTTTCAGTAACTGTTGCAGATGTAAGTACGATGCCATCAACTGTGCCTAGAGCACGAATGTCATCTTGCAAAGCTAGAACGAATGTGGTGTCGGTTGCTGAACCGTCCAATGAATCATAGTTACCTGCTGCTCCGGTGAAGTCACCTTCGACTGCAAATGTTTGCTCAGTGTTGGTAGTGAATAGTCCACCTGCGTGAGCAACAACACAACGATGCTGGATAGTGTGCATTACTGCTGCTTGTGCGCCGTTTGGTCCTGCTGAACCGTCTACTGCGTTGATGTAATCAACTGTGAAGAAAGTAAGTTCTTTACCTTCGGTGTCAAATGCTCCAGTAGCTGCTACTGGGTGTACTCGTGTTAGTTCTGCCATTTTGATATCTCCTTAATGGTTTATATACTGTATTTATACTTATGCGTTGAATTTGCGTCCTAATGCGTAACCCACGGCGGCTGCTGCACCTGCCTTTGCCCATAATGGCAAGCCTTTTTTGCCTGCGGTGGCTTTATCCATGTAGTTTTTCTTTTTTGCCATCTTTGCGAACGGTGCGTACATATCTTCGATACGTTTTCCCTGATTCATGTGCAACATCAAACGAGATGTGGCCATTTGGCGCTCTCCCGGTGTTGCTTTGTCCCAGTCGGCGACTACTCGGCGAACAGAACGCAATGGACCTGACGAAATGTTCATAGAACGTTCAAACTTTAACAAGAACTCGCGGGTAGAAGAAGGATTTGATCTTCCAGCGAGCATATCGCGGAAATATCGCTTGGTTCTCATGTCGGGTATCTGCACAATCGGGTCATTCGCCATATATTTCTCTACTGCTTGTGGTGAATTCAGTGCGGAGATCAGATTATGTAGATCGGTACCGGCTGGACGCATTGCATCGAACCTACCGCCGAATTGCATTGTTCTACGGGCGTATGTTTGTGCCCATGATGGGTTTTCATGGCGCATGATCTCAAGCATCAATACATTTGACATCACCGTTTCCGCAACAGATGAGCTTGAGTGCTTTTGTAGTGATTTTGCACCACGGAACAGTCTTGCTTCTGCTAGCTCTTCTTGAATGAAACTGAATTTTGGTTTGTTATTTTCCATGCTGTATTTAGCGTCTTCTTCGGACTCATTAACCTGTACTGCGGTGGTGCCGCCTTGGCGTAACCAGTTAATAAGTTTCTTCCATGCGTTTTTTGTACCCGAGAAGAATGAAGTGTTGCTAGATGCTGACGTTGGTTCCGCGAATTCTGCGTATGTGTTGTATGGTCTGCGAGTACTAATATACATAATTAGGGTTCTAAGGGATGCTGGAGTTAAGGTTCGATACTGTATTTCCATATCACCAAAAAGATTATCTTCGCCACCAGCGGCAACAATCCGAATCCATCCATCCCGAAATGCTTGATCCCAACTACCTTCGAATTTTTGGTCATGTTCCTCATGCCACCCGACATCGATGACATCACCGGTCGGAGATATCATATGACCGCCTATTTCATCGTTATCTTCCATGCTGTATTTAGCGAAGCTTCTTATCAAGATGAATTGCGTTTTCGATCTGTTGTTGCAAACGGCTCAATTGATCAAGTAGCATGCGTTTGAAATCATGATCCCTCGAAGACATATTGGTCGATGCGGGCAATGATCTCAACTTTTCCATGATATCTATCCGTTGGCGGTTCAGACTGTACAATCTATCTTGAATGTAGCTTGCTCCGACCTCTTGGTATACTTCATGTTGTGCTATTTGCGTTGCTGTTGGGATTTGATGTGAAAACATGACGGTAGGCAATCCCAAGAAGGCCCATACTGCCACGCCTGATGCTACTGTTCCTATCACGGCTGCTATACTCCATTTTCCTTTGTTCTGTATGACATGTTTTGTAATTTCCATATCATTGACTCTTTTTAGATGCTCGCCATGCTCTCATGCCAACATCGTTGCTTACTGATTGTCCAATTTTACCATCGGGGGTAATTAGGCCCCACATCTGTCCCTGCCATTCAATTTTTTTACCATTAGGCAGTTCTGCTTGAGTGCCTTTTGGTGGAATTTCTGTTGTTCCATCGCCGGATGGTGCTCCTGTCTTCTTGGCTTTACCCATTGCGCGGTTTTGTGAAAATTTACCAACTACTGACATAATATGATCTGCTCGAATCTTTTTGGCACGTGGGTCTTCGGTGGTGGGAAAATCCGGTACACCCATTGCTGCGCCCTTGCCCTGTAGCTTTTGATTGATCCAGTTGGTGTATGCTTCGCGATAATGCTTACCATCTTCGGATTTGCTGAATGCGTTAACATCTTGACCGGCACCTGCTGCAGCACTAGCTAGATTTGCTTGCCAGTCGTCTTCCATTGCTTTAGCAACGATTGCAATCTTTTTGGTCCGTGCTTTGCCGTGATCTTTCTTCATGCCCATGAATTCATTCATGATAATGGTTTCAAGCACTACAACACCACTGTCGATCCTATCCAGATCGGTAATTATTTCTCTCATCGTGCGCATTATAGAAAATCCTTCTTTTCGTCTATCTTGCGGATGCCACGTACAAATTTCTTGCCATCTTGAGTACGAACGCTATTAAGAAAGCGTTTCTCAAGGTCTTTTGCAACATCCTCATCAAAGGATTCATACATTAAGTTGATCAGATTGATAGCACTCGATATAATATGGTTCGCTCGGCTTTCAATGACATGAGATTTGTCCCGATCTGGTAAAATCGAGTCAATCTCTTCCAATACACTTCTGGTTTTCTTACGCATGACCACCCTTCGTTTATTCTGTATTTAGCAGAATATTCGGAACGAGCTATTCTTCGTCATCCAACGTTTGTATGCCGTTTATGCGATTAAGATCAATTGATATACTCGTTTTGGGTGTTTCGATGGGTGGTTCATTCGATGGTGGTGGTGGTGGTGGAGGTGGCGTTTCCACGCTAGGCGCTTTCATTATGGCCAACATATCCGTCATACGTCGTTGCGCAACCACACCCTCGTCATCCTCCGATGTATCCGAGTCCGGTAGTGCTTTGTGTCGTGGATTGGGGAAGTTATCTGGGCTTATTACATCCATTACACCATCATCGAGATCACCAGTTTTGTTGTTATCTGCGATCAATGAAGCACGATGTTTTTTACTGGTGTAATCCGGTGGATTTTCACAGTGGGATATTCTCAACGAAGCAATATCATAATCTAACGTAATCGTTTTTCCAACACCGGAACTGGAACGAGTTTTCAATGCTTGAATTCGGTATTCGCCCTTCTCGCGGATAGTTGCATTAGTGGCAATAGCGAACACATTATCCGCTGTGTTGATTTTACTGATGCCGCCACTGATGTGGTTGTGATCAATCACTTCGGCTTCCACTGACTCACGGTTCAACTGAGATGCTGTTACGAACAACACATTCAATTCTTTGGCTAGATTGCGTAATTCTTCGGATACGTACTTGTCCTTAACGAACAAGTTACTCGGATCAACTTTGACGGACACTGGCATTAATAGATCAAGATAATCCACCATCAAGAAATCTATCTTGCGCTCGGTTTTGATTTCGAGTTCTCTGATATATGCCCGGATGTCATTGATGTTCGACTGTGATGGCATGTACTTCAGGTGCAGACTGCCGTATTTTTCAGATTTCTCTTTCAAGTTGATGGCTACTTCATCCATCTGTCGGAATACATCTCGCGACGATACTCCAGTCACCATAGAATCCAAGCGGTGAGCACACATACCCTCATCGAGTTCCAATGTGAGATACACGCCATGCATTCCCTGTTCCATCCAGTTCACTGACATGTTTTGCATGACCAATGATTTACCTGAACCGGAACCACCAGCAAATATTTGCAGTTCTCCTTTGTTCATTCCACCGAACAACATCTCGTCCATGTCTTTCCAGCCCGTGCTGATTTGTCCACGGGTATCCAACATGGTTTGCATTCGTTCTAATGGGTTCTCGAAATAATCGGTACCCATGTCTTTGGTCAATGATATCTGGACGGCATCCTTGATCAGTTTTTCAACCGGATCATAGTTGCCTTCTTCCAAGAATGTTGCGGCTGTAAGAATAGCGTTGTTCAATGCTTTTTGTTTGATGAAGCCTTCGAATGATTCCAAGAACCAATCGTAGTTTCCTTCTTTTGCATTCGGCTGTGGATTGAATCTCATGCCGGTCACCGCAGTCATTTGTTCCTGCGTTGGCATCGTGGTATATTTTTCACAGTGGTCTCGGATGAACTCTGCGGGTTTACGAAGACTCTTATCGAACAACTCGGTCTTATAGATGTTTTGAACACGGGCGTACATGTCAGGATTCTGGAGCATCATCTCCAGAAACAAATGTTGTGTGTCGGTCGTAAAGTCAGTTATTGGCAAAGTGTATTTCCTATTCCGCTGTTATCTTTGATAGCAATTGTATTCTCAGAGGATTATGTTCTTTAGTTCGAAATATACTCTGTAGCGTATAAATTCTTCCGTGCGCTTTCACGGCATCGTTGATGTCTTCTATTCCATCATCCCATTCAGGAAACGCAACACTCCATCCATACTTCAATGCAGCACGAACAAGATTGTCACCGGCTTGGTTTTGATCTGGGCAAACGATTACTTCCTTGCCTAGATGTTCTATGATTTCTGCCTGTTCATCGGACACACTGTTGGAGCAGATAGCCACACCATTAATGAACTTTGCATCTATCGGTCCTTCGACAACGATAACATATTTATTTTCGATGGGCTGATTGTCGGTATTGTAGACGTAGTTCGGTTCAAACTGGTTGATATATTTCAGTGCAGAGTTCTCGGCGATGGCTCGACTTGTGTATCCAATGATCTTGTTCTTCCAATAGAATGGCAAGATTGCTCGCTTATGCGCTCGCTTGGCTGTCTCAGGTGTCCACCAGAAGTCATCTGCGATCTCATTGAACGTGAACCCACGATCAAACAGGTACTCACATACAGGTGCCACCTCGGGATTATCGAGATATTCTCCAATTGGTCTGGCTTCTTCTGGAAGTTTCTTTGGGGTGAACGATATTTCAACGGCTTCAGGTGCGATTTCCTCGGTTTGAATCATATGCTCTCGAAGACGTAATGCTTCGAATACTAATGATTGAATTTTTCCTTCGGATACACCTAACCAATCCAATAGTTCCTTGAGTTTAAATGATAAAGGTCTGCCGGGTTTCCAGCCGGTTTTGAATGCACAGTTGAAACAACTGTAGACTACACTACCGTCAGTATCTAAGAGGACACCCCCTCGATTTCTTCGGTCGGTTGTTTCACCATTGTGTGGGCAACAGACGGCGTTTCCGCTACACCATCCCTTGGCTGCATTCCTTGTACGTCGGCCAGATTTCCACGCATGTATTACTGTCTCTTGAATTAAATTCATTCACTATTGTATCGCAAATCTGAACTTAGAGTCAATATTTTCCTAGGTATGATAAATAATAGCGAAGCCATTGATGCTGAAACATCAAATGGCTCCTAAACAAGACAAACTATGAAGGAGTTCACCATGTCTGCCACTATTTATAATTTTACAATCTACAAGAAAACTACGGTGACGTATTGGGTCAATCTGGGATACTCTCCCGAAGAGGCGGATATAATGTCACACCAATATCGCGTGGAGTTAGGGCATGAGTAAGTACCACTTCACGTACAAGACCGTGGACCCGTTTTCGGGAGAGTACTATATCGGCAAACATTCTACCCACGACCTGAATGACGGATATCAGGGGAGCGGACATTGGGTAAAACGAGGGGTCGGGGATCAACGCATGCTTATAACCGGAATTTTAGCTTTCTTCGACACAGAAATCGATGCGCTGACACACGAAGCGATTATGGTGACCGAAGATACACTGGATGATCCATTATGTAAAAATATTGCGTTGGGTGGTGGACATGCCATGTCTGGGAGAACACACACGGAAGAAACAAAACAGAAAATCTCCCGAACGTTGACAGGCAGAAAAAGGCCAGATGAGTTTTGTAAGCGGATGTCAAAGGCACTCAGCGGGAGGACATTGCCGCCCGAAGTACTGGCAAAAAGAGAGGCGACCAAAAAAAGACGAAAAGCTCGTGATTCAAGGTATGGTACAAGACCGTTGCGTACAATTCATGTGGAAGTTACGTGTCTCCACTGTGGTGATGTATCTATGGTGTGGCCGTCGAAGGCTCGTAGGAAATACTGCTCTAATGTATGTTTTAATTTAGACCGGAAAACATGGAATTATCCGTAAACAAAATCTTCGATACGTTTATACTTGATGTTGAAGGCATTCATTAAGAGTTCGACTTCTCGCAGACATTCTTTTCTGCCGCCGCCCATGATGTACGAGCCACTGAACTTTTTAAGTTGTGCTACTGATGTCCATTCCACTGAGATAGGGTCGTCGGACATCCAATCATTCCATTGATCACCTAGAAAACGTCCCATGCGACTTTCATAATCATCTTTCGCATCATCGTCCATATTGCCAAACAACATTCTACTATCAGTTACTTTTTGTTTGTACATCAATCGGATGGTTTTAATGATCGCCGCGTTGTCCACATCCCAATGGTCCATCCATGATCTAAGATATCCGTATCCTTTGTCAACAAGGGTGACACGGTTCCAGAATGTTTCGTCGTAATCGATGCCTAACTCTTCGTTCCAATAGTCCTTAACACTTTCAACTGTATCGTCTGTCAATCCATCTCGTTCGGCATTGACAAACATCAAGATAGGGCCTTTCTGTTTCAACAAGAATTGCGCCATTTCCTGAAACATATCAAGGTTTTCGTTTTTATTGCGACCGTCAGCGTAGACGGGCTGAACATCTACCACGATGCAGGA
>Ga0233413_10001351_pt1 | contig 10787 bp, 9 predicted proteins | sample Na_anoxic_6_MG_FD_189019 | JGI IMG/M metagenome (GOLD analysis project Ga0233413, IMG submission 189019) | Seawater microbial communities from Saanich Inlet, British Columbia, Canada - Na_anoxic_6_MG | ecosystem: Environmental > Aquatic > Marine > Inlet | place: Canada: British Columbia... | reverse complement strand
AGCGCGACAGGTGTAGACATAGCGGGTCAACTAAGTCTAACCAGCAGAGTGACTATAGACGGAGGCACAGGTAACGGCAGCATAGAGTTGGGTGGAGATACTGGCGGGTTCATAGACTTTAAAGAGCCTCTCAGTGAAGACTTTAACGGTCGTATTATTTATAAAGATGATAATGGTTTTATAATTGGCGGAAATACAGGTATTCCCGTAAAACTAGCATATGGGGGGGTTGCAACCGCAAATGTAAAACTCGCCACAAGCAGCAGCGGGGTAGACATCTCTGGGACTTTGACCAGCGATGGGCTGACTGTAAATAGTGGTACTGCAAATACTGTAGCATTGTTCCAAAGCACCGATAGTGTAGCTTCTATTTACTTAGTAGATGGTAACACTACTGGAGGGGCTTCTGCCTCTCAAGGATTAATTGCTACAGGAAACAATTTAGCAGTACGTGCTGTTAATAATGTGATTATTGAAACTGGTACTACAGATCGCTTACACATCGACAGCAACGGCTCCATCAGCTTCTACGAGGACACAGGCACCACGCCAAAGTTCTTCTGGTCGGCTGCGGATGAGCGGTTGGGGCTGGGTACGGATTTGCCATCATCACAACTCCATATTAAGGATGACGTAGGTAACGCCATTACTCTTGAGAGTACGGTGGATAACGGTAACGATGCGTCTTTCAAATTTTATAAATCGAGAGGGGGTTCTGGATCGTCAGCCTCTATTGTTGCAGGTGACGATTTAGGTTCTATTGAATGGTATGGTTATGATGGTTCTACCTACAATATGGCTGCATCTATTAAGGCAGACTCTACAACAGCCACAGGCGACTTTAACGCTAAGCTAATTTTCAGTACTGGCTCAGAAGCCATGTACATCTCAGCAGACGGATCGGTTGGGATTAATACGGATTTGCCTAGCGCAAAACTTGAGGTTAAAGCCGCTGATCTCGGAGGCACCGCAGGTAACTCAGAAGAATCGCTACGTCTGACGACATCGAATATAAATGCAGACAAATTAGCCTTTACCAACGAACGTCTGTCCACGGGAACGTCATGGATCTCCGCTGCGCAGCGAATACAACGTGTTGTTGATGCGTCAAAAATGGGCTACATACAGTTTGGCCATCCCGCATCGGATCTTATTACGTTTGGCGAAAACACTGCGGAGCGTATGCGACTCGACGGGGACGGTAACTTGCTTGTGGGTACTACAACATCTCGTGCAAAGGTTACTGTCGAGGCGGGTGGCGTCCAAGTGTATTACGCACCTACATCTGGCAATGCGACCTACTATCAAATGCACCATGACGGAAGCACCATTGTTAATCACAACATCAGCAGTAATACTAACTACGATATTGTGAATTTCTCAAATGGCGTTCGTCTTGCAGTGAACGGGACTTCTTGGTCAGGTATTTCTGACGCACGGCTAAAGAAGAATATTGTTGACTTTGAACTTGGCGCTTCTGATCTTATGGCTTTGCGCCCCGTTCGCTTTGATTATACGCATGAAGGTGATGGATCAAAGCGTGTCGGCTTCCTTGCTCAAGAAGTTTTGCCAATCCTGCCTGAAGCTGTCTCTGGGTCGGAGGAAACAGAATATGCTTTGTCCATGACTGACATGGTGCCATTGCTCACTGCTGCATTGCAAGAAGCTCTCACCAAAATCGAAGCCCTTGAGGCTCGTGTAACTGCCTTAGAAGGATAAAATTATGGCTATCACATACACATGGACGATCCCCACCTGCGAACACGACATCGCAACGGGTGGAATTAACGTAGTGCATTGGCGCTGCACCGCAGAGGATGGCGACTACACAGCCTCTAGCTACGGCACGGTGGGGCTAACACCAAACCCATCATCACCAGATTTCGTACCCTACGCAGACGTTACCGAAGCTCAAGCTCAAGGCTGGGTCTGGGATAGCGTAAGCCAAGCGGATACGGAAGCTGCTATTGCCACTAAGATTGATGCGATAGCTAATCCAACCACTGAGGCAGGAGTGCCTTGGTAATAACCTAGAAAGGAGATCAACGTGACTGAAGACAAAAAGGTCATTACGATTGACGATGTGGACTACACCGAAGACCAGCTAAGCGACACTGCAAAGATGTGCATAAATCACATCAATTCGCTAGACCAGAAGATCGGATCTGCGCAGTTTAACTTGGTGCAGCTTCAGATGGGCAGGCAGGGCTTTATGGCCGAGCTGAAAGCCGCCCTTGAGCCTGACGCGGAATAGCCGCGCAGCACAACGAAAACGCTAGGGGCAGCAAAACGCTGCCCTTTTGCGCATCAAATGGTCATGTGTTACACTGCGGCAAGCGCGCAACACCAACGAGGCAACGATGGCTCTGATTAGATTAGACGTACCCGCTGGGGTTTACCGCAACGGCACTGACTTGCAGAGCATGGGGCGTTGGCGAGATGCCAGCCTGATACGTTGGATCGACGGCACGATGCAGCCGGTCAAGGGTTGGCGCACAAGGTCAGACACCGCCACGAATGCCACGCCGCGCGGCATGGTAAACTGGGCAGACAATTCCAACGACCGCTGGTATGCCACCGGCACATATAACAAGCTATACGTCTACGGCGGCGGCACCGGCACGCAATACGACATCACGCCGACAGGCTTGGCCACTGGCCGCGAGGATGCTGTCGCGTTTACCGGCTACGGCGGCAACACATATGGCAATTACGCATACGGCATTGCGCGGCCAGACACGTCACGCATTCAGCCTGCAACTGCGTGGAATTTGCAGCTGTGGGGCGAATACCTGCTGGCCAATAATCGTGATGACGGCAAGGTCTACGAGTGGCAGCTGGACAACACCGCAATCGCTGCGCAAGTTGCCAATGCGCCAATAAACAACAAAAGCATCGTCGTGACGGAAGAGCGCTTTCTGATGTGTCTTGGCGCGGGCGGCAATGTGCGCAAGGTGCAGTGGTCAGACCGCGAAGACAACACGACTTGGACGCCGTCAGCGCAGAACGAGGCTGGCGATCTTGAGCTGTCTACAGAAGGCGAGATTATGGCTGGCGTGAGCGTGAAGGGCCAGACGCTTATTCTGACGACGCGCGACGCGCATGTCGCCAACTATATTGGCCCGCCATACGTCTACGGCATTGAGCGCGTTGGCTCAGCCTGCGGGCTTGCGGCCAATTTGGCATATGCCAGCGTAGACGCCGGATGCTTCTGGATGGGTGTCCACGCGTTCTACGTCTACAGCGGAGGCCAAGTGCAGGAGATGCCGTGCGACGTGTCTGACTACGTTTTCAACGACATCAACCGCGCGCAGATCAGCAAGTCGTTTGCCATGTCAAACGGCACATACGGCGAGATATGGTGGTTCTACCCGTCGAGCGACTCCACAGAAAACAACCGCTACGCCGCGTACAATTACGTCGAAAACACATGGTCTATTGGCACGATGGCGCGCTCTGCGGGATCTGATGCAGGAACGTTTATCTATCCTCTGATGGCCGACCCGTCTAATAATAAGATATACGAGCATGAGGTGGGCTACGAATACAACGGCGCAACGCCGTTTGCGGAAACCGGACCGATTATGCTTGGCTCCGGCGACAACGTTGTCAGCGTGACGGAAATGATCCCCGACGAAAAAACGCAAGGCGATGTCAGCGCCACGTTTAAGACGCGCTTCTACCCCAACGGCACAGAGAGATCGTATGGGCCGTTTAGCATGGCCAACCCGACCAACATGCGCTTCACTGGCCGTCAGGTGCGGATGCGCGTTGACGGCGCACGTCTTGCCGACTGGCGTGTCGGCGTAAACCGGCTAGACGCTGTTGCGGGTGGCCGCAGATGACGCAGCAGTACCGCGCACCAGAGCCAAGGGGTGATGACTGGAAGTCATGGGCGCGGCGCCTGATGCTTTACCTCGGCCAGACGCGATCACAGCTTGTGCAGCAAACGGGTGGCGAAAGCGCGGCAGAAGACGGCGTGATAATGTGGGATAGGGAAAATCTGTGGCCTGTCGTTTCAAGGTCTGGCGTTTGGCGGCAAATTGTTATTGCTAATGGCGTGGCTCACCTTGAAATTACCACCGACCAAACAGCCGCTGCTATTAATACAGCGTATCCACTTACATATACAATTATGGCTGGTAGCGTTGGCGTTTCACTTGGTACGCCAGCTTCTCGCATAATCTTTGCGGAAGGCGGATCATATACATTAAGTTTTACAGCTCAGACATCATCCACGTCTGGCTCTACTGTTAATTTTTGGTTTTGGCCTCGTATAAATGGAGTAGACATTACAGATAGCGGTATGCAAAACACATTACACCAAAATGGCGCCACAATGATTGTATCTCGTACACAAATATTTAATGTTGATGCAGGCGATTACTTAGAGGCATATTGGGCGACGGACAGCACAAACGGAAGCCTACAACACCACGCTGCCAATGCGTTTGCCCCAGCTACTCCCGCTTCAACACTTGCTATATCTAGGATTAACGCATGAATGAAGAACTGGAGAGATGCCGCGATTGGATCGAAGCCGCTTTGCAGTATTCCGGCGGCACACATGACTTCATCGACGTGGCCGAGGGTATATACAAGGGAACGATGCAGCTCTGGCCTACGCCGAGGGGGTGCATCGTCAGCGAAATAGTGGTATATCCGAGAAAGAAAGTTTTAAACGTGTTTCTTGGCGGCGGCGAGTTGGATCAGATTTTAGAAATGCATGAAGATGTGATAGCATGGGCAAAAGCGCAAGGATGCTCTGCGTTGACCATGACAGGCCGCTTAGGCTGGAAGAAACCACTGAAGGCGCATGGCTGGAAGCCACTGCACACCTCATACGTTAAGGAGTTTGAATAATGGCAGGCGGTAAAGGCGGGTCAACCACTAGCACAGTAGAGGTGCCAGAATATATTGAGGAAGCGGCGCGCCGTAACTTGGCCAAAGCGGAAGGCATCAGCCAGATCGGCTTCACGCCGTATTACGGGCCAGATGTCGCCGCGTTTACGCCGTTTCAGCAGGCAGGGTTTCAGCAAACCGCTGACGTCGCTGGAGCGTTTGGCATGGCCACGCCGACATCTCAACGAGACATCATGGGCGGCATGGGCGCGCCAACGCAATACGCAAACGGCGTGATGGGCTACAGCTCAGCGCCTTTATATGATCAGTCGCTTGCCGAGCTTGAGCGTAGACGCCCAGCGCAGAAAGAGTATATCGACAGCTTCTTCATCGATCCCGTGACAGGCCAAGCCGGATCGCGTGTGCTGCCCGCAATCGACTACAGCCAATATATGACAGGCGCAGAAGAGCGTGAGCGTGGCCGCCAAAACGATTTGGCGATTGCAAGAGCAGAATCCGGAGAATATTCCGGCCCGATGACAATGTCTCCGAATGGTTCTCAGCCAGAGCTTGACGCCGCCATGCGGTTCCACGCGACCAACATGGGCCGTGGATCTGATAACTGGCAGACGGCTGACGAGATGATGTTCCAGCAGGGCAAGATCAACGCGGCTGGCTTCCCGATTGACGCGCAGGGCAAAGTTATAAAAGCCGGAAGTTTTGGCGAAGTGGCTGGCGATATAGGAAACTTCCTGACGGGCGGCGCTTTTGTGGGTGCAGCAGGGCGTGAGCTTGGCCTTCTGCCGTCAACAGATCAGGCGCTAATGGCGTCGGCGGGTATGTCTCCACGCGACCGCGATGACCCGATATTTAGCATTAAAGATGACGGCACAACCCCGCTGACTGCAATTAGTAAGGTGACGAAGAAAAGCTGGAAAGACCCAGACGGTAGCAGCGCCCCAACGGGCGGGCGGGCATCAAGCGCCCCGAGGCAATATAGTATGTCGGCTGACGGCAAAAGCGGCATAGAGATTTAGGAGAAGCATAATGGCTGGACAAGGAATTGCAGGAGGTCAACCAATAGCACCCACCGCTGGATTTAACGTAAACCAAGCAGCGGCTGGCGCATTGCAGCAGGGTCTGGGCGCAACGCAGCAGGGTCTGGGCTTCACGCCGATGGGCATCACGCCTCAGTCGTACCGCCCAACGATGCAAGGCGTATCGGGTACGCAAACCGCGTATGGCTACAATCCAGCGCAGCAGCAGGCTCAGCTTCTCGCAGACGCAGACATCTCGCAGTATCAGAACCCGTATCAGCAGCAAGTGATTGACATGGCGATGCGCGACATTGGCTCAGAGCGGGAGCAGGCTCTGATGCAGCAGGGCGCGCAAGCCCAGCGGGCAAGGGCGTTTGGCGGCTCGCGTCAGGGCATTGCCGAAGCAGAAACGCGTTTGGGCTACGGGCAGCAGGCGGCAGACGCTGCCACTAGGATGCGCCAGCAGGGCTTCCAGCAAGCGCAGCAGGCGGCGATGTTTGATGTTGGCCAGCGTGCAGCCACTGAGGCGGCCAACGTTGCAGCCCGCACCGGCGCAGCGCAGTATGGCGCAGGCGCTCGCACAGCGGCGCAGCTTGGCAACATCAACCGCGCACAGCAAGTGCAGGCTGCCAATGCAGCGGCGCAGATGCAGGCGGCGCAGTTTGCGGCGCAGCAGCGGGCATCTGCTCAGTCGCAAAACTTGGCGGCTCAGCAGGCCGCGATGGGAACGCGTCTTGGAGCGGCATCGCAGCTCGCGGGGCTTGGCCAGCAGGCATTCGGCACAGGGCAGGCGATCCAGCAGCAGCAGATGCAGCAGGGTCTCATGCAGCAAGGGTTGCAGCAGGCGCTCATCGATGCGGCGCGCGGCCAATACGCGGGTTATACCGGCGCACCGATGCAGGCGCTTTCAGCGCCATTGGCGGCGTTGCAGATGACGCCAAACCAGTCAGCGACGACAACGCAGAACCAAGCTGGGCTACTCAGCTACATTCAAGCGCTTAGCGGCATGGGGGCGTTTGGCAGGTAGATGACACCGTTTGAGCGCCTAAAGCCAAGTATATTCGCCACTGAAAGCGGCGGCGATTATAACGCGCTGTACAACTACGCAAACCGCGCAGGAAATCCTTTCGCTGGGTTTAATCTTACGGGCATGACGGTTGACGAGGCGCTTGAGTTTGCCAGCCCGTCTGGCCCATACGCGCAATATGTAAAGGGCCAAGTTGGCCGCGTTGCCACGCCGATGGGCGCTTATCAAGTGGTTGGGTCTACTCTTGCAGAGGCAAAAAAAGGTCTTGGGCTAACTGGCAGCGAGATGATGGCGGAAGATTTGCAAGATAAGATCGGGCAGTGGATATATAAAACGCAAGGCCCATCAGCTTGGGAAGGTTTGAAAGGAAAAGACATGGCAACTCCAATGGATATGGCGCGCGAAGAAGAACTGCGCCAGCAGATGCTGGCCAGCGGAACGGCCCCACAAGCAGCGCCACGCGCTCCACTGTCAGCGCTAATGCAGGATCGCCCGCAGGCAGCGGCAGCGCCGCAGCAGCGCAGAGGCGGATTCGGCGGCATCATGGATTATCTTGGCACGCCAAGCCCGACAACCGGCCTGAGCAGAGCGGAGCAGTTTGCTGCGGCGCTCGATCCGCTGATCATGCCGGAGATGCGTGCTGGCGAGGCGATCAGGGCGCGCGGCGCGCAGCGGCAGGCGGCTGCAACGAAGAACAAGACGGTCGAGTATCTGCGCAAGATGGGTTACAACGATTATGCTGATGCCGTGGAGAGCGGGGCGATTGGTTCTAAAGAAATCATGAATGCGCTTATGTCTCAGAAAATGGGCGGCGCTGGTGCTGTGCGATCTACAAAGCAGTTTAGCAATGGAACGGTTGTGCAATCAACCGATACCGGCGTTGTGGTCTACAACCCGCAAGGGAAGGCTGTTACTGGGGATGAGGCCCAAAAGGTTATAAACGCTGCAAATGAATATGAGCTGAGTTACGCACAGAGGTTATCTGGCGGCAGAAAGCTTGGCGGCATTTCAGTTGAAGCGGCGCAAGACGCCTTTGAAAAAATAAGCCTTGTTAATAACAGTATAACAAACATCGAAAGCGCCTTAGATGCCTTGGAGCAGGGCGCACAGTCTGGCATGATTTACAACATGATCCCGAATGTAACATTAGCATCTGGTCAGTTGGAAACTGCGATGAACAATATGGGGCTTGACGTCATATCATCAGTTACATTTGGAGCGCTGTCGGAGGGCGAGATGAGGCTTGCGATGGAAACCGCTGTGCCTAGAAACTTGCCTCCAGAAGAGCTTAAAAAGTATTTGCAAAACAAGAAATCTGCGCAAGTAAAAGCAAAAGCCGCGCTAACAAAAGCGGCAACGTATTTATCAAATCCAGCCAACAGCTTAAACACATGGCTGCAAGAGCAAGCGTCTAGGCCAACGCCAAAAGTTGAGGATGGGCAAGTTAAGGTCTGGAACCAAAGCTTGAATAACGGCGCTGGAGGTTTTGAGTAATGGCAGACGTAAGGCTACCAAACGGCGTGACTTTACGCTTTCCAGACACGATGAGCGTGGAAGATCAGGAAGCTGCGGTTCGCCAATACTTGGCGCAGCAAGAGCCAACAGCGCAGCCTCAGATGCAGGCAGAGCCAGAAAAAGGCATCGTCGGGCGCACTGTTGAGTGGTTTAAGGGCGGCCAGAGAGACGAAACAATACCGTTGGCCAACCAGTCAAATCTTGGGCTGCCTCCGGCAAAAGCAGCAGAGATGACAGCGCTGCTTGCTACTACTGCGAGCGATGATAGATTAAAATCTGGCGTTAAACGCATTTTGCCTGACGCTGAGTTTGACACCGATAAATTCGGCAATCTTGTGGTGATTGCGCCAGTATTTAAGGATGGCGAGCAGACGCAGCAATACACACGTTTTTACCCCAACCCGAAGGGTCTGGACGTAACCGACATAATGCAGGCTTCTGGAGCTGTTGCTGCTGCTACTGGCTTAGGTAAAACGGCGCAGCTTTTGGGCGTTCCTGCGGGATATTTAACCGCTGGCGGGTTGGGAGCGACAGAGGCTGGGCTTGTAGAAGCTGCGAGCGCAAAATTGTCTGACGACAGATTTAAATTTAGCGATTTGATATATGGCGCCTTTGGCGGTGCTTTGGGTCAGGGGGCGGTTCAAATTGCAAACAGAGTGGCCAATATATTTCGCAGATCACCAGAGGCTGTTTTAGACCAATCTGGGAAACTGCGTCCATCCATTGCTAAGCAGATGCAAGAAGCTGGCTTAGATCCAGAGCAGGCTAGAGCAGAAATGGCGCAAGCTATGGCCGCTCAAGTTCGCGCTGGCGTTGATCCAGCAGAAGCCGGAAGGCTTGCGGCGGCTGAAACTTTGCCTGTTCCGGTGCCTCTTACATCTGGCGCAGTAACTGGGGCGCCGTCGCAGCAATTATTTGAAGACATGGCCCGCAAAGGCGCTTACGGCCAGCAAGCTGAAACCATGATGCAAGGTCGCCAGCAAGAGACATTGCAGGCGCTGCAAGAGAATATTCCCGCCATACAACAGAGAATTGCTGGCACAACGCCGGTTGTTGGCGCAGGCGAAGGTTTAGTCGCGCAGCGTCCTTCTGCTCAGACGGCAGCAGCGCCGCTTATTACGACCGGAGAAGGTGGAGCTGCAGCGCAGCAAGCCTTGCTCGCACAGCGTCAAGCCGCGCAAAGACAGGCTGGCGAGCTTTATGATGTTGCGCGCGCTTCTGGGCCTGCGTTTGTAGAGCCTCAAGCTGCTGCACAACTTGCTGATGACTTGCGCGCGTCTGTCAGAGACTTCACGCCATCAGTGCGCCCCGTGACAACCAGCATCGCAGATGAGATTGACGATATTTTAGCGCAAGGTGGCGACATCAAGACGTTATTTCAAAAGCGCGAGCAGCTAACAAACGCGGGAGCGTTTGGAACGCCAGAGCAAGCGGCTGCGTCAAAGATGAAGGCTGTTTTGGATCAACGTCTTTCAGATTTAGTTGAGCAATCCTTAATCAGAGGCGATGAGACAGCTATAGCAAGTTGGAAACGCGCAATCGAAAACTATTCCGACTTTGCTAAAACATGGAAAAGCAAGGGCGGCATCCTAAACACGCTGACAGAGCAAACTGTGCGAGACGGCGAAATGGTCTTGAAACAGCCGCCAGAAGCCGCCGCTGCGTATATTCTTGGCGCGTCAAACTCAAAGCTTCTAAAGCCGTCAAACGTATCAAGAGACATTTTAACGCTTAAAAAGTTTTTGCCAGAAGTTGAGTGGAACCAACTGCGTCAAGAAGCATTTATAAATTTGGCGCAAAAGGCTCAGGCGACGCGTGCAGGAGAGGATGTATTCTCTGGGGTAAACTTTTTGAAATCTTGGAAAGATATGTCAAATAAAAACCCAGAAGCCATAAAGGCGTTATTTACGCCGGAAGAGCGAAACTTGATAAACCAGTTTGCTACGGTTGCGGCGCGAGCTACTGGCGGCGCAGTAAACGCATCAAACAGCGCAGCGGCGGCTTCTGGATTGCTGCAAAAACTTGCAGCTGCTTTTGGGTCTACGAATGCAGCTTATTTCTTGGCGAGAATACCAATCGCCAAAGCGTTTACTGAAGCGCGTGGCGCGGCAATGGCTTATGGCGCAGGGCGAGCCGCTCCAACACCGCGCAGAGCTGCCCCTATTGCTGGCGCTGGCGGCGTGCTATTATCTAGCGAAGAAGCTAAGACACCGATTGAGCGTCAAATTGAACGCACAACAGGGTTTCGGCCAAGCGGGTTTTAAGTAAGGACATAAAAATGCAACCACAGCCAAAAGATCGTCGTGAAATCGAAAGCATCGTGCAGAACGCGATCAGCGAGGCCGTTGACTTTGTTGAAAGCGAGA
>Ga0233413_10001350_pt1 | contig 10801 bp, 14 predicted proteins | sample Na_anoxic_6_MG_FD_189019 | JGI IMG/M metagenome (GOLD analysis project Ga0233413, IMG submission 189019) | Seawater microbial communities from Saanich Inlet, British Columbia, Canada - Na_anoxic_6_MG | ecosystem: Environmental > Aquatic > Marine > Inlet | place: Canada: British Columbia... | reverse complement strand
CAAGGAACTAAACATGAAAGTGCTACAGGTTGTTGAGCAGCAAATGCTTGCGGATAAAAACAAAGCTATGTTTGAAATAAACAGGATACTTAATGATCCAAACCCGCCTGAAAACGTAACTGAAAAATTAGTTAACTCTGTTGAAAAATACTCGGCGGCTGCTTTGAGCTTAGAGATAATTCAAAAACTCATCGAAGCTCATAAAGAAAAAGCACCCGAAAAGGAAAAAGATAGTGAAGACTAAAGTAACAATCATCATGCTTGAGATTTCGGATCGGATTAATAGAAATCAAATCTCAGCATCTAAAGCGTTGATAGACGATGATGGTGAGTTTATTAACAAATTCATATCCTGCAAAACTGTGGACGAAACCCTTGACGATCTTCTTCAGGAGTATACAAGTTTAAATCTTCAGTATTGTCAGGCTAATCTATCAGATTGTGTGCATGAATACGGGTCTACCGAATGTGAAGTTATTTATACGTGCGTGGTTCCAGAGGGGTTCGTATCTACTAAAAAGGGAAGATTTGTACCAATAGATGAACAATTTAAACTGAAAGAGAAATATGAGCGAACATTCGAAAGAACCCCAAGATCAGTGGGTTGACTGTGCAATGCGTCACTATGACGCAACATCGTTGCTGGTGCTGTATGTGGATGCCGAGGGACGCACAAGATTCGATGTGTCGTGGGAGGAGTCTCAACCAGACTCTATTGAGTCATTAGCTGATATATTTGTTGGCATGATTGCCGGAGGGATGGGCGAAGAAATATTATCTCAAATTAAAGACAAGTGCGTATTGGATGGTAGGGAACACCTCTACGATAAACTTATGGTTTATTTTGGAGGTCTATCGGACGAGCTTGTACAGCAGCATACAGAAGAACTTAACGAAGAAGGGTTGGGTGATAATGATGTTGTTGTTCCTCCCGATCAAACTTTTATTTTATAAGGAGTTTTAGTCATGTCGCACAAAAGAATAGCTTGGAAAAGTTGGAATCAAATGTCTGACACTTACATGGATAGGCTAGATCAAGAGACGTTAGCTATTCTTGAAATGATGTCACAAACCTCAGAAGATCCAGAAATGACTAACGCTATGGCTCCCATAGCCCCCATAGGTCACTCTATACACACACCGCTTGGTGTATACCCTTTAGAATCTATGTTTAAACCCTCAGACAGATGGGACTGTTGGATAGGAACTTCTAATTTTGGGATTACTAGGTCTGTAGAAAACCAACTAAAAAATACTGAAGGTATTGAATGTTTGAGAATTTTAGGAAAATACACATTTTTTCTAGGAATCCCCTGTACTTTCTCGTTTAGGGATGTTAGAATAAGTATTGAAAAGGATCTTTGTGTTTACACCGAACAAGAAATAATGAATGACAACACTAGATTAACTGTCGATTTACTTAAAGAGCAGATTCAAAGCAGTAAACATTGGTCGATTTTTGTAGGAAAAGGAGGTGATGTTGATTATATCGTGGGAGATAAGCTAGATACGGAATATCTAGAAGGTCTGAGAAGGCTAGATGAAACTAAACAAATACTTGGTGGAATAATTTTGAGAGGCGAAAATGGATAATACTAACGACGTTTTTATGGAAAAGTGGGAAAGCCAAGATGTTCAAAACATTATGAACAAAGTGGCAAATGCTTACAAGAAGAATATTGACCGTGACGAGATTGAGTCAGCTAAAATGGACACTCTTTGGAGTTGTGTGAAAAAATACGATGAGACCAGAGGAAGTAAATTTACTTCTTATCTTTATCAACAATTGAACTTTACTATGAAAAACCTGTGGAAATCTAGAAAAAAAAGAATAAGCCAAGAGGTTTCACTGTTTACCACAGGCTCAAATCATGGTCGCACCGACAACAAAGATGATCTTGGTCAAAATACTCACGATAAGGGTTATGATGATTATGTTCTGTGTTTTGAGATTGTGAATGGGTTAGATAAAAAACATGTAGATATAATTCACCAAAGGTTTTACGAGAACATGACTATGAAAGAAATTGGAGAAAAGAACGGATACAGCAGGGAAACTGCACGTAGACGAGTCAAAAACGCCATACTATCCTGTAAAGAATCGGCTTTATAGCGTAAAGTGTGTACTAGTTAATAGGAATTGGAACTGCGACCGGATAATTGGAAATTTGATATTTATTTTTTTTAACTCTCTTTAAGGAGAACAATTATGGCGGTTCCATCCCCATCACGTCCATCTAAGGTTAATACCACAGGTGGTGCATTTACTGCTCAAAAACAAGGCGGTACACTTCTAGGAAACGGAACAGTGGGTTCTGTTATTACTAAGGCTTTTGAGCTACTTACGGCTATTGATGACAATCCAAGAGTTCCACTTCCTGTGGCTTCGGATTATCCTGCTGCTCCAACGGGAGGAATGTACGGACTGAAGAAGGTTCTTGCTGGCGGTACTTTTGCGTATCAAGCTGCTGGAAAGTACATCATTCGCACAATCAGCACGACTATCTCTGGAGTTGCTTCTAACGAAGTGTTAATTCCGGGAAGTAATGGCTCAAATAAAGCCAATGCTGTTATGAGATTTAAGCATGACTTCGGCGTTCGTCTGCTTTCTAAATGGAGAGCTAATGAGTTCTCATGGACTGGCGTTTTAGACGATGGAACGAAAATTCCTTCTCGTCTAAACTGGCTCAATGCTGCTGGTACTCAAGCTGAAGCACCCGCAACTCTTACCGGAGTTGACATGTGGGACCCGGTTGCTGGTTCTACTTCTGCAAATAGCGACTCTGCTGCTAATCCAACCCGTGCGGTTCCGGGTGAATTAGTAATGAAAGTAGACTTCGTTGACACCAGTATTGCAACTGGTGGAGACTTCTTCGTTTACAAACCGATTACAGGCATGTAATCCATTTGGGTGTTTATTCTTATGGGTAAACACCTTCTTTTCTTAAATTCTTTTCTAGGAGAGATAACAAATGAATGAAACTTGGGAATTTGTCGAGAGTATTGCTAGATTAGTCGGTATGTTTGCGATTCCTTTGTTTTCTTGGGTTGTCTTTAATCTGATACAGCAAGGTAAACAAATCATCATACTGGAGCAGAAAGTGAACGATTCTTTAAACAATAGAATGACTTCTCTTGAAAAAACGGTTGGCGAAGTTGAGGAAAAAATCGACAGAATAGACACCAATATCGTAGATTTCAAACTTGGCATTAGCGAGCTTAATTCAAACAGTCGCAGAGTAGAAGATAAAATAGAAACTTTGATTAGTTCTATAGAAAAAAAGTAAGACCACAGGAAGAGCGAAAGCTGGTGACTGTGGCCGCAGCGGGCATTGCCATTGCGAGCCGAAAGACTCATTTTTATAATGGGTCTTTTTTTTTGAAATTTTTGATTTTAGGGTTGAAATTGTATTCCAAAAGGTGTATAATACTCTACGTCACTTAAAAGTTTAATTGAAAAGGTATTATTTATATGAACGTCACGAAAGCCGATGGCTCTTCTGAACTATTTAGCGTAGAAAAAATCCACAAGGTGGTACAGTGGGCAACTAGCGGTATTAACGGAGTTTCTTTTAGCGAAGTTGAAATGAATGCAAATCTTTCAATTTACGATGGTATACCCACCAAAGAGATTCATCAAGTTTTGATTAAGTCCGCAAGCGATCTTATCTCAACCTCTACTCCAAATTATCAGTATGTCGCTGCTAGACTTTTGAATCTTCAGCTACGCAAAGAAGTTTGGGGTTCTCACAACAGCCCCCCTGACTTTGTGACGTTTCTTCAAAACAATGTAGACAATGGTGTTTATGACAAATTGCTAGACCCCCTTAAACCGGAAGGGGGTGTCCTTTACTGTGACGGCGACCCAGACCTTCACAGGTGGGATGAATGTCAAGTTAAAGAGTTAGAAAAACACATCGACCACTCCCGTGATGACTTCTACACTTACGCTGGACTACAGCAGATGGTGGACAAATATCTGGTCAAAAATAGAAACACTGACAAGATTTACGAAACTCCACAGTTTGCATATATGTGTATCGCTATGTGTTTATTTGACACAGTGGAAGATGTTAAAAACGCTTACGATTCTTATTCCTGCTTTCAAATCAATCTAGCTACACCCGTTATGTGTGGCGTAAGAACTACCAAAAAACAGTTCGCAAGTTGTGTTCTTGTTGATGTAGCAGATGATCTTGATGGTATTTTCTCATCTGTTCATGCTGTTGGTAAATATACAGCTAATCGTGCAGGTATCGGTATCAACATTGGAAGAATGAGACCTATCGGGTCACCCATTAGAGGGGGTGAGGTAATTCACACTGGTTTGATACCTTATTTAAAATGCTTTGAAACTTCAGTAAAATCCACAACTCAAAATGGCATCCGTGGAGGAAGTGCTACAGTACACATTCCGTTCTGGCATTATGAGATTGAAGATATTATTGTATTGAAAAACAATGCAGGAACGGACGACAACAGAGTTCGTAAACTGGATTACAGCGTTCAATTTTCCAAGCTCTTCTACAAAAGACTCATTGCCGACGAAGATATTACCTTGTTTAGCCCAGATGAAGCTAAGGGGCTTTATGATAGCTTTACAGACAACGCCAAGTTTGAAGAACTCTACGAGAAGTACGAACGCTCTCGGTCTTTAAAGTTTAAGAAGAAAATCCCAGCCCGCAAACTCGCTGAGATTTACGCTCGCGAAAGATTAGAGACGGGACGTATTTATTCCATGAACATCGACACGGCTAACGAGCATGGTTCTTGGGACATTCCTTGCTACATGTCAAACTTGTGTCAAGAAATCATCCACCCCACTAAGCCTATCAAGTCAATTGATGACGCTGACGCAGAGATCGGTATATGTATTCTCTCGGCTATAAACTTGCTACAGGTGAACGGAGACGATGATATTAAAAACGCCTGCACTGTCGCTGTGAACAGCTTAGAGTCAGTCATTGATTATCAAGAGTATCCTGTTGTGGCAGGAGAAAACTTCACAAAGAATAGAAGAAGTCTAGGAGTTGGAATTACTAACTTCGCTGGATGGCTCGCTTCACAAAAACTGGCCTACGACGACCCAGAAACACCCCGCGTAGTGCATGAACTGATGGAAAAAATACAGTGGAACTTAATTAGTGCCTCTTGCGAGTCAGCGAAATTGAAAGGTGCTTGCGAAAAGTTCGGAGATACAAAATACTCGAAGGGGCTACTTCCGATTGACTGGTACAAAAAGACCGTTGATGACATTGTTAAACCAGATTACAAGATGGATTGGGAAGAGTTGAGAACGCGAGTGGAAAGGTATGGGCTAAGACATTCAACATTGTCGGCTATTATGCCCTGCGAATCCTCTAGTGTTGTCCAAAACAGCACTAATGGAATTGAACCGCCTCGTGCGTTAATGACCAGCAAAAAGGCTAAAAACGGAGTTCTAAAACAAATAGTCCCCAATTTCCATAAAAGGAAGAACTTTTACACTTTAGCGTGGGACATTACCGACAACACACCGATAATAAACATAGCAGCGGTTATACAAAAGTTTACCGATATGAGTATGAGTACAAACTTATACTACAATTATGATCATTATGAAGATGGAAGTATTCCACTGAGCGTTATTATCAAAGACCAGATTTATGCGTATAAATATGGGCTGAAGAACCTTTACTATGCAAACACTCCAGATGGCGATAAAGAAGACGGAGATCAAGATTTGGGCTGTGAAAGCGGGGCATGTGCGTTATGAATTATCTAGAACATCTTGAGAGCAATATTGTGGGCTGGCATCGAGACAGAAATCTAATTGATGGATCAACAGACAAAGATCAGTTCGCAAAACTTATTCAAGAAGCTGGTGAATTATCTGAAAGTATTTGCAAAGGAAAGGATATGTCTGACGATATTGGCGACATGATCGTCGTGTTAATCAATATTGCAGAGCGTAACGGTTTAGACCTGAAAACCTGCATGGAAATGGCTTGGAGCGATATTAAAGATCGCAAAGGAAGAATGGTTGACGGAGTATTCGTTAAGGAGGGCGACGAGTAAGAAGGGTGTTAGGAAGGGTTGGCTTTTAGGATTTTCCATAAATTTCAATCGGGGTGTAAAAAATGTACAAGTTGTTATTAAGTTTAGTTTGTTGTTTAGTTTTTGCTGGCAATGTGCAAGCACAAAAGATTAGATATTGGCTAGAGCCGGGAGGCAAAATGGCCGAAATATCTTCTCAAGAGACTCATCGTAGAATTGATCAGGCTTTAGCAGAGATAGAGCAGATATGTGACATCGAGTTTATCAAGGTTTCTGAGTTTCGTAAGGCTAAGGTTAGGTATTTTTTCCGACCCCAAAGTCAAATTCCTTACGGAGCGTTGGGTCTAGCCTACAGAAGTAAGCGGTATATCCTAATGAATAGCACAAGAAAGATAGGTCTTACTCAAGAGATTGGCGAAAGACGGGTTCAAACCGTAGCACAGCACGAGATGCTTCACATGCTAAGATGGAAACATAGAACTAACGATGTATCTGGACAAGACGAACTATCAATAATGCACCCCTATAGATTGGCTAAGTATTTCAACAGGCTCGACGTTTACTATCTGCAAAAAAAGTTTGGCAAACACAGAGACAGGGTAAACAATGAAACGGGTGCGAAGGGCAGAAAAAACAGAGATGGTATTCCAGACGAGGTGTTTATCCCTGCAACACTAGCTAAATGGGGAAAGCAACACAGAGATGATGTTGTTGAGGGAGAGATTCTTCACGCTGAGAGAGACAGACTGATTGCAGAAAGAGATGCCTTGGTCGATCTTGTTGCTAGACAGCAAAAACAAGCAGAGGTTTTAGAAAGTCTTGATAAAATTTTAGCACACAATATTAAGCAGGTTGCCTCTGGAGCTAGATGGCATATGATAAATTTATACTGGGCGGGGACATACGGTTATCACTTTAATTATTATGAAACAGATTAGTAAAGGAAAAAGAAAATGGTGGCGTGGTGGCATTGCCCCGATTGTGGCAAGGTAACGGATGAGTATGAGAGTAATAAATCAATTAAATGTCCTGAATGTAGAGAGAAAAAAGATAAATGAAAACTATTTTTAACACTAAAAACGTAGACCCTATGAGCCAGCCTTTGTTTCTTGGCAAAGACCTTGGGGTGCAGAGGTTTGATATAATTAAGTATCCTGTATTTCACGACCTTGACAGCAAGCAAATGGAGAAGTTTTGGAGACCTCAAGAAATAGAACTAAAGAAAGACAGGGGCGACTTTCAGACCTTGACAGAAAACGAGAAGTTTATCTTCACCTCTAATCTTAAATACCAGACTATGTTAGATAGCGTAATCTGCCGTGGCGTACCTACTGTTTTAGAGTTTGTTACCAATACGGAGCTTGAGGCTTGTATGATGACTTGGCAGTTCTTTGAAAAGATTCATTCTCAAAGCTATAGCTACATTATCAAAAACGTATACTCTAGCCCTTCCGAAGTGTTTGGTTCTATTTATGAAGATAAAGAGATCATGAAGCGTGCCAATTCAGCCATTGAAGATTATAACAACCTGATGGGTATGGCCTGTGGTAATAGCAAGCTATCAGATATTAAGCAACAAATCTACATGACTATTGTAAGCATCAACATTCTAGAGGCGGTAAGGTTTTATGTTTCTTTCATATGTTCCTTCGCGTTTGCCGAAAACAAAAAAATGGTAGGAAACGCTGACATTGTACGCCTAATCAAACGAGACGAGGCGTTACACCTGTCAACCACCCAGAACATCTTGAAAATTCTACATAAAGAAGAAAGTGAAGGATTTATCACGACTGCCAAAAAATGTCAAGAAGCTGCGGTGCAGATGTTTGAAAACGCTGCCAAGGAAGAAAAGGAGTGGGCTTCTTATTTATTCCAAAACGGTTCTATAATTGGGCTAAACGAAGTGGTTTTACACCAATATATCGACTGGTTGTGTATGAGTAGACGGAAGGCTATAGGTCTTCCATATGAAAACGTAGGGAAAAACCCAATTTCAGGATGGACAGAACACTGGATGAATAGTGGCGGTGTTCAGGTTGCCCCACAAGAACACGAAAATACTGCCTACAAAATAGGTGCAAGTAAAAACGATCTTGGGAGCATGGATTTCAGTTTAGACATTTAACCCCAAAAGAGAACACTATGAGTAAACAGAGAAGAGAGGCCATACTTAGCGGTATGTCAGATCATATAAAGCACGCCAAGATTGCAGACTTAGGATATGTAGAAGAAATCAACGAAGATAATTTCTACATCCCCTCCGAAGCGGAGTATGAAGATTGGGATGAGGATGCGGAGGAATGGGATATTTCCGTAGCCAAACCGGGGCTTTGGGAAAATATTCGCAAAAAGAAAGAGCGAGAGGGTAAAAAATACAAACCCGCTAAGAAGGGGGATAATGATCGTCCTGATCCAGAGGCTTGGAAAAAAGCTCAAAGTGAAAAGGATTTTAAGCCTCATACCATGTATGATAAAGATGGTAAGCCTCATGAGGCTAAGACTTACAAAGATCATCTTGATATGAAAAAGAAGGGCTACACTCACGACAAGTCCAAAGCCGCCTTTAAATATGAAAATCCAAAAACGGGCGAAATTTTTACCTATAAAAGAAAAGGTAATTACAAAAAAGACGGAACCCCTTTGGTTTTCAAAGGCGTTGCGGCAGAATACCAAGGTAGAAAAGTTCAGCTAGGAAAGCCGTTCCTCACTCCAAAGGGGCCGAAAAAGCGGTCTGTTTATGTCAAGAACGATAAAGGGAATGTGGTTAAGGTGAATTTTGGCGATCCTAATATGAAAATTAAAAAGTCCGACCCAGCTAGACGCAAGAGTTTTCGTGCTAGACACAACTGTTCGAATCCGGGACCTCGCTGGAAAGCAAGGTACTGGTCGTGACGAGCTTGGTAATCGTGTCAGTTTGACACATTAGCAACAGCCGCCCGCATAGGGCAGTTATTTTTACAAAGGAAAAAGAGATGGAAAAGATACTTTACGTGGATTTAGATGGGGTTTTAGTTAACTTTATTGACGGTTGGATGGATCATTATTTTATTATGAACAGAAAGCCGGTGACTAAGTGGAACTTTGGAGAAAATTATGGTCTGAATAGAAAAGATTTCTACAGGTCTATCACTTCATTGCCTATAAGTTTCTGGAGCAATTTGAGTCCAACGCCTTGGGCTACTGAGTTAATGAAGGTACTTGTTGAAGAATTAAAACTTTTCGAAGCGGATAAAATTATGTTTTTATCTCATGCGGTATCAGAAGATTGTCGAGTAGGCAAGCAGTTGTGGGTAAACAAGCACTTTCCTAATCTTGGTGATTCGCTGATCACTGTTTCTGACAGTAAATTGAAAAGTAGGTTCGCAAACCAGCACTCTGTATTGATCGACGATAAGTTTGAGAATTGTATGGATTTTGCTAAAAATGGAGGAGGGTCTTGGCTGTTTGCTCGACCTTGGAACCGAGGTATGGCTTGTAAGAGAAGTGAAGTAGTTTTCTTTCCCTTTAGCACGATGGATCAAAGTGATAACCAATATACCGATATTTACCCCTCGTCTAGCTCTCTTTTACAATCTTTACCGGAGAGGGTTTGGCACTACAATTCTCACGAATACGAAGCCGTTCTAGAGCCTGTAAAAATTGCAAAACAAACTGGTTTAATCGAAGCTATCATGAGAGGAGAAATATGAATAACTGGTGGAGAGGTGGTCACAAAGAGCCGCCAAAAGGCGAACCTGTGTCTACAGGTTTTGTTGATAATTTTGTTGACAATATTCTAACACGCTACGGAATCACGGAAGAAACAGTTAAGGGCGTAACCGAAATTGTTGACAGCGTTGTAAAGAATGTCTCAGTCAAGGAAATAGGATCAGAAACATTTATTACAATTCATATTAAAGATATACACTTCAAATTTAAAAAGTAATGTGTATATAACAACAGAGAACTCCCTTTAAGGACAATTATGACATTTTCACCACCTAACGACAGAATATTCTCAGCCTGCCAAGCGGTTATGGTTAAAAGCCGGACATCAACCTCCACAGGAGGTAGCGACTCTCCGACTGATGCCGATATTCTAGAGGGTGTTCAAAGCGTTGGTGTTTCTAGAGAGTTGACAAGAAATCCTATCGCAGACATAGGCAGGATGCAAAACCAATATGGAAGATGGAGCAAGATCACATATACCATAAATGTTAGTAGAGTTATTGCGAAACAAACTGATTTCTTTTATAACACTACAGGTCTTTCCAGTTACGAAGATTCTCACATTCTAAGCACCGCCACTTCTAGCACTTTGGGTTTTACGGGGTTTAACGGTAGGCTAAAAAATTACGATTTGTGCATCGTCTACACTCCAGACAGTTACTCTTTTGTTGGAGGTGGATCAGACGCTTCTCCCGTTGATAACCAATGTCAAACCCAAACATACAGGTGTTGCCTACTGACAAGTGTTAGTTATTCTATAGGGGTTGACGGGTTTATTCAAGAAGACTTGACCTTTATTACTTTTTCATACACCCAAGACGATGTAGTTGACATCACAGACTTTACGGTTTTGTCTGGCGTTGAAGCGTTTCCTCATTTAAACAGATCGGTTTTTACAAGGGAGGATATTGATTTAGCAAATTGTATTTTCCCGCTCGAAGTTGAAAAAGCATACGAGATAGGCGACTCCCTGTCGGGAATACCTATTTTTGCATTACAGCAGATTGAGATTAATATTGAAATAGCATACAGAGACATTCCAGATATAGGTCAGTGG
>Ga0233413_10001345_pt1 | contig 10813 bp, 13 predicted proteins | sample Na_anoxic_6_MG_FD_189019 | JGI IMG/M metagenome (GOLD analysis project Ga0233413, IMG submission 189019) | Seawater microbial communities from Saanich Inlet, British Columbia, Canada - Na_anoxic_6_MG | ecosystem: Environmental > Aquatic > Marine > Inlet | place: Canada: British Columbia... | reverse complement strand
GCACGTGCAGTATCGACCTTACCATTAAGTCTGAAACGTGTACGACTACCCTGCACCTCTAATATCTGCACAGATAAAGAAGGGTCATAAATATAACCAGACGGGTAATATGTAGCGTTAGGAGTTACAGTAGATTCATGGATCTCAATATCATTAATGTAATACTTCAAAGTACCGCTGACTGACTCAATCTTGAATTCTGGGCGATTCATCCAGCTATATCCTTCGTCGGTACGATCTACTGCCTGAGTACCTGAAGCAACAACTGACCCCAGTTCTTTAACTTGGTAGTGCAGGGTGCCTACGCCAGTGTCTCCGTCATATTGAGTGATATTAATCAAGAAACTGGCGGTGTCTGGGTCATCCTCAGTAGACGATAAGTTTAAACCAACCGCACACCGATACCTTAAAGGAGTAGATTGGTAGTGTCCTGTCTGCCAATCGTACAGAGTAACCTTAAACCTCGCTAGGTAGGTTCCTGTACTATCAATAGGCAATACGTCAGATCGTAATGCCGCATCCCATGCAGATACTTGATCGTTTCTTGATGAATTATTAGTCCAACCCGCCCATCTGAATGTATTCGCAATATTTGTATGTTCAGGACGAGACAACTCATTTGTATCGTATGTTCCACCACAATACTGAGCTGCTGCATACCACGAATCGTCGTCAATCAGCGCCTCATCGATACCCTGTCCGTATATGGAGTCAGTAAGATAGTCACGAATACACCATGCCGGATTGTCACTCCATTCGGTAGACCAACTGGCTCCATCCCACACTTTTACCTTCATCCCTTTTATCTCAGCAGTAATTGTTGGTAAAGAGAATAGGTTATCTCTGTTAAATTTGAATCTAAGATAGGAATAGCAAATCCCTTTACCTTGATGTGCCGATGTAATGTAACTGAGGGCAGCATCCAGTACAGAATCCACCGCCTGAGTGGTTGTACCTGTGAAACTATTCAGGTAGTAAGTGCCATTCTTGGCTCCGCGCTCCACTTTAGTAATAGGGACTCCAGAAGTAATTGGGAATCCATCATCGTCAGATCCAGTTAACGTGTACGAATTTACCCAGTCTGTTTGTTGCGACGCCACAGACCCCAGCCCTGAATACTTTAAATACGTAAGTTTCAACTCTGATATATCAATGGTTGTGGTCGTTAGCTTACCTTCAAACAACAACCCCTCATCACCATTCGCTGCTACCGTCCACCCAAACCCAGAGTAACCAGCATCCCCTTGTATATTTGAGATAAGACTGGCGACTAAGGTAGATGTATCAACATTGGTGGCAGACTGTGCGACAAAGGTATTATCGTTGTCAAAACCATCATCGATAACGATCTTGATTCCATTTATGTGACCTTCTTTCGGGTAGGTAACTATAGTCTGAGGATAAACATCTTTATCAAGGATAGAAACATCATCCAAAAAGATATCCTCGATGCTCTCCACCTCGCCCTCGCCCCAAGTAAGAATCTGGTGTAGATACTCGTTGGAACCCCCAGAAACGTCTCGTAGATCGACATTACACCCTACAATCATCCGTCCATATATAACCGGAATATTGAAGTCATCGGTCTCGGTATTGATCTTCAGGCCACGCTGATTAAGACTTGGGGTGTCCTGTTCATTTAAGCCAAGAAGATCAGATCCTACCTTAGTTAATGCGCCGACAACAATAGCTTGAGCAAATCTGCGAACAAACAAATCCGCAATAACTGCCTCAGTAATCAGAACTTCAACAGCTATGGTTGACCCTATCGCCAAGAGTGAAATACCCATTACCGAACTCTCAACACAATTTCAGGTCTGGGCGCATCTTTCATAGGTATCAAACACAACCCCTCTCTTCTTGTCATTACGATTAACCGTCCTCTGTAAACAATCCCTGCCGACTGCCACTGTTTTTGGTGAGTCAAATCAGAACTCATGCAATAAAAGTCACCTGTGATCTCTCGGCCCCACTCTACCTCCTCTGTACCTAGCTCTTTTAGTACACTGATAACACTTAAATCTTGTTCACCAATATACTTATAGCAGGACTCCTTACTATCCCACTTCCCATCAAATCTTTCGACTAAGTTACTACCGCTGATAGCGTCAGCAACCATAAATGTGAACTTCGCACAGTCAAAGTATCCCCACTCAAATGGCTTGTGAATGTTCTCAGTCAGTAGTGCGTTAACAACAACATCTCTATCCACGACCCCACTCCTTCGTAGCTGTCTTGCTGAGTTTTGGCTGATAAAACAGATCACCGGAATAGTGGTATTGTTGCTCTGCGTCTGTGGTCCTTCTACCTGACTTTCTCTGAAAGTCCACAAACTGACTTGCAGCACTTACCTTTAAGATGGAAGTTCCACCATCAGGGTCTTCCTCTACACCGGCTGAATCAATATTGCCGTCAAATATAAGTACCGGCTGATCGTCTGATCCGTTATCTATAACATCACCACTACTATCAATCATCGCTAGATACAGCTTCACATCTTGGTCGATAAAGTTATTATTGAGAAACGTGGCAATATTTGAAGAATCAACACCACTCAAGGATAACTCTGTTTTATGAATACTGAATGCGGTTGATTCACTTACAGTATCAACTTCAAGGAAGGTTCCCGCTGCAAGATAAGTGTTGCTATCCCATACGAGGTTACGAAAGTAGTTGGTTGCATATATCACTTCAGGCGTACCGCTATTGTCTGTGGTTATCTCTACCAAATGGCACGGCATGTTAGCCTCAACGCCAAGCTCTGTCCTCATATCTGAGGATGCGCCAAGACCTCTTAGATCGCCCATCAGATAACCTCAACCAACTGAATTCTGTAATCATGTAAATCATTAGGACCACGACTAAATGACTGTTCATTGCTAACAAAAGCAACAGTAAATGGGACCGAATCATACGTCACCGCAGCGGCTGTAGTGTCAGCTTGCAGAGCAGGGTATATATTCAATTCACCATTACCAGTCAGGTCAGAGGTAACGATATACACCTTATCATGGCTGGCAAACTTAACGTAATCCCCAGCTTTCAAGGTTCCCGTCATAGTTACAGTAACCGCAGTAGATCCAGCGACCTCAACCGCAGAAGAGCAAGCTGACACATCGCCTTTAGCATTACTGTAAATGGGTGGAATATAAGAAAACGAGCTAAACTGCCCCTTCTGACTCAAGGCATACACCCATACAGGATCAAACGTGTCTCGATCCGTTTTTGGGTAGGTGCCTGAAATCATCCACCTTTGCGCTGAACGATTACGGATTTGCCGCTTACCTGAATGAGACATAGCAACCAAACTAGGATCGATACTTTTGATCTCAATATTCTGTAATGAAATGGTGGATAAGTCAGCCATTATGCCATCAACGGTCCACGCCGCCCTCTGCGATTCATTGCTTGTTCAACGATTTTCAGGACTTCACCAGCCTGAGATTTGATCGCTTGTGATGCAGACCTAGCGTCAAATGCTGTCACCTGTGGAGAGTACGTTACATTTATTGTCTCACCTCCACCACCTAGTTTATTGTTAGGCGTAATATTTCCGCTTGATTTAGGCGAGAATAGCTCCGGCCCTTTTTCTCCAACAAGATAGGTACTGCCAGAGGCAACTGGCCCGCCAGCCGCTCTTTCTGTAGGGAACAAGCTGCTAAGCAAGCCACCATCCCCGCCTTCCTCTCCGATTAAGCCAGTAACGAGCGGCGATACAATCTTGCGTTTTACAATCATAGACGCAACCATATTACCGACTGAACTAACAACGTCACCTAACTTATTGAAATTAACTATAGACTCTGTAATAGCGTCCTCCATAGAGCTGCGCATACTGTCAGCCATTGACTTCCAAGAGTTTTTAATCTCGCCTGTACCGTCATCAATACCGGCAATTAGTTTTGCGTATTCTCTATCCAAATCTTTAAACTGCCCATCAATCATATCGAGAGCCACACCCCACTCCTCACCCATTTCTGTAATGACTGGAGTGGTTTGTTTAATTTTTTTAGTCAGATCAACATGAACTGCCTTGAGATCCTCAACCAGTTTAATATCTTGCACCAACACATCTTTGTATCCTTGGAATGCCTCACCTTCTCCGGCTTGCGTATCAAAGGGTAGATCTGGTCTAAACAGCGGACCTCTGCGAGAGGCTTTTTCTGTTTCTGTTTCACCTCCCGTTCCATAAGCTGTTGCACTTGCTGCAACCAAAGCCCCAATTGCCGCACCTTTAGGACCAAACGCACTACCCAGACGCATCCCCGCCACCGCTGCTGCAACAGTTAAAATAGTGTCTTTGTTATCAACAAGATAGCCGAACCCGTCTTTAATAGCTGCGCCTGTACCATCAATTGATGTTTTAAGTGCGGGGTCTTTTAGTAGTTTGGTAATACCAATAACAGCCTCTGATACTTCATCAAACAGTCCTGTATCTGCAATCTGTAATTTAAGCTCTCGCCAACTATCCTCCATCATGGATACTTTGCCTTGGAAGGTTTCCGCTAGTTCAGCAGTGGCACCCTTGGCAGAGGTTGTTCCATCACGGAACATTGAAATGATAGATTTCTTCGTCTCTTTGGCTGAGTACGAAACCCCTTGTTGAAAACCTAAGAAAGCAGTTACACCGCGCTCACGGAATAGATCAGCAGACGCTATACCTCCAGCGAAAGCACGCTGTAGTTGCATGGCTGTATCTTTGAATGATAAACCTGAAACTGCTGCAATATCGCCAGTAATCTCTAACAGCTCATTGAGTTCACTAACGTCTTTGGCAACAGTAAGCAGTGATGGTGATGCCTGTTCTATGTCCTCCAAAGTGAATGGCACCTTGGAGGCAAACTTGTTCATATCCTTAAACGCCCTTTCAGCGTCTTTAGTTGAACCCGTTAAAAACTTAAGACGAACCTTCAGCGATTCGGCTGCAGAGGCTGTTTTTACAATCGAGGTAACTAAACTCGCAGCCCCTGCCCCCGCAATAGCCCCCTGCAAAGAGAATATCGCAGATTTTACACGACTGGCAGTGGTCCCAATACCAGATATAGCACGTTTAGCACGGCGCGCTCCAGATACAGCCCCCCTCGGATCAACCTTAATTCCTAGAACTGCCACATCATTTGACATTTTCCTCTTCCTTTAGCTTGAAGTAAGCCAGCCAGCCATGCCATTCCTCTACTGTCAGTAACGACAGCTCTGCAACTGTTTTATGAAGATGATCCGCGAGCCTATACATGGTCATAAGCTCGGGATCGTCTCTCAGTTTCCCAGTTGATCCTCTACGCTAGGCGCTATTGAAATTTCTGAAACAACTCGTGCAACAACCGTAGAGTCCACTTTTTGCATCAAAGTAAACTTGTCAGCCTCTTTAAATATAGCATTACCCTGCTCATCCTTTGCCTTAAGCATCAGAGTGCGAGCCAGAAATTCTATATCATCATCTTTGGCAGAGCGAAGCAGCTTCTTCTTTTCTGCTAACGTGAATGGCGAAGCATAAATAGTAGTTTCCCACTCTGGCACCTCGATCTCCCTAATTTCTAGGGAGTCGAAATGCGCGACAGCGTTATCTAAAACGCCCATTTACGAAGCTGCCGCTGTCTGTAGCGCCAGCTCTCCGGTGCCTTGCAGGGCAATTGAGCCCTCAAAGTCACCATCTAAGTTGGCCGAGATATTCGCACCAGTGATGATCGCACTACCGGAAACTTGACCGTCCGTAGTGTTGTCCTCTACTACAGCAACGAAAGCCACTGCAGTTTCTGGCCCCCAATTACCGGAACCATCACCAATCACACCAAAACCCACACCTGCATCGGCTGAGTCAAAGAATACATCTGCAGTGGCTGTCCATGAGGATTCACCTGCCACAAACTCTAGCGCGGGGGCCGGAGTATTCATGGTCGGGAACTTAGTTTGTACTGTGGCTTGCTGCATATCAATATTGATGGTCCGCAACTCACCCACTGCCCCTGCATCAATAGTAATTGAACCGTCACGCCCTTTAATCTGTGCCATTTTTAATGCTCCTACTCGTTTCTAAAATATGGAATGGTTACATTCACTTGATGCCAGTTTTTATTTGTACCTATTGTGGATAGACTGGCAACATCACAATCCACGTCATCAAACTTAATACCAGTAAACAATGCGCCTAATGTATCAGCGTATGTCCTCATTGTAGCAGTACCTTCATTCTTAGGTCCAAATACTTGAATAATTATAACACCTGTATAGCGTTTACCATTATTCATTGTAGTAAATGCGCCGCTGCCATTGAGTATATTTAGCTTTATCCAAGGGCTGGCGTTTGGCGGGTCAAAGTCTACATTATCAAACGCGATTGGTGTTGTCGCCCAATTATCAAATAATCGTTCTTCAATGCTTTGACGCTCTGCCGCAAAACTCATCGCATACCCCCCTTAAGTTCGCTTAATGTTACAGCAACCATGCCCTTTGGAGCTTGTGTACTGCTGCCATTCTCAAGCTCCCCAATATAGGGTAAGTTGTTGGTGATGTATATAGGCTTGCTGCCATCACCTTTGCGAAGTGTAGGGCTTTGTGGCTTGGTTGCATCTTCATCAATAGAGTAATCTATCGCTCCCGCACTGGTATTCCAGTTCGCTCTAGCCCGTCCGGTATCTACTGGCGTTCTTAGGATTAAACCAGAAAACACCTGCAAGGCAGTTGCGCGGGTCTTTCGCTCAACACGCCTTTCTATAGTGCGATTAAAACGACTCAGACCACCTTCAAAACTCATCCTTGACGACTCCCAATAATACGAAAAGTGGCTCCAGCAGGATCAGCAATAATCTGACTCACAGTATAGACCTCGCTATTACGAATAATCTCATCGTTAGTATTTGGCTCAACAGACAAATCTGATTGTTGAAAGGTAAATGACAGATCCCCGCTATGCTCTTCAGCGATAATGTTTGGCTCTTGCCCTCCTGTTAATGGCTCAACCACTGCACTAACGCTAGTATCTGTATCAGTGTGCGACACAACACCAGTTGCAGCATTATAACTGCCGTCTGTACGTTGGCGATAAGTGACTGTCTCTGGGATGTCACCCAAAGCAGTAAAGGCATTACCAATAGCAGTAGCGATATCCTCACGCATATCAGGCACGAATCACCTCCGCAGAAATGCCGCGTGATCCTGAGTTAAGCAAATTGGATAGCTTATTTTCCAATGCGGCTAGGTAGGTTGTACTTCTTGCTCCATCCATATACTCAACCTCGACAGAACCAGCCTTTGTACGTTTAATATCCCTACCAACACCAGAGAGCGGGTTATCTCCACCATCAATAGCTATTGCAGCCTCGCACAACGCCTCTGTCAGCTTTACAGGGATGGCATCCGTATCAACGCTATACCCATCAATTATAACGCCGCTACGGGGCCACTGAAGCGCCTGATCATCGCTACCCTTATCGCCTTTAAATGGTTGCTCTTCAATGTAATCCATCGCTTGAATTAACAACACAGCAACGGTGCCGGAGATTGTTACACCTCGATCTGTTGCATAGGTTGAAAAATCAGCCTCAGAGATATAACTGTTGCTATCCGTTTTACCAGTTCCATCTTCTACAACAATAGTAGCCATTATATTTGCTCTCCCCACTCAACAACGCAATCGGCTGACCCAGAGGCCGCCGTTGCAGTAATAACAAGATAATCACCGCGCACTAACGGGAACTCAATACGTCCACGATACGGGTTATCTACCTCCTGTCGTGCTAACGCTTCAACAGGTATTGATGTAATGAACTTCATGTTAGCCACTGTTACAGATGTTGCTCTAACCGCTGTTGCATTCATGTCAGTAGAGTCGGTTTCTATATAAGATCCACTGTTAACCGCCTTGAAAGTTGCACCTGTAATATCTGCTGCTGACCGCGTAGACCATACTTTAAAAGTAGCCTTCTTTGAGCATTTAACTGTGATCCTTGCAAGAGTCATGGTGCGTGTATTCGTCACGCTATCAATCTGAAGAGGTTGTTTAATAACAATCACCGGATCATCAGTTGATACGCTCACAGCCTCAGAATAAGCAGAACTATAAACCTCCTTATCTACGATGCCATTCTCACTGGTAATATCAGCACAGCCAGCGTTCAACACCACTGTCTCAGTAGTTCTTTCAGCGTGAATGTGAACAGGTAGAGCAGGATTTTCCATTGATGCGGAAGTCAATGTACCTAATAGGTCGAAAGTATGAACAAGTGTACTTGTCCCTTTTGATGGATCACCGATAAAGAATTTATAGTTTCCTGCGGATCTCCATTGATACTGAATATCGTAGATGTTGTTCTTCTCTACATCGAAACCAGTGAGGACAGAAGTATCAATCAACTCTTCGTGCGTCTCTACACTGTTGCGCAATAGGACAGCATACAGAAGACCATCAGCCTTCAACCTAAAGAATACGCCGTTTTCAGTGGTAGCCACACCCCACTCTCTAATACCATCGTTTGTTTTGTCGGGCATCCATCCCGCGAACGAGAACAAATGACCTCTATTTGGCTGGTATCTGGGGCATTCCCTAGATTCCATCATTACACTGGTTTTGGTTGCGTCTGCTGTCAGCTCTGCAATACCGCCAGTGCTTACTATATTCGTCGAGCTATAGACTTGAGTACCGTTCTCATACATAAACCACTGAGACTGCGGGATATCGAAGGTCCACAAGCCGTGGAATAACGATATCGGCATAGACACCTTATTAACGCCCCAAGCGTCAAGGGTTAAATCACCAGCACCAACCTTTACAAGCAAACCAAGATCATCAGTGATGATGCGCGGATTCTTACCTTCTTGATCTTCTGCTACTGAAATGTAGGTGCCTGACTTAGACATTACTTAGCCTTTACAGCCTTTTTTATGACTTTTTTGACAGCGGGCTTATATAACGTATGAGTGCCATCAACGTAATCACACTTGTTGATAGTTACAGGGCCGTTTTTAGTCTTAATTACTACAGTTTCCATTCGATCTTCTCCAGTATCATCAGTAAAGCCCCCTCCGAATGGAAGAGGCTTTGTTGAGACACTAGCCTAGCAAGATCGCTGTATGCTCTGGCTTGATGTTTTTAACACCCCACGCCAAAGCTACCTCATAACGCATCTTACGATAACCAGCATACATACTGAACTCAAGCGACAACCCAGAGCGCGGATCAGTGATGATTGTTGAATCAATCGCCAAATCACCCTCTTCAGGACGTGCAGGAGCGCGTGCAGCAAGCACAATAGCTGAGCGGTTAAACGCCATATTACGTGCTGAAGTTGCAACAACAGTAATAGCCGTTGCAGAGCCAGCGATAACAGTACGAAGGCCGGGGGCCGCTAGTACAACAGTACCGCCACCTGATACGTCAGCATCACCAGTTGTTACCATATACTTCTCACTATCACCTGCAAAACTAATGAAGTCACCAGCCAGAATTGCACCTGTACCAGCAGAAGCTAGAGTGATGGTAACAGCGCCAACAGCGTAACCAGCCGTATCAGTGGTTGCGCTTGATGCTGTACCAGCAGTGCCGGTGACAATCTGTGCAGATTCACGGATAGGCATACCAGCGAGATCCAGCAACACACCTTGACGCAGCATTGAATCAGTACCAGCAGCATTAACCGCTGACTGCTTGCCAAGGAAGTTAGCACCAGCAGAAGTATTGATTACCAGTTGATTATCAGTTGGTGCAGCGCCATTGTCTTTCAGAATCTTCAGGACATTAGAAGCGTCTGTATAGTCATTAGCAGTACCAAAAGGAGTAGTTCCGGCTGTACCGTATGCGCGCGAACAAGTTGATTGCAATGCAGCAAGATCAACCTCAACCTCGTTTGTCAGAGTACGTATAGCCTGAGCAATCTTACCGGCGCGGTGGTTCATATAACCAACACCAGTATTCAACGCTTTCTGATCATTACCATTAAAGCCAAATGAAGCAGCTCGCTCTTTAGTGATCTGGATAGTAGTTGCAGTTGACGTTAGGCCAGTTGGATCAGGTACAACCATTGCTGGAGTGATATCACCAGCAGCGATAGTTGGTGCAATATCAACCTGAATATTTTGATCTTTCGCAGCACGATCAGCAGAAGCAGCCATAGAGACTGCTGGAATCATTCCTGTCAGCTCTCGTGAGACAACATCAAGCGCCTCATAGATATCAGGGATGATTGCGGTTAGTGTATTTTCAGCCATTGTGTAATTCCTCTATATTTCAAGTTTTCCCCCGTCTTTCATAAATTTAGACTGGGAGATTGGATCAAGCGCATCAAAATCAGCGCGTTTCATAATTTTAACGGCACCGCCGCTACTTGATCCACCCGAGGCACTGCCGCCAGAGGATTGTCTGCCTTTGATTAGCGAAGCATAACGGGAACTTCCCGCGAACTCATTTGCTAAATCATCAAGACTTGAAACAGTTAAACTACCTGTCTCATCAACAACTTTAATACTACCTTCAGCAAATTTCAAGCGTCTAGTAATAAATTCAGATAATAATTCGATATTTGCGCCTTCTGCGAGATTACTTGCAATTCGCATCGCAGCACCATTTATCTCCTTATTCTCTATGGAAGATTGTAGACCCGTTAATTGCTGAGTCAATGATTCGCGTTCAACTTCACTAGATTTAAATAGCTGCTCATAGTTACCATCGGCCTCAGCTTTAGCTCTTTGTGCGTCCCTTGCTGCTCTTTCTTGTTCTTTTTTGTGTTTGTTGGCTTCTGTAATCTTGCCATTCAAACGGTCGTTCTCTTGCTGTAGTGTGGTTTGACTCTCGCCAAGTGCAGCAATCTGCGTCTGTAACTCG
>Ga0233413_10001344_pt1 | contig 10823 bp, 5 predicted proteins | sample Na_anoxic_6_MG_FD_189019 | JGI IMG/M metagenome (GOLD analysis project Ga0233413, IMG submission 189019) | Seawater microbial communities from Saanich Inlet, British Columbia, Canada - Na_anoxic_6_MG | ecosystem: Environmental > Aquatic > Marine > Inlet | place: Canada: British Columbia... | reverse complement strand
GTGGAATTGTGCATATTCCTTATCAATGACCTTTTTGCGTATCTTATCGATTACTCCCAGAATACTCCCTCCTTTTCACCATAACACATAATTATCACATTCACATATTCCTACGCATGGCAGATAACGACTGGCGGATATACGACGTTGCGACCGAAGGGAGCAATGCCCCGCTTGTCCGCCTCTGGCGGGAAGGGCAAGGGTGTTAGCCCGTAGCGTATATGCTGTGTTATATGAAGTGGCGGTATCCTTTTATCATCTCAATGCTGAGATTAATTCCTTAACGCTTTTAAATCTGTATTTTTCAAATTCTACCTGGTCAACTCTTATGAATGACCACTTGCTCCCCGATAAAGCCGTAGCATCACTGCACCATTTTTTCATCCTTTTGTCCTTATGCTCAACATCAACATCTTCTCTTCCTTTTGTTTCAATAATTAATCGTTGGCTCTCGTCAATTGTCACTACAAAGTCTGGGTAATATAATCTGAGGTTATCCTTTGAATCTTTATACTCTACAAAGAACCCTATCTTAGGAACGATCTTACTGAAAGCCTCTACATCCTCAGCTCCATCTAAAAATTTGGCAAAATCTACTTCAAAATCATTATCACATGGCACGTAGTTAAAAATGCATCTATTGGCAGGATAAACCAATTTTGACCATACAAAAGGTCTCGTATCCGAGAGTTTTATAGTATCCCTCTTTTCAGGTTCTCTTTCGGTGAAAGTCATATCTCTGAATGCATTTACAAACAAATTTATTAATTGTTCCTGCACCTCAGGGGAACTCAACTTGTAAAGAACTCTGGGGTCTTCAAAGTCAACTTTCTCAGTAAACAATTTTTCCACAACATATTTTTTTACCACTGGGTAAAAACTGGCAAAAGCCCCGCCGATTTTTAGTTGCTTAAGTATCTGGTCGGTATAATAGGCAATTACGCTTTTAGAATCCTGAGGCACAGGTAAATCCCATTTTCTCTTTATAACTTCCATTCCTTTGAGCATATCTATAGCCACATATTCCATCTCTATAATCTTATTTTCTAAAGGAATGGAAAGAGTTGGTAAGTTGTCAATCTCTATTTCATCTAAATAGAATTCTCTTATGAGAATTCTTGGACTCAGGATCGGTATTTCAATATCCTTATCCAATTTATTTTCATCTATAAATATGGTGGTTAAATTAAGCGACTTCCCGGTGTCAAACTCGGCAAACTTTATACCTTCCTGATTTTCTAATTCTTCAAGAATATCTATCAGTCCTGGAGGTCCAATGACTTCGAGAACATTTACGGACTTGTCTACATTTGCATCCTCCTCTGGAAACATTTTCCTTAAGCCTCTCCCAATGACCTGTTCTGGAAGCACCTTTCTTTTTGAAGTATAAGATCTCAATCCCACAATCACATTTACATTTCTCACATCCCATCCCTCGTTTAACATCAATGTGCTTACTATTGCCTCGTAGGGATTTTTTTCAGGGTCAGAGTCATCAATAGTCTTTGCAAACTCTCTTGCCTTGGGCAAGTCTGCTTTTTTTACCTCTCCAGTGCTATCTGTATGTATCAATAATACTTTATCTTTAAGGTCTGGAACAGCAGTGTTCACATACCCAAATATTTCATCCGCTTCTGTGTTCTCAGGGCATTGAAAGAACAGCACAGGCTTTTTTGCTAATGGTTTTAGTGCCTTTTTGTATTCTCGCCAGCGTCTTATTCCAGCGTCAATCCACGCCCTGTATCTCTCAACGGCTTTAGTTGAGGCAATCTCGGAAGCATCTTTGACTATGCCCTTTAGCGGTAATTTTACAATGTTCATTTCAATGGCTTCCTTGAGTGAGAAATCCACGATAATCCAGGGAAATAAAGCCCCTGTTTCGGTTTTAGGTGTAGCCGAGAAATCAAGTTCCATATTTATGCCTTTGCCATATTGAGAAACAAGATTTTTGTTAAGACTTAAGAGAATCTTTTTCCATGCCTTTTCAAAACTGTAGATGTGATGGGCTTCGTCTTTCAAAATCATTATATTGGAACAAGACGTCAAAACCTCTTTTATTCTGTTCTCCTGATAAATATCAGAAACATTATAAACCTCGGGCAATTCCATAACTTTATCTACATATTCTTCTACTTCTTTCTTTTTGCCCTGCCTTTGTTCTAACTGCTGAATATTGGTTAAGAATAGCACTCCCTCGGGAATAGTATGAATTGGGTCCTCCTTAAGGATCACCTTCAGGTCAAAATCTTCCTGCCATTCAGGTGGAACAAGTGGTAATTCTCTAAATATTTTTTCATCCTTGAAGTCTCTTATGAGTCTGTCATAAATGACATTTTTCTCGCCAGCAATGAGCAAGAATTTAGAGGTATAGTCGTCTCTATTTTCCTTCTTCCAGTTAACGTATTGCCAGACGATACTTAATGCCATCACAAAGGTTTTGCCGGAGCCAGTTGCCATTTTAAAGGCATAAAGAGGGTATTGGTCGTAAGAGGGGTCATAGCCCTGAATGGGGCCAGCTCCAAAATCCCTCGCCATGTCTATGAAGTTCCTCTTTTTCATTGATTCATAAACATAAATCAGCGTTTCAATCGCTTCTCTCTGGCAGAACCAGAACCCAAAAGGCTCATCATCTACAATATGGTCTTCACTAAACCAGAACTGCAACAAACGGCGAGTGGTGTCTGTTGTATTGGGATAGCTGTCTTCTCGCCAGGTAATTACTGCCTTACGAAGTTCATTAGCCAGGTACGCCTTACTTGGGCGTCTTTGTTCTGGTTGCAAGAGTTCAGTCGGAGTCATCTTATCCTCACACGCTGTACTATTTTTTCTTCTATCTGTTGTTTTATAAGATTATAGATATCAATCTTTGCTTTATGCCTTATCTTAACAACAACAGCATAATCCTGAAGATATTCTTTATCCTTGAGCCACTTGCCTTGAGAAACAACCGCAAGCACAAGAGGCTTATCTGGATTAATGCCAGGTCTTCCTGAGTAAATCTTAATCCCTTTTTGATGTATTCCTCTCTTTCGTAACCTCACACCAGGGTGTAAGTCTATCTCTTTTACCTTTAACTCCTCAGGAACTATATCTTCCATGTCTTCACCAACCTGTATGGTATGATAGCCTCTTAGAGCTTCCTGAATTTCCATATTCTTAAATAAATGAATTTCCATACCGACTCCCATATAGTCAATTCTATTTCTCCTTATTGGTGGACTATATGCGAGGACTACTGAAATTTCCTTTTTGCCATTGGTTCCAATAAATTCTCTTGGTAAATAAAAGTAATATAAATGAACTCCATCTAATTTGATATTATTCTCTGCCCGAAGTAGAACACAGTTAGAGTCAGATGATATAGCCGAATCAAAGATTGGCTTGCCGTAGCCATAGACTTTCAACAAATCTATAAGTTTTGTATCTGAATCATTGTAATTTATCTCATTTAAAGGAGTAGGCCTATCAGAAGGTATTTCTGCAGAGACTAAAAGCAGAGCTTTTATTAAATTTGGCGAATAGTTAGGGAAGTTATTGAAAAGTTTCGCTATGTAATGAGCAACTTTTGGAGCAGAGAAGCTGGTTCCATAATCTACTGAAAAGAGCTTTCCCTCTTCAATCCATTTTGGATTTAAGACAACAAGTTTACCTCCAATGTCTTCTGATCTTAATGGATCGCTTGGTGAAAGTATAATGTTTCCCCCTTCTTCCACAAGTTCTGGCTTGATCATTCCCTTGTATCCTGGTCCGGCACAGGTAAAAGGAGATGGATAATGAATCCTTGCCAGTGAAAACAGAATTCCAGTTTGCCTCGTATTTGAAGGCCCAAACTCCTGAGCAATCGATCCTACTATGATAGCATAAGCAGAAGATGCGGGGTCTATAATCTTTACTTCTTCATTCTCATCAATCAAATAAGAGGGATATTTTTCTGGGAAGCCTAATTGTTCAAGTTCCCAAAGATTGCCAGCAGAAATAACAAAAACAATGTCAAGCTCTTTAGCTAGTTCGTCTATCAGGGTTGCCAAAGTAAATTGCCTTCTATTGCCAAACATTTTCTTATATCTATCACCAAATGAGATATTAACAACTTTGCAATTTCGATACCTCTGGACGAAATATCTAACAGCCCTTTCCAACTGATGCTCCAGAAGTTCGCTCTCATCATAAGTGACAGTAATCTCTCCAGTTATTGGGTTTTCTTCTTTAAACATAACCTTTGCTGAAAGTATCCAGACCTCAGGCTGAAACTTCTTATCATCAATGCATTTCTTTATATCCCCATAGAGAGCGATACCGGCAACCTTTGTACCATGCCCTACATCATCCTGGGGTTTATCTTCTTGAATTTTATCGCTGGAGAGCATAGAAACTGCTATTTCATCTCCGACTGCGTTCTCAAGTAAAGGCTGATTTGACAAAATTCCACTATCAAGTATGGCGATAGCAGTAGCACCCTCAGTAGGGGGCTCCCCAACCTTAAGCTCTTCTAAAGGGATGGATAGAATCTGGTATGTTATGTAAGGTCTCGGAGGTTGATCTATTCGACTTATCTCTCTTAATTTTATTATCTCGTCAAAAATGAATTTGTTGATTTTAACCCTGAGCAAACAGAGATTCTCTGTTCTTAATTCATCCGTTACCTTCCCGCCCTTATTGTTTACAAATTTTTTGAATCCAGGCTTACCACCCTCTCCTTCTTCCAAGAATTTGTTAAGCCTTCCGTCTTCCATCCTCCAGATTTCAATGTCCAGGTAGGCTTCTTCACCTTCTTGTAAAGGCCTATCCTTGAGTTGCTCGCCTATCTTTTCTTCTGGAGGGATAGGCTCAAAAGATTCTATGGCATCAAATTGCTTATACTTTTCTCTTTCTCCATATTCTTCTAATCTCTTTTTAACTTCATCCAGACTTTCATCTTCTGCAAGTAAGATCCAGTATCCTTTACCCTCGGGTGAAGGTGAGATAACCTTTACCCTATTTCTCTCCAAAAACTTTATAAATCCTTCTTCATCTACGCGCTGATTTAGTTTGATTTTAAGGATGAGATTAGGATCAAAGAATTGTTTAAATTTCTCTTTGTCTCTATCGAAATCCTCCTTTATCCCCGCAAGATTGAAAATTTGAAGCTCCGAAAATCGTCGCCTATCCTCCTCACGAGGCTTTATTCTCCCTCCACCCCGCTTTTTCCTTTCAAATACCCTCTCATAAAAGGGAAGGCTAAGGTGTTCACTCATGTTTAATCACCTTTTTGGCTTCACTTTTCTTTCCTTGCCTTGAAACAGCCTCTTTTACATCATCAAAACTTACAAAATCTTTACCACTTAATATTGCGCTCTTAAGAGCATCTATACAGGCTTGCTCAATATCTGCTCCTGAAAACTTCTCGCTCTCTTCTGAGATTTTAGTCACATCAAAATCCTTATCTTTTTTCAAAACCCTTAAGTATTTCTCAAAAATTTTCTTTCGTCTTTCTTTATCTGGGAGAGCAAAATAAACGATTTCGTCAAATCTTCGCCACACACCAATATCAAGTAAATGGGGGTGATTTGTAGATGCTATTATCACGCTATCACCTTCATAATTTTCAAGCATTAACATGAAATTATTGACCACTCTTTTAATCTCTCCATGTTCCGTAGGGTCATCCCTTTGCTTCCCAATTATGTCGAATTCGTCAAAGAGAACAATCCACTTGCCCTTCTCTATAAAATCAAAGATTTTTCTTAAATTGGATGCCGTCTCTCCCAAATATGATGATATGACTGATTCAAATCTTACAAAAACAAGAGGATACCCGATAATTGAGTTCATAACCTTTGCAGTAAGAGTTTTACCTGTCCCTGGAGGCCCGTAAAAAAGTACTTTTCGCTTGGGTTTTAGACCATAGGTAGCCAGAATATCTTCGTTTTCTAACTCTTTTACAATTTGTTTTAGTGCTTCTTCAGTATTTTTGGCTAGAATCACATCATCCCAATCCAAGAAAAACTTTTTAACATCCAATAGTCTAAATCCTTTTTCATTATCTCTCGGTATCGGTAGTATTTGCTGAGTATGATTTATATTTGAAGCCCCTGATTTTTCCGTTAAAATACGTTTTAATTGCGCAGCTAATAAATGATGCTTTTTTCTTTTCTCCTCTTCTACTATCTCCCAAGCAATTTTATAAAATCTATCACTGTCCGTCTTAACAAAAGCTTCGAAAATTTTAGCCATTTTTTCAGAATTCATTTTACCCTCACCTTCAAAACCTTATTCGTATCATTTCCAAACACATCCACAACTTTTGTCATTATCTGATATTCACCCGGCTCTTCGTATTTATGTATAGCCTCATAATCTACTTTTGGATTCTTTTTTAGCCTGAAACTCTGCCACTGGTTGTGGAATGTATCGCCTTTGTAATCCCAGTCTATCGCCCAGTAATCTATGAGATATCGTGAATCCTTTACCTTGCTGGCAATCTCTGCAAGTTCTGCGGTTGGTGAAAGTTGAAAGTCGGTAATTTTTAGCGTTATCTCTTTTCCTTTGATACCAGTTTCAATTTCTAAATAGGCAACCTCTGGGAATTTTACATATTTTGAAAGTTCTTTCTCTACAATTTGATCTGGTACCTTCAACAGTTGTAAATCAAATCCAACGAGCGAGGATTTTATTTCATTCACTGAGGGTATCTGGACAAGTCTCAAATCAACCGCATTTTTCTTTGCCAGTTCTTTAGCAAGTTCATTTACTTCATAACTCCACTCCCAGCCAAGAACATCTGCTTTGTTGAAATTATTAGCCCTACACTCGATTACTACTTTTTCAACCTCTTCCATCGTAACAGGAGCATTCAAAGGACCAATATGAACAGCCCTCTCTCCTTTTCTGCCACGAAGGTATCTAAACCCTGTTAAAGACTGAGATTGATAAAGTTTGAGCATAAAAGCAAGATATTCATCTTCTCTCTCCTGCCAGTAAACAGTTTCATAATTTCCTATATTCCAGAGTTCAAAGGGTTTTGCTGGTTTTTCATATTTGCTTTTGCCTTTATCATCAGCTAAATCCTTTGAATTGTGAATATCCAAAAGCCTTTTTCTTGTAACCTGAATGGCAAACTTGGACAAATCAGAGCCTATCCAACGCCTGCCGAGTTTCTCTGCCACTGCTAAAGTTGTTCCAGAGCCAGGGAAGAAGTCAGCTACGATATCTCCAGGGTTGGAAGAGGCTTTTATAATGCGCTCAAGAAGAGCTTCTGGCTTTTGAGTATCAAAGCCTAATAATTCTTTTCTATACCTTTCCGTAGCCCAAATATCAATCCACCAATCCTCCAGTACTTTGCCTCTATCTTCCAATTTGCTTATTTCCTCAATTTGTTCTTGAGAAACTCGCCCTTCTCTTAATCTTCCAAAAGTCTCAACTAGACCTGTGTCATGGAGACCGCTTTTATGAGGTACTGTCAATTGGTTAAATGTATAATTCTGAGTTTTGGAATAAAGTAGTATGATATCGTGCTTTCTTGAAAAAGCTCTTGGTATCTTCCTCGGACCTGTATAACACCACACAATCTCATTCCTAAAATTCTCATACCCAAAAATCTCATCCATCATCACCTTAACATAATGTCCAACATGCCAGTCTAAATGCACATAAATAGATCCATTCTCTGTCAGTAATTCCCTCATCAAAACCAATGGCTCATACATATATTTCAAGTAAGAGGCAATGCCACCGCTCCATGTATCTTTGTAAGCCCGCTCTTCAATGATAGATGGCTCTTTTTCTATTCTCTCATCTCCAACTTTTGTTCTTATGGTGAAATCAGCACCAGTGAAAAATGGTGGATCAATGTAAATCAGATTTATTGTTCCAGCCTTGCCTTGTTTTATTAAGGAACTCATCACAAGTTTGTTGTCGCCCCAGATAAGCAGATTCTTCCAGTCCGTAGGGTAGTCTTTAGGATACTCATCTTCGGGGAAAAGGGAGATTGTATATCCTCCTTTAATTCTGGGTTTGTTTACAGTTTCAACAACCTGAAATGGGAGATTTGGCTTTTCAATAGGTGTTTTCTCTCCCTTTTCAAGCTTATCGTATTTCTGATCCCAGATGAGCTCTACATACTTCTTGTTATTTGCCATATTTATCCCCTCTTTAACATATAGACCGACATTTCATATAACGTTCTGCGGATAAAAGAAGTTGCTGAAGGCAATTTGAGCGAACTAATTAAGCCGTATATGCTGTGTTATACGATGCCAGCCTCATCTTGTTTTTTTACTGCTACATAATTGCGTGACTTTTTCAATGATTTCTTCAAGAATTGATATTTGATATTTTTTCTCGTAGATAAGTTCTATGAGCCGTGCAACACCTTCAATGTTTTTGCTTACACGCTCGGAGTCATCATATCCTAATTCAGACGCCACTTCCTCTCGAATATCTTGAAAAGTCACATTACCCAATGCTTCTTTGAATATTCCTTCAAGATTCTCTTTAAATACTGCCCAAGTTTCGTGGGCTTGTGTTTCAGGGAAATCCTCTGTTGGTGCATCAGCCAAACGAATATATCTATGGTTGCGATTTATTGCCTCATCTTCTTTTCTTCCTTTGCCAATAAGGTGTGAATCCGCATCAAAGATGAAGTATGTAGGAATAGAAAGTCCTCGGAAAATCACTGTAGGACGGTCTATATTATTCTTTCCGCCTGCTGGCACTACGACTATTCCAAGTTGAGACCAATCCTTTTTCATGATTTCTTGGAGCTTCCATAACGTGCCCACTTCAGATAGTCCTTCCACCACTACAACTACATCTGCAAAAAAGCCCTCGTTCACAATAGTGTTCATAACAGGCATTGCACGTACTCTAAAGCTATCCGTTGTAAAATCGGCAGGATCGAGCTTACAAATGTTTGCTATTTTTTCTGTTGCCTGGCTTAGAGAAAAACGCGTAACAACGCTCTGTGGCACAAGTGAATCTGGTGAGGGTGCTTTTCTCACCAATCGAATTTGGTCAAAACGATGGAGATCTATGAAGTACGGAGAGTGGCTTGTGTAAATAATTTGGTTGCTGGCACATAGACCTACCTCTGGCCTCTCGGCAAGTTGAAGCAGAAGATCAGCTAAGTAACGGCATCGCGACGGATGGAGATATAGCTCTGGTTCCTCAATTGCTAAAATGAGATCAGGTCCTTGTCTTGATTTAAGGTCGCCAGATTCTGAAATAGTAGTTTCTTCTTTAGCTGAGCCCTCAGCGGTTGGCTCTAGAGGAACTGTCATAGCTAAATGTTGGAGTAAAGTGACAATTAACGCCCTTTGGAGTCCATGACCTTTGCGAGTTATTTCACCCTCAAAACTATCTTCGATTAGAGTTGCCCTTGATGCAGGAAGCGGGACTTCAGGAGGTTTAACCTCATCCCATCCCAAATTTAATCGGGAACCGGGCGCAAACTTTTCAAGTGTTTGAGAAATGGAGATACCAAGTTCCGGCAACTCGGTGAGATTTTCAGAGCTATATAATTTTTTTACTCTTTCTTCAAATTCAGATTTGAATTTTTGTATATCTTCCCTGGCGTTAATCTTTCTTAAAACAATCATATCCAAAATCTGATAAATCGCTCCTTTTTTACCGCTTACCTCATCTGAAGCTTCACGAACTGCTGGAACCAAAACAAACTTTGTGAACTTGTCGAGTTTGCCCCCTCCAATATTTCTGGGACCAAAAAATTGCTCTTCCCGCTCAATTGGTTCCATAAGCTCCAGATGATTATGTTCGTATTCAGTCATAAGTCTTTCAACTTCATCCGCACTTTTAGCCCTCCCACCTAAGTTGGGTAACTTATCACTATCAACTAGTTCGTTCCAAGCATTGGCACGGTCTCTTTTACCAGATTTAGCTCTTATCTCAGCGAACTGGGGTATCTGTAAAGCCGCAGCATAATAGTGTTGCGTTATTCGACCATTTTCGCTTGAAATGCGCTTTGTAACGATTAATCTATTGTCCCTTATATAAGGTTGAAATTCTTCCTTTTCATCATCACGAAGGTCACCGTAAGTTACACGGATTTCTATGGGAGAGTCCATATCCCGATCAAAAAAATCTTCTTCTGTTATCTGCGCCGCAATATCATAGAAAGCATCTATGGCATAAAGAAAAGAGGATTTGCCAGCGCCATTTCGTCCTACAATAGCTGTAAGATTATCGCAATCTAAACGGGCCTCCCGAATCGATCGGAAATTCTTCACCTCAATACTTTTTATGATCATATTATTCAACCTCCACTTGTCACCTTACTATGCTGGTTTCGTATAACTCGTTTATATCCGAAATAAGCTCTGATATCCTTCCAATTTAGATGTATATACGAACTATGTTCGGATATACATCCCTCTGGGTGAACTATTCTTCAGACTTATTCCCTGCTTTCTTGGTAATATTTAAACTGTCCAGAGGACTCTTGATTCTACCTATATTTTTAGTACTTACATGTGTGTATATCTCAGTGGTTTTGCTGCTTTTATGCCCTAAGATCTCCTGAATATACCTTAGATCAGTCCCGCCTTCAAGGATATGAGTTGCAGTTTCCGAAAGCATTGTATATCTATCTTTCCTGCCCTCTTTCCCAAGTGATCGAACTCATCTGGATTTCCCAGTAGCCATTTGGCCTTTTTTACCAATTCATCCCTATCTTTTACCATAAAACCTGCACCTATCCTTTCTAATAATGCCTTGGCCTCTAAGAAATCCTCCATTAAGGGGCCCTAAATAACCTGCTTACCCCATACAGCCGCTTCCAATATATTTTGTCCACCAAGGGGAACAAGGTTGCCACCAAAAAAGATTAT